>Ga0207689_10004045_pt1 | contig 13324 bp, 13 predicted proteins | sample KBSMisM52_FD_184312 | JGI IMG/M metagenome (GOLD analysis project Ga0207689, IMG submission 184312) | Miscanthus rhizosphere microbial communities from Kellogg Biological Station, Michigan, USA - KBS Miscanthus M5-2 (SPAdes) (version 2) | ecosystem: Host-associated > Plants > Roots >... | reverse complement strand
CCCTGGTCGACATCGTCCCGCCCGGCTTCCACGGCGCCATCAGCTGCTCGTCGAGCGCCGTGAGGGCGATGTTGGCCAGCAGCGGGGACAGGATGCCGCCCTGCGGGGTCCCGGTCAGGGTCGCCTGGCTCTGGCCGGTCTCGGTGAGGACACCAGCCTTACAGAGTTGTGCGCGGGAGCCCAGCCTTCCATGCCGTGTTGGTAGAGCAGACCGATGGTTCGACGCGCTGTCCTCCAGCAAACGCCCGGCTTGTGGGGATCAGGAGGTCCGCTGCGCCCGATCGACCGTGTCGCCGCATGCCAGGCTGTGCAGGGCGGCGAACGTGTCGGCTACGCCGTCGGTGAGCACGTCGAGGTCGGTGATCGCGCCATCGGCGTTGATCGAGACCGTCAGCTCGTCGGTGTAGGACAGCGCCGCGACCGACAATGACACGCCGGTGCTGAGCGGAGCGATCGGCACCGCGGACAGCAGTCGGGCGCCGGCCAGCCACAGCGGCGTGCGGGGTCCGGGGACATCGGTGACGGCCAGGGTCATATGTCGGCTGCCGACTCGTCGCGCCCAGCACATCACCCGCCGCACGACCGGGGTGGGCAGCGGAAGGTCGATGACGTTCCCGCCGGTGGCGCGCAGCCGCGTCTTGCTCTGCGTCGTCGCGCGGTGGATCGATGCCAGCCGCCGCCGCGGGTCCGGTTCGCCGACCGGCAGGCCGACGACGAGCATGTTCATCACCTGGTGGTCGGCGCGGCCGATCGCGGCGGGCACGCTCGCGCGCAGCACCAGCCCCGCAGCGTTGTCCCCGCGTGCGGACAGCAGCTGCCGTAGGCCGCCGGTGACCGCGGCGAGCAGGAGATCATTGACCGTGGCGCCCAGTTCGTGTCCGGTGCGCTGCAGCTGCGGCAACGACTGGTGCACGATACCCATTCTGCGGCCGGGGCCGATGCGGCGCGGCAGGGACGTCGCCGGTTCGGGCCCGGCGAAATCGCGGCCGGCGGCGCGGAACTGTCGCAGGGCGGACAGGCCGGTCGGGTGGCGGCGGGTGGCGGTTGGTCGCGGCCAGCGCAGCGTGCCCACGGCCGAGCGGGCCCGGTCCCGCAGCTGCCGCGCGTGCGAGGGCAGCGGCAGCGCGGCGCTCGTCGGAATGGTCGGGGCGGCCGCGTCCGGCCGCTGATCAAACAGTGTGCCGGCCAGTGTCACGGCGGCCAGTCCGTCGGCGAGGATGTGCGACAGGACCAGGAGCACGGCGAATCGGTGCTCGGGCAGACCGGTGACGATCTCCGCCCGCCACAACGGCCGGTCGTGGTCCAGCAACCGCGCCGACCGGTTCGCCGCCCAGTCGGCCACCTCCGCCCCGGTCGGCAGGACGGTCCCGTCGATATGATCGAGAGGGTCGAATCGGGGGTCGTCGACCCAGAACGGGCGGCCTTCGCCGAGGCGGGTCCAGACCACCCGTCGACGCAGCGCCGCCACGTTGGCGGCGCGGGCGGCAAGTTCGCCGCGCACGCGGGCCACCTCGATCGTGCCGTCGGGGTGTTGGAACGGCTGGGCGTCGAAAAGGCCGAGCAGCCCTATCTGCATGGGAGTGTCCCGGTCGGCAAACCAGGCGTACATCAGCTCGTCCACGCGCAGTCTCGTCACCGCCACGCCTGCCACTGTGGAGCAGCGTTCCCGCATCGGACAGAGGCCAAGGCCATGGGCATGCGGGGCCATCGGCGGACGCACTCCGCGGCGGGGCAGATCAACGCGGGTCGGATTCCAACGCGGCTGAGGGACTCCGGATCCGCGCCGTCGCACCCGTGCTCTGTCCATGCCGCACGGCCGACCGGCGCAACGATCGCTCGGATGACCATTCGGCGCGTCAAACGCTGACGACATGGGCCCACCCGGTCGACGATCGCCGGCGATGGACAAGGATCCGGGCACGGCTCTCCTCCGATGATCAACGCTGGCGGGAGAACCGCCATGATCACCACCAGGGACGTGCCCGCCCTCACCTCAGCCGCGTGTCGCCGCAGCTCAGCGCTCACTCACCGCGACTATGCCGACCCCCTTGTGCTGCTCGTCGGGCGCGGGCGATCTGGACCTGCCGGACCGAAGGGCAGCTGTTCGCCGCCGTGTCCGCCCTCCTGCGGCAGCGGGTGGGACATCCTGTCGTGCTCGACCAGTCCGGTCTGCGATTCCTCGGGTCTGCGATTCTCGCCTCGATGGGCGATTCAGAGCTGATCATGATCGGCCACGATGCCACGAGCTCTGGCCTGGACGCGCGACTGCTTTACCGCACCGGTTGGCCGTTGCGCACCCTATCGGGTAGTCGCGGGCGTGCCGAAGCCGGGCACCGTGATGGTGCTGCGCGTGGTCGCGACGACGGCACCGAGGACCAGCGCAACGGTGAACGCGGCCAGGATCAGCACGATGACGACGCGATTGTGGCGGGCGGGTGCCCGGTGCGCCGGTGGTCGCCGCGGCCACTCCTGCGGCCGTGGTGCCGGTCCGCGTTCGCGGCGCCGGTGGCGCTGCACGCCTGATGGGTCGGGAATCGTGGGTAGGCGTTACTCCTGTGACGGTCAGGTTGTAGGGCGTACCCGACGTCAGACACGACTTGGGTCAGGCCAGGGCGCTTTCACCGGCTTCCAGTGCGCTCGACCGGAGCGCGGCGCTCGGCTCCGCCCGCCAGATCCACCGTCGCCCGGCCCGGCCCGTGGGGACTTGGTGCGCTGGGCGAGCTTGGCGGTGAGGCGCTGGACCGCAGTGTGGACTGCAGAGTCCGCGGAGGTGGCCGATGGCTGACCAGGAAACCGCGGTCAACGCTGCGATGGATGGCGTGGCCGCCGACATGGCCCAGTCGGCGAACCGGCACGGTGCGCGCCGAGTAGCGCCTAGTAGGGGGCGGGGCGCATAACCGGACGGGTGTGGGGTCTAGGTGTGGCGGTGAGGCCCTCTTGTAAGGCGATCCGGCCTCGGAACCGGCGACCTCTGGAGTTCAGACGCCCGGACAGCCCGATCAGCCACGGCGGCTCTTATCCGGCTGGGCCGGGCGTGGCGGCGGATGTGGACATGCCCACGACCACGTCGATCGCGGTGTCCAGCCCGACCAGGCGCAGCGGGCGCGTCGCCCCGCGCGCACCCGACCAGAGGTGCAGGTGATGAAACAACGCGCAGGGAAAGTCGGCCAGTCCGGCCAGGTCCAGGACCAGATCCGCGGCCTGCCCGCGCAGCAGCGCCTCGAGCATCTGGTCGAGTCGGGCCAGCGCGGGCCCGTCGAGCACGCCACTCACGGCAACCCGGAGACGACCGTCGGGGTGCATCCGCATCGACACCTCGGCGACCGCCGAGCCCGATCCCGCCGCGTTCGGCGGACACGGTCCCGCGGGCCCGGGTGTGGCTGTGGCGGTCGGTGTCGGCTGCCGCATCACCATCGTGATCGGCGCGGCAAGACGCCCGCAGTCCCTGCCGCAAGACACTGGGACGATTCCGTGGTGCGCGTCGCGGTCGGGCGGGCCGCTGATGCCCGCGCCGGTAGCGGGCGGCCGTTCACGGTACACATGTCTGTTTCCTCATGTCCGGGCGTTGCACGGTCGGGCCTCGGCTGCGCCAGTCCTAGCCTGGTCGCGGGGTGCGCAGCAACGTGCACGGTTACCGTCCGCGTAGATGGGATAGTCGGGCGGCGCTTACTGGATAACGCCAGCCGTAGCGCAGCGTCCAACACCGTGACGTGCTGACGCTGCGCTCCCGGGCCGACTGCCGGTGCTGTCGGCCCAGTCTCAAGTTCTATAAGCACGTCTACGACGCGCGACAGGACCGACGCGATCTCGAGTCTGCCGGCAATGTCACGCATCCGCGCGGTACGCAGTGGCCGGAGCCGTCGCTCGTCGGTGTGGCCAGAAAGCTGATCGCCGCGGAGTTCGGCCCCGAGTTTCGGAGTCTGCCTGCTCCTCCGTCGCCCCGGTCAGATGACGCACCGCCCAGCAACCCGCCCTCTGGACCCTCGGCTGCTTGAGATGGCGTTCATGGGCGATGCAGGCGGCTCAAGGTCGCTCCGTCTCCAGGTTGTCCGCCGTGTCGGTGCGTTCGGGCCCCGCTGTGCCCTCCAGCGAGCCCTGTGCCGTCTTGTCGGCGTCTTCGTCGGTGGTGACCGGCTGAGCATCCTCCGACACCTCAAGGGACCGGCGCGCCATAGGGTCATCCGATTCCCGTGGGCTACCCGTCTGCTCGGACATCCTCGTCCGCCCTTCCCCGTGGTGCTTCTGCTGGCGCCAGGGTGGTCCTGCTCGCGGAGAGGGTCAACGGGTCGGCAGCCCACCCGGCAAAGAGTCGCCTCAAGCCCGCGGCCACAGGAGGAGGACGCGGACTGAGGCGGATGTGTGTCGTGGTTCGCGTCGCTGCAGCACGGCGAGTTGATGGCAGGGGTGCCACACACCCGGCCGTACTGGTCTGAACGGTTGCTTCCATGGCCTACCCTCCGCAACACCGATCCCGGCATCCCCGGGCCGGAGGTGGCGGGCCGGAGGTGGGCAGAGGCCAGGACACTAGGGTCGGCACCGCCGGCCCAGAGGCAAGGTCCCCCCGCCGTGATGGGCCTTCGGCCCGTTTCGCCCACAGGGCCAGGCCGGAGGCCCTCCTCGGGCCGGGTCGCTGTCCGGCCGCGAGCATCGGTCGGACGGCCTGGGCCACCGGGGTCGTCGTAGGAAGCGGGCGGGGGATCGTCGAGTTCGGCCGCGACCAGCGTCCAGGGTTTGTCGAGCCCGTTCGGCCGGGGAGCAGACCACGGCGTCGAGTCGCGGGGCGTGCTCGTGCAGCCAGCACCCGACCGCGGCCGCGTCGCGGCGGCCCCGCTTGGCCAATGGGCGTTGTAGGTTCCGGTACGCCGTTGGGCCACGCCGACTTCGCATGCCGCAGGAGCAGCAGATGCCGCTGCGCCGGTTGCATCCGTCAAGCCTGCCGGCTGGACGACCGGAAACCACCCTGCTCCCGCCGCCACTTCACCTTCCTCGGCGGACGTGTCCTTCACCCGGAGCGGTACCGGCGCGGCGGTTGCGGTCACACCGCAGGCCGCGGCAGCGACGGCGGCGATGATGCCTGGCCACGCGCGGTCCCCGATCGCCGCTGGTCAGCACCGCCTGGTCACCGCACTAGGGAGTGTTCTCCCCGACCGCGGGAGGGCCCTCCGCCGGCCCGGTGGGTGTGACGATCGGGGTGACGGGCCCGTTCACGACGACGGGCAGCGCCCCGGTCCGTGCGGCCCTCACGGCGATGGATGTGCCGGTCGGAGCGCTGACCGTCGAGATGGGCGCCGCCGCAGTGGTGGACGTTGCGGACAGGGCGGTCCCGTCGAACGTCACGCTGCTGTACGCATCTTTGTCGATCTTCGATGCCGACGCGGAGATGCCCTTGAGCGCCAGTGAGGTCTTGACCGCGTTGGTTCCCCGCAGGATGAACGTCGTGGTCCCGGTCGGCATCGTGACCGGGCCGAAGGCATGATCACCGGCGCGCTCGAACATCGGGCCCTTCGCCAGATTGCCCGGCTTGATCGACCCGCCGGTGAAGGTGAACTTGTCCGAGTCCTGGATCTTGAACAGCTCCGCGCCGGCGCCGTCGAAGGTGTTGTCGGTGAACGTGATGCCCGTCGGGCGCCCGCTGGTCCCCGTGTAGCTGGGCACGTCGCTGCCCTTGTAGGTGTAGACGGCGTACTTTTGAGAGCCCTTCACCGTGTTGCCCGAGACGGCCAGATCTTTGGTGCCGACGCTGAATCGGAGCCCGTACTTGTTGCCGGTGACGGTGTTGTTCTTGATCGAGTTGCCGACGCTGTCGAACACCACGATGCCGCCGCCGGTGGAGTTGTTCTCCACGGTGTTGTTCTCCACGACCGCGTCGGTGACGCCCCGGTGGAGCATGATGCCGTGGGTTTCGGCGCTGGCGCTGGTGTTGTGCCTGCTGGTGTTGCCCCGGATGACCAAGTGGTCGCAGCGCTGAGAACAGATCAGCCCGTGGTTGCCGTTCTCGGAAAAGGTGTTGTTGGTGATCGTCAGGTAGTCCGAGTCGTCGTGCGGGTCCAAGCCGTAGGACTTGTTGTGGGTGTAGACGTTGTGGTCGAAGACCATGTTCTTGGCACCCCAGGTGTAGGTGCCGATGTAGTTGTCGTGGAACGTGCTGCCGGTCTGCTTGCCGAGCACGTCGAGGACGTCGCAGATCGTCGAGGTCGTCGCCCCGCAGCCGCGCGCTTTGTAAGAGACCCCGTAGGACTCGGCAGCGTTGTACCCGAGGAACCCCAGGTCCGAGTCGACGATGTTCATCGTCGACGGGCGGGGGGTGCTGCCCTCCATGAACGACACCGCCCGCACGAACGCGCGCCCGCGGGTGCCACCGGTGGGCACGGTGAGGTCGGTGTCGGGCCCCGCCCCGTTCCACGACGTCACCTTCACGCCCGTGATGTCGATCGTGCCGTGTTGAGCTGGTCCGGCCGCGAACAGCGGCGACGACATCGGGATGCTCATCGATCGTCAACTTAGAGCGACGTCCGGGCATGTCGGCAACGAGCCCGGCGACGTCGCTGACATGTACGAACTCTGCGCCATCGAACATTCGTTCGATGGCGCGCCGGATCAGGGTGGCTTGAGCTGTAGGAGTTCGTCGTACGCCCGCTTCAAGGTCATCGCTGCTTGCTCAGCTTGCGCCGACGCTGCTGCAAGGGCTTGACGTAGCGGGTCGACGTCATCCGCCCCCAACTCGTCACAGCGTCGACTGAGCCCTGCGGCCACATGCTTGGCCGCTTGCATGATCTCGGTCAACGTGCAGATCCGGTCGCGATACGAGTAGAGCGAGGCCTCGGTGGCCGCGCCGTGGTTGATGCTGAGCTGTAGGGCGCCCTTGGCGATGCGTAAGGCGTCGCCGGCGTCGCGTACGTCGTCGAAGATCATCGGCGTTCTCCGTCACTGCGGCCGCAACGCCTCGGATGGTACGAGCTGGCGTTCGGCCCGGTACGTCGATCCGTCATGCATCTTGATCAGGTAGGTCACGACCTCTCCCAGAGCCATCGTCCGCCTTGAGCCATCTGCTCAGCACTCCGGGTGCCCAGCCTGGAAGCACAAGACCCTTGTCTTGCGTGGGCTGCTCGGGCGGCGGGTAGAGGGCGTCGAGGTTGACCAGCACGGACTTGCTCCGTGGTTCGTTCTTGAGGAGCTTGTCGTCGTAACGCGAGTTAGAACTGACATGCGGAGGATGTGCGTCGATCAGCGCAGCTTCAGGTGTAACAGCGCGGAGTGAGCCTCATTGGCGTGCCGGAAGGCGTCGTCAGGGCCGCCCCGGTGGCGCGGAGCGTGAATGACGCCGTGGCGACATGAGTGCCTGCTGGTGAGCTGTCGTCGCTGTCTAGCTCCCACGTCTGTGGGAGATGCTTGAGCGTGTCATCTAGCCGTCCTACGACCTGCGCGAGCTTGCCGAGCAGATCGACGAGGTTCCCGCTGCGGCGGTACAGATCGGAGGGGTACTCGGGTACGGCGGGGATATGCATCGACGCACGCAAGGTCTCGGTCGCGGCGTCGATCAGCTCCGCGATTGGGTCAGTCATCGTCGTCGGCCTCCTCGAGGCATCGTCGCAGGGCGCGCCAGTCTCGGTGGTGGGGCTGGGTACGGCCAGTGCGACGACGGCTCGCACTCCGCGTGCAGCTGGGACGACGGTATGTACCCAGCACGGCTCGTCAACGAGTACGACGCGGTCGCTTGAAACCCTCGGTGGGCGGGAGCCCCCGCCGCTCAGAACGTCGTTTTCGTCAACGGCGACGGCATGGCCCCGCACAGCGCGAGGTGGGCAGACCGACCATTGCCGGGCTCGACGGCGACCTGGAGATGGACAAGCTTCCCCACACCGGGCTGCTGACCACCGACAGCCGCTACCCCGCGACGTTCGTCACCGAGTCCGCGCCGTTCGGCCAGTTGACTGCGCCTTCCAGCCGGTGGTGGCGGCGTGGCCGAGCGCGGTGGGATCGATCGGTCCCGGGTCTGGGCAGGCGTAGTTCTGCGGCCGGTTGGCCCACCTCGGCGGCGAAGTCCTCGAAACCGGCCGGGGTGGTGATCTGCAGTGCCCGCAGCGGCTGATCGGGTCCGACGAGGAAGGTGTGTGTGACAGGGCCGCGAGCAGGCCGCGGCCCGCGGCCCGCAATCGGTAGCGGCATCGGGCCGCGGGCCCAGGGTGCTGGGTCAGACCAGCTCGGGTACGTCGAGGTGGGCGAGTGCCAACTCGAACTCGCCGACCTCCATGATCTCCAGTCGGGCTTCGGCGGAGCCCCGTGCACGCAGCGCCGTGGCTTGTTCGCGGCTTCCTTCCAGCGCCGCGCCGCTGTCGAACGCAACGCTCGATACGGCCAACCCGCCTTGGCGGTTGATCAGGAAGCTCACCCCGCAGAAGCCGTCGAATGTCTCGATCTCGGGCATGAGGGCGAGCTTGAAGACGTCGGCCGCGCGGTCCATCGCGGCCGGATCACCCCGAAGCCATGTGACCCGAGTGCAGGCGCCGTCGGCTGACCAGTGGTCGCGGTGCATGACGGCGATCTCCCATTCCGCGACCTCGGCAGTGCCGCCGAGGATGTCGGCGACGCGCTGTCGGACTGGTTGCAGTTGGGTGGTCGTCGCTCGTAGTGATTCGATCGAGTCCCACGACGTGGTGGTGATGCAGCGGCCCGATTCCCGGTCGACGATCATCGAGAGCCCGAGGCAACCGGGTAGTTCCCGACACATGGGTAGCACCTCGTCGCGGCAGAAGGCGATGCCTTCGTCGACTGATTCCGGGCGCCCACGGATCGTGGTGGAACGTGCGTACACGGTCCCACTCCTCTGGATCGGGGCAGCGCCCCGACGGCGCCGCCGGTCCGCTCACCCTGCTCCGGTCGGGGGGCGCCCGCAAGGCCCGCGGATTGAGGGCCAGTCGCTCGTTGACCTCGGTCCGTGGCGTCTGGGTCGGCTGGCTGACTCTCGGACTCGCGCGCTGGTGGTAGCTCAGTTCAGCGCATGCGATATGAGCCGGCTCGCCCGCGGGCAGCGGGGCAGGATCGGCCACCTTGATGCCGCCATCCGCCAACACCGCGTCGAACGAGGCCGCGAACTGTCCCGGCCGATCGTGAAACAGGTTCCGGAACCGGGCAAGACGCTCGCTGAGATCCATCACGAGGTTGCGGCCTGCGGGGTCGTCCAGGGCCCGTCCGGATGCCCGATCACGCTCAGCATGGGCGTTTGGCGATCGCCGACCTCGTGTGCGAACAAGACGTAGAGCCGCCGCAGCTGCGTTCACGCCGGCGCGGCAAACCGCGTGCGGCGCTGATTCGTCCAACGGCGGTGCATCGTCGCCGGCACCATCGCCAATCGCGCGCCGCCACCAGCACCAATAACATGCACCGACAACGTGATCGAATCCGCGCTCGCCCCCCTCTCCGCCGCCCACCTCGTCCGCACTCGATGAGTCAGCCACCGTGGTCTCTCCGACCACCAATTCCCGCCCGCTTGCCAGAGCGGCCCACCCGGAGAAAGGTGTCGGACGACCGGCGGCGGCGCCGGGGCCGCCGCCCGATCGGGAGGGGTCGAATCGTGTACGCACGCTCAACCACGGTCCTCGCGCATCGGGAGTCGATCGACGCGGGTGTCGCGCACATCCGCGATGAGGTGATGCCGATGCTGCTCGCGATGGACGGTTGCGTCGGCCTGTCCATGCTGGCCGACCGGAACAGCGGCCGCTGCATCGCAACGAGCGCCTGGCGAACCAGGGAAGCCATGCTCGCCAGCGAGCGGCGGCTTCGGCCGGTCCGCGATCACGCCGCCGAGATCCTCGGCAACAGGCCACAGGTTGACGAGTGGGAGATCGCCGTCCTGCACCGCGATCACACCTCGGGGCCGGGTGCCTGCGTGCGCGCCTCGTGGATGCGGATGGCACCCGCGCAGGCCGACCGTGTCGTCGACGTCTACCGGATGGCGCTGCTGCCGGTGATGCGGAACTATCACGGGTTCTGCAGCGCCAGCCTGCTGGTCGACCGCGCATCCGGGCTCGCGGTGTCGTCGGTGACCTACGACCACTTCGAGTCCATGCAGCGCAGCCGGGAGAAGGCCGACGCGCTGCGGGAGGCAGGCGCCAGGGAGGCGGGCGTCGAAATCGTCGAGGTCTGCGAGTTCGAGTTGGCGCTCGCCCACCTACGAGTCCCCGAAATGGCCTGAGCTCATCCCTCGCACCAGCGAAAAAGCGGCATTATCGTTGAAATCGGAGAGACGCATGTTGTGGTACTGCAAATTCAAGTGGCATCCACAGACCACGGCCGAGGCACTGCGGCGCCGCATCCTCGAACAAGACGAGGCCGGCACGAACCATCCGGAAAGGGTCCGGGGCTGGTACAACCTGGCCGGCGGCGGAGCGGGATTCATGTTGATCGAGACGGACGAGCCGCGGGAACTCACGGATATGCTCCAGCCCTACATGGACCTCCTCTCATGGGACGTGCACGCCGTCTCCGAGCAGGCGGCATACGAGGAAACGATCGAATCGTTTCGGCGCAGAGCTGCGGAGGGCGCTGGCTGACGCGAAGCAACATGCGGCTGGGGCGCAGGGTGAGGGTGCCTGGGTGAAGTGGGAGGCGCCATGGAGTCCAGCTGAAGCCGAGATGCTGTGCCTGGGTCACTGGGCGATGGTTGATCTCCGCCAATGATCGCCGCCTCGCCAGGAGAGGGCCGCATCCACCACCGTTTGTGGGACGGGGTACAGACGGGGTACATCAGCCCCGGCGGGTGTCGGTGGCCGCCTCCCGATCTCGCTCACCCCTTTCGCGTTCTGAAAGAGAGACGGTGATTCGGTCGTCGGCACCCACACGGGTGGTGGGTGTGGCGTCTGGGACGAGCGGGGCAGGACCGCAGGTCCTGACGGCGGGGGGCTGCGCCGGCGGTGGCGCGGTCATCCGCGTCGGCCGTGTGCTCGGTCCGGCGTGTGGTCGTGCAGGTCTTCCCATGCGGTCTCCGGTGCCGCCCACAGCGCGATCAGCGTGAGGACGACCATGGCCAGCACGTAGAAGGACACGGCGAACGCGGTGCCGGTGGCGCCGGCGAGGGCGATCGACACCAGCGGCGCGATGCCGCCGCCGAGCACGCCCGCGATCTGGTAGCCCATGGAGGCGCCGCTGTAGCGCAGCTCGGTAGAGAACAGCTCGGCGATGAAGGCGGCCTGCGGCCCGTACATCGCCGCGTGCGTGATCAGTGCGACGACGGTGGCCAGCACGATCACGACGGGCGAGCGTGTGGAGAGCAGCGGGAAGAACACGAAGGCCCACACCGCGGCGCTCACCGCGCCCAGCGCATATACCGGGCGCCGTCCGTAGCGGTCGGACAGCCCTCCGAACAAGGGGATGAGCGCGATCTGCACGGCCGAGCCGATGAGCACCGCGTTGAGCCCGACGCTGCGTGGTAGCCCGAGGTTCGCGGTGAGGAAGGTCAGGATGTAGAGGGTGAAGGTGTAGAAGGCGACGTCGGTGCCCAGCCGGGCACCCATCGCGACGAGCAACCCGCGGGGGTGGCGCTTGATCACCTCGATGAGCGGCATCCGCGCCTTCTCGCCCGCGCTTTCCACCTCCTCGAACAGGGGGCTCTCGGTGATCGTCATGCGGATCCACAGCCCGACCAGCACGAGCGCGCCGGAGAGGAAGAACGCAATTCGCCAGCCCCAGGACAGGAACGCGTCCTCGGTGAGCAGCAGGTTGAGCAGGCCCAGCACACCCGCGGCGAGCAGGTTACCCACCGGGACGCCGACTTGCGGCCAGCTTGCGTTGAGGCCTCGACGGTCGGGGGCCCCGTGCTCGAGTGACATGAGCACCGCGCCGCCCCACTCACCGCCGAGCCCGAGGCCCTGTACGAAGCGCAGCACGACGAGCAGGATTGGTGCCGCGACGCCGATCGCCTGGTAGGTGGGCAGTGCGCCGATGAGGAAGGTCGCGATGCCCATGATCAGCAACGTGACGATGAGGACTTGCTTGCGGCCGACTCGGTCCCCGAAATGGCCGAAGACCAGCCCGCCCAGCGGGCGGGCGATGAAGCCGACGGCGTAGGTGGCGAACGCCAGCAGCGTGCCGACAAGCGGGTCGAAGTTGGGGAAGAACAGCTTGTTGAACACCAGCGCGGAAGCGGTTCCGTAGAGGAAAAAGTCGTACCACTCCAGCGACGTTCCGATGAGGCTGGCCACGATGACCTTGCGCGGCGAGGCGGAAGTGCTCTCCTTCATAGCGGTTCTCCTGGGGCGATCACATCGGATGGGCCACGGTGACCGCACGAGCTACTCGACCGGAGGACGGCCCCGAACCGCCCCGGGTCCCATCGGGATGGACTTCCCACAATTGCCGCCCAACTAACGGTCGCCACCTTCCACGACACGGCCTGCCTGCAGGTCGTCGCTACCGCGCACGGCTTCGGGCAGGTGTCGCTCAGCGCGGTCGCGCCCTGGATTCGGCGTCCGGGGAAGCCGCCGGTTTCGCGGGCGGTATCAGCTCACCGGCGCGGACGTCCGCATAGGCCGGGCCTTCGTGGACGCGGTCAGCTTGGGGCGGCGGCCCGAGCCGTTATAACGCGGTTGCACTGGCGCCGTTGCGGCTGGACCGTCCGGCGTTGTGTTCTTCGTCGACGCCGACCACGAGTCCGCCGGGCGCTGAGCGCCACATGAGCTGCTCCAGTAGTGCATCGCAAACGGGCGCAGGTCGGCGGGCGTGCGTGAGGTGATCAGGTTGCGTCCGCGACCACCCCCGGCCACCCAGTCGGCTCCGACGTTTCGCTCGAGGTCGACGCCGTGCCGCAGCCCGACGACAGTGGTCTGGTAGCCAGCGTCCCGCGCCCGCTGCCACGGCTTGATGAATTCGGAGTCTGGGTAGAGATCGGCGAGGATGAACGCGACGTTGGCCATGTTCGTTGCTATCCGACTCCGATGTGGGCGGCGGCGATTGGTGTTGGCGGCGACGTCGGCGCTGGGCGGGGCCCGCTGCGCGCCGAGGTGCGGGCGGCGCTGACCGCGACCAAGGCGCGCGTGTACGAGTGCGGCGTACCGGGTCTCCATCTTCGTCGGTGCTGAGGCGGGCGGAGTGGCTGCGCGGCCTGTCGGTCAGCCGCGGGTGTCGCGGCGCAGTGGATGCTGCGGCGGCACTTCGACGATGCCGATCTGCAGGCCGTCCGGGTCCGCGACCCACATCTCGTTGAGCCCCCACGGCTCCCACCGAGGCGGGCGCACGACGGTCGCCCCCCGATCGAGCAAGGTGTGGTACGCGGTGGCCAGGTCGCGCACCTGGATCCACAGCCGGATCCGCTCGTCCGGCGCCGCGTCGG
>Ga0207689_10004044_pt1 | contig 13326 bp, 10 predicted proteins | sample KBSMisM52_FD_184312 | JGI IMG/M metagenome (GOLD analysis project Ga0207689, IMG submission 184312) | Miscanthus rhizosphere microbial communities from Kellogg Biological Station, Michigan, USA - KBS Miscanthus M5-2 (SPAdes) (version 2) | ecosystem: Host-associated > Plants > Roots >... | reverse complement strand
GTTGCCATCATCTCCAGCAAGGGGAGAAACAACAAACATGAAAAATTTTGGAAAAGGGATTGGCGGGGCTCTTTTGTCACTCGCATTTGTTTTAGGAGTATCTGCAGTGGCCGGGAGCAGCGCTCAGGCTCAGGATCGTAGGGACGATGGCAATTATCGACGGGCTCAGCGCGACGTGGATGGTGACGGCGACGTCGATCGGAATGATCGAAGGCAGATGCGCCAACGTCGACATCGTGACAACCGCCAGGGTAACAACCAGGGTGATTGGCGACGTAATCGGAATAATGGCCAGTATGGTAACGGTCAGTACGGTAACAATGGCCAATATGGTAATAACGGCCAGTATGGCAACAACGGCTACGATCAGAATGAGCGTAATCGTGGCTACCAGCAGGGCCTGAACACCGGCGCCAGCGACGGCCAGCGCAATCAGCAATACAACCCACAGAGATCACATTTCTACAAAGATGCCTCATCGCAGGCTTTTCGTCAGGGATTTGTGCAGGGTTACAACCAGGGCTACCAGCAGTATTCGCGGAATGGAAACCAGCGCAACGGCAACGTTAACGGTGGTTGGGGGAATGTGCTAGGCGGCATTCTTCGACCGTAAGTAAACAGCAAACAGCAAACAGCAATCAGCAGACAGCCGGCAGAGATTCAGCTTTCTTAATTCCTTGCCGGCTGTTTGTCGTCACAGCAAGAGCTGCTTAACACCTCTATCGCTGACTGCAAGTAGTAGGCAGCATTCAAGTGATTGGCTGGGACCGCGGGCGTCCCGCCCGCAAATGAGCGCGAAGCGCGAAAATTAAGCGGTACTTATGAAAGACTGCGCGCCTTACGGCGCGTTGCGGGCGGGACGCCCGCGGTCCCAGCCAATCACTCGACCGTCGCGCACGGGTTACAGCAAACGCAGAAAGGGCCAGAGTTATTTGCTTGTTGTTTGCTGTCTACTGCTTGCTATTTGCAACAAGCAGCAGCCCCACGATATACAGCCCCAGCGTGAAGAAGGAAATGTATCCCGTGGCGGGTGCAAACAGCGGCGCATCGAGCGTGCCCAGCGAAACTCCTTGGACCAGCGCTCCTGTCACGCGCTGCAGCCAGCCACCTCCGGAAGCATAGAGACTAGCCAGGAGCAAGTGTTTCAGGACGAACGCGGTTCCAAAAAGTACCACCAGGCTGCGTAATAGACGCCGCGCATCAAAGGACGAAAACTGATTGTTCCACAGCGTCCAGAGAAAAAAGAATGAGAAGAGCCAGTGCAATAAGCCACGTTCCGGTAACACGGAATTGAAGGCCTGCGCGGATGCGAAGAAGAGCGTGAGCAACACCCAGACGTGACTTATGTTCTGGAGTGGTGGATGGTTCGCGGTGATCCATGATCGCAATTCAATTAAGCCCCCACGCACAAACAGCAGCATTAGCAGTACGGCGAGAACGAGCGTGATCAGTGGTGGTGGAAAAAAGATAAAGGCGCGATCGTCGGCGCTAACTCGCAGTCCGCCCAGCAACGCCACCGTTAGAAAAACGGATGGCAAGACCCAATAACTCAACAGAGCTTGGTTTCTCGACCAGTTGTCAACCGCCAAAACCTCTCGGACAGTGCCAACCTCTCGCGCAGTGGCAATCGCCAAATCATCCCCGGTTTTTTCTAACTCATCACTCATCACTCATCACTTTTTGATCCTTCATTTCCTCTGTCGCATCACCTTTAACGGATTAATGTCTCCCCAGTTGCGCTCCGTCCCTTGTTCCAGCTCCGTCTTCAACTCTGCCGCGGTGTGCAACTGCAGATTTTGATCCGGAACATTGAGCGGTTCCGGCGCCAGCGTAATGGCTCGATTCACCGCCTCCAGACCCTGTTTGAAAAGTTCCTGATCGTAGTAAACCCGCCCCCAGCCTTCCCTGTAAAAAGAGTAGGCGATATAAAACTGCGTAGTCGGGTCACTCTGCGCCGGGTCAGCGCCCTTCCATTCGTCACGCGCCGCGCGAAATTGTTCGCGCCGAAAGAGATCGAGGGCGGCATCAAACTTCTTCTGATCCACCTGGTAAGTGCCGGCCGCCACCTGAGCTCCAGTTGCCACCTCCTTGAAGCTGCGCGGCTCCGTTGCATACAGCCAGACGATCGCGAGCCCGTATACGACCGTGGCGACCAGTCCAACAATTTGAATAAGCTTTTGCCTCATTTCTGACTAACCTTACTACAGGAGACTCTCGATTTATATGTTTGGTAAGCAGCATTCAAGTGATTGGCTGGGACCGCGGGCGTCCCGCCCGCAAACGCGCCGTAAGGCGCGCAATCTTTCAGAAGTAGCTACTCACTTTCGCGCTTCGCGCTCATTTGCGGGCGGGACGCCCGCGGTCCCAGCCAATCACTTGACCGTTTGCGTCACCGGCTACAACAACAGCCAACAGTAGACAGAATCCGAACACTGTGCGGTTGTCTGCCCACTGCCCACTGCCTATTGTTTGCTGTTTGCTGTTTACTGTTTACTGTTTGCTGTCTGCTGCATTCACATCAGCATCGTTGCAGTAGTTATTTCTTCCGGACCGGATGGATCTTTTTCGGGTAGCGCGTTCTGCAATATGTCTTCCAGCAACGCGGCTGTTACATCAAGGCAGGTGACTAACGGGAGCAACGCTGACTGTACAGGGTGTTTGCTGAAGTAACGCTTCGCCTCGTCCTGGGCCAAAGCCAGGGCCACGTAAGCGCGGGCCAGTTTGAGGACATCGACTTTCTCGAAAGACAGTTCTTGCATAGCGTGCGTGCTCTGACACTTGGGAATACTTTAATAAAGCGCTAAGACAAAGCAGATTCCATAGTTCATTAACTTCAGTTTGTCTTCGGATTCGGAGACGACGCTGCGGTTGCTGTTTACCTATCGAATTCCCATACGATCGGCTTGAAGTCACAAGTGTGACCTCTATACCTCGAATTCCTCTTATTCAGATAGCTCGTTAAAACGCGGGCGGGACACGGTTGTCTCAGCGGATCTGTAAAGGTTACGTGAGCAGCGGCTAATCGATTCGAACTCTTTGAATACTCGCCACAATAATTGACATTCAACGGGCAAGCGAAATACTGTACGCGCGCCGCTCGGGGTCGCTGGCTGCTACACCTTGCCAGTTTCGACGCAATCACATCAGCGGCGTGCCGGGCTTCGCATCTCATTTCAACGCGCGAGTTGCACTCTCGCTTCACACAGGGAGACAGACTCATGATCCAAGGACTCATCTGGTTGCTGTTGGTCATTGCCGGCGTGGTTGCCGCAGTTTTCTCCTACCGGGCCGGCCGTAAGAGGGCGCGACCAATTGAAGCTACTGACAACGCTGTTTCCGAGTCTGAGGTTATGTCTGACGAGACCAGGGCTCAACGGAAGGAGTTTGCCAAGGAGATAATTTCCTACTTGTCCAAGGAAATCGAAACGGTCAATAACGGCATGATGGTCTTTCGGTCAAAGATAAGTTTTGCCGTTTTAGTCGGACCATTTGTGATTCTTGGCGCTTTGCTTTATGCCACGAGGGGCCTGCCGATTTCGACCAGTCTCGGCCCAGGCGGAAAGGCAGCCATTGTCTTTGTCGGTCTCTGTTACCTGGCGCTGGCATTTCTGTCCGGACTAATTGAGGAGGACGGCTGGAGACAGTGCAATAAGTGGAGGAAACTTATCTCAGACCTGCACAAGGATCCCACGATGGAAATTGGGAATAGAATTCTTCGCACGGATAAAAAGAATGTTGACCCCGGGCATTTCATGAAGTGGAGCTACCTGCTCGCTTGTGCGCTGATGTTAGCGTCCTTCGCCTCCCTGGTGTTCATCCTTTTTCGAGTCCGCACTACCCAACCCGTCGAGGCTCAATCAACTAATGTGTCTGGTTCAGCGCAAGGGACCAACAGCGGATCTGGAACTGTGAAGCCGTAAACGGCATGGGAGGATACCGTGGATTTGAAGAACACGGGAAACGTTTGAAGTGCAGAAGGCGCATATGAAGTTGCTGTTTTGACTCCCCGAAGTCCAACTCGCTAGCTTACATTTCGCGCCTGCAGCGCTCTACGGTCTTGGTGGGTACGCCTCCCTGGGGCGTTGCCGAGAAACGCGAATCGTTACTTCACGCTTTCAGCGTGAAAAGAATTTGGTAGGGGCGTTTGGTCCGGGGGTGGCGTCCCGACGCGTCGGGACTTATCCCCGGCTACTGTCTGTCACGGCGACGCCGTGAAGAGCATCCAGGAGCGTTTTTTAGTTTGCAAAGTTGGCCCACTAACGTAATATCCTTCGCGCAATCCATTGGCCCGACCCCGCGCTTTCCTGCGAGCTTCTTCGCTTCACGGAACAGCTGGTAATGGTTCGCCCCCCAAAGCCATGTTTGCGAGACACGCGTCACGCTATTGCACGCCTATATCCCCGCGCGAAGATCGAACAGGGGCGAGGTGTCCTCAGAAGCATCGCGGCCACAGTCTCAGGAGTTTTTCGCGCTTTGCGCTCATTTGCGGGCGGGTCGAGCACCCCAGCCGGGCTGCCCGGCCGGGGACCCCGCACGCCCACGGTCCCAGCAAATCTCTTTCGCGATTCGTGCAACTCGGATTGTCTGGTAAGCGTGTCGTTTACTTATTCCTCTTGATCGGGCTTTGCGCTGTTCCGGCACGAAATGCAGTGGCGCTCGTTCCGATCACCACTCCCTTACTCATCAGCCAGGAAACTTCCACCCGAGCGATCGCGCTCGACTCTCTGAGTTTCGCATCAGAACCCTTCGCCTTAGTCTCACCTTACGCCGCCGGTTCCGATCGGCGCACGCGAATAACTCTCTTCGCAATGCATTTGAGTTTGCAGCCGGGCGAACCGTTGTCGCTGGTTACGGCAGAAGCTGAAGATGCTGCTCATCAGCATTACAACCTCACGGTTGAATATGTGGGCCCAGTGCCGCAGCACGAATGGTTGAGCGCCGTGGTCTTGAAACTAAACGACAACCTCGGCGACGTCGGCGATGTGCTCATAGGCGTTTCTTATCGAGGCAGCAACAGCAATCGCGTGCGCGTGGGTATCGGACATTTGGGTGGCGGCCCGGCCGACGATCCAGGCGCGACGCCAACGCCCGTCAGGCCATTCGAGGTTGATGGTCAGGTTCGAGATGACAACGGTCAGCTGCTCGCGGGAGTTGAGCTGACGCTCACCGATATGACGGATGGAACCACCAGCACGGCCACGACTGATGGCCAGGGAGAATTTTTCTTCGGCGTTTTGCCCGAGCACAGCATCACCGTCACGCCGTCAGCAACTTCGTTCTTTAGTTTCCACGCACAGTCGGTCGGAGGAATTTCCGGGAATCGCGTTCTAAATTTCAACGGTGTGCGGCGCGCCTACAAGATTAGTGGAAAGGTGACAGGCCAGTTCAATAAAACATACGGTGTGACCGTTAACCTGGCCGGCTTTGTAAACGCCACAACCTTCAGCGACAGCAACGGGAACTTTGAGTTTGCGAGTTTGCCGGCGGGCCGCAACTATACCGTCTCGGCTCTGACCACAATCTATTACACCTTCAGCAACCAAACGTTTAATAACCTCGACGCAGATCAGGTAATTGATCTGCCCGGCACCTTGCGAGAATACACGGTTAGCGGGCGAGCCCTATTGGGGCAGAGTGCAGCGCCTCAGTTGATGGTCTCGATAAGTGGTTATCAAACTCTCACCATCACTACCGATGACGACGGTCGGTATTCGATAAGTCTTCCAGCCGGCGGCGACTACACATTCACGCCTTCGTTGCCGTTTTGGGACTTCACTCCCGGCAGTTGGCATGAGCCTAATCTGACATCCGATCTCCTTTGGCACGACTTCAGCGGAGTGCGGCAGACGCACACGATCAGCGGCACGTTAACGGATCAGCAAACCCAGGCGCTGGCGGGAATAACCGTTAATCTCAGCGGGCCTGAGCCGCGGACAACGGTGACCGACAGCAACGGTCACTATGAGTTTGAGCACGTGGGTGCCGGCTTCAGTTACACAGTGACACCTTCGTCAACTGTTGAGTACACATTTGCTGGGCAGAGCGTTTCCCAGTTGAGCGTTGATCAGTCTTTGAATTTTACGGGGCTGTACCGCCACATCCTGAAAGGGATTGTGCGAGATGAGTTTGGTGATCCAATCAGCGGCGTCACGTTAACTCTGAGCGGCGCGGAAAGCGCCAGCACGGTAACTGGGCCGGATGGCAGCTATTCGCTGAGGGCAACGGCTAACGGAAGTTACTTTCTCACCCCATCGATGCCGCAGAACCCTCCGTTTAATCCCCAGAGCATTCCATTCATCGATTTATCCGGCCCACAAACGTCGGATTTCACTACTACCCTCTTACCCGATTCATTGTCTTCGCACGTCCTTGAATTTGACGGTACGCCTAAGACGGTAGACTACGGGCAATTTTGGCCGGAGGGCGTGAATCTTGGCCATTTCTTCTGGGAATTCTGGGCAATGCCAGGCGGCAACGGCGCCGCCACGTACCTCTTGTCTGACGGCTACGGCGGCGCTCATGCGCTATTGTTCGGAGTGGGGAGCTTCAATACGAGCGAACCGGATCGTTATGAAATGCTTGGGGATATTTTCGATGGTGTGAGGTTTGATAATTTCTTCGGCAGCGACCAGGGTCCGGCGATAGGTGAATGGGCCCACTTCGCGGTGGGCTGGGACGGTCAAGATATCATCACCTACTACAACGGTGTGCCGGTGGGTAAGACGCCATTTAGTGGGCCACGCCGGACGCCTGGCTTCAATGAGGGCGGCGGCCGGCTTCTGATCGGCGGTTCGGATCACAGTAACTTTGACGGGCGTATCGCCGAGGTTCGCGGTTATGAAGATGCAAACCCGCGTGAGGATATCAGCGGTGGCGTTGAGGCTTCATTCGCTCCGCAAACAATCTTTGGATTGGGAGGAAGCCTGCTGAGCTATTACTTCCGTGAGGGGACAACGGTTGCGGATCTTTCACATGGATACCGAGCCATTACTCACTCCGGACGAGTGCGCGGAACTACTGCAGGCATTCTCGCCGATTGCGTCGGATGTCCGCCGCCGCAATTCGTAATCGATCCATCCGCGCCACATTTCGAGACCGGCGCCGCGCCCCCAGCAATTACACCACCTGCTGCTACAACGCCTGCTGGAGCGCTGGTCTTTGATTCCTTCTCGCGCGCAAACTCAACCTACACCTTCGCTGGACATGGTGGTTTGAGTTCAACCGAAGGCGGCTCAGCGGGAAAACAAGTGTGGCAAACCAATCAGGCCACCGCGAACCCGCAGCCTTTCGGAATTCTAAATGCTCGCGCGGTGTTGTTGGGAAATTCAACGGCACTTGCGTGGGTGCCTACCGGTTCGGACAGCGGCAACCTGAATGTCAGCGTCAACCGTGTGGCAGGCCGATGGGGCAGCGGCATCCACACCGGCTTGAGTTTCCGCGTCGTCGATGCAAATAACTTTTTCTTTGCATACACGACGGACACCGGTGGCACTCCGAATCATAAAATTGTTCGTGTCGGTTATTACCTGAACGGCCAGCGAGTAGACCTCACGAACGGGGCCACGATCGCCGACAGTTGGACAACTTTAAGAGTGGTAACAAGAGAGTCCGGCGAGCTAAACGTTTATATCGATGCAACGCTTGTCTATTCCAACAATAATCCTCTGCTGGCCTCGGCAACAGGCGCCGGTTTGTATTCCGATTCAGTAGGGAAGGGGCTCGTTAATCGTTGGGACAATTTCACAGTGTTCCCGGTGCCGTGATGAAATGGGGCACTGCCCCGTTAACCTTCGGCGTTATAGTCCGCGGAGCGGCCGACAGTCAGGTCATCGCGAATGATGTTCTCCTAACCAAACCTCCAACGGCCGCTTCGCGGACTTTGCAAATTTTTTGGTTTGATCATCCTGGGGTTTCGCTGCGCTCCACCCTCGGGCTTTATGCCGTCGGCCGCTCCGCGGACTCAATCGAGTGTCACCTCCCGTCGGAGCCCTCCATAACTGTCGGGCTACTGCGCCGTTTAAGCACCCCTCCTCAGTAAATCATTGAAAAGGCTCTTGCACTGAAGTAGTATTCGCGCGTACTGCAATCGTTCTGCGTTCCTTAGGCTTCCTGGTTAGAGGTTCCCGCCATTTTGCAAGAGGCGACCGCGCAACTATTGGTTGCAGCATTCCGCCATGATCGGGCAAACAGTTTCACATTACAGAATCCTGGAACCACTCGGCGAGGGTGGCATGGGAACTGTCTACCTTGCCGAAGATACTCATCTGGGACGCCGGGTGGCCATTAAGTTTCCCTCCGTAGGTTCTGATTCACATGACTATCGGGCCCGCTTTCTCCGCGAGGCGCGTGCAGTTTCTGAGTTGAACCATCCTTACATCGCAACGCTCTTTGACTACGGAGAGACCGACGAAGGCCGGCCGTTCCTGGTCATGGAACTCGCCAAGGGACGACCGCTTAGCGAACTAATGCAGCGGGGTGAACTCAACCTTCAGCGCGCCGTAACGATCGTCAGTGATATAGCCACCGCCCTGGTCGAAGCGCATGCCCGCGGTGTTATCCACCGCGACATCAAGCCTTCGAACATCATGATTGACGAAAATGGACAGGTGAAGGTGCTTGACTTCGGACTCGCCAAGCAATTGAACAAAGATCCAGTGGCGAGTGCAGCACCAGAAGCGCGCACGCTGCTTTCGACGGAAACTCGCAGTGGGGTTGTGTTGGGCACGCCTGCATATCTTTCACCGGAACAAGCTACGGGCGACGCGGTTGACGGGCGCAGCGATCTCTTCGCCGTCGGCACACTGCTCTACGAATCCATCACCGGGCGAACGCCGTTTGCCGGAAACAGTTTTATTGAGATCGCGGCTAACGTTCTGCACGTCGAACCAAAGCCACCCTCAAAACTCAACAGTCTGATCCCGCGAGAGCTCGACTTCATCACTTTGAAAGCGCTGGCAAAGAAACCAGCCAAGCGCTACCAGTCGGCGAAAGAACTGATCAGTGATCTTAACTCCGTCAAGGCTCAGCTTGAGCAGAAGTCAGGGCAAACCCTAATCCGGCGCAGCACGGGTTCGGCTCTGGGGGGTCCGACCGGAACGCTTAGTAACCTGTCTCAAATTCTGCAGCGGCCTCGGATCCCCATCGCCCATATTCTGATTGCCGTCGGCATTTTGATCGTCGTGTTAGGCGTGCTCTTCGTTCTCCTGCGTCCGAAGCCATATACACCGGCGGCCGAAGCGCAGCGTTGGTATACGGTTGGAACCACTGCTTTAAGGGATGGCGCTTTTTATCAAGCCAGCCAGGCGCTACAGCGGGCCATCTCGGCTGACGACAACTACATGTTGGCCCACGCGCGTTTAGCTGAGGCGCTGGTGGAGCTGGATTACGTTGATCAGGCGAAGGATGAACTGCTGCGAGTGAACGCCGCGGACCGTGCGACTTTGCCAAAAGTCGACGCCCTCTATCTGGATGCGATTACGGCAACGGCCCGCCTGGATTCCGCTAAAGCAGTCGAACTGTACAAGCAAATTGTTCAGGCAGTCCCTGACGCTGATAAGGCTTATGTGCTGGTAGATCTTGGACGTGCCTACGAGAACATCAACGACGTCAAGGCCGCCATCGAGAGTTACAAAGAAGCCAGCAATCGAAACTCGCAATACGCGACAGCCTATCTACACCTGGGAATTGTTTACGGACAAAAAGGCGATCTCGATCAGGCGCTCGAATCTTTCAAACAGGCGGAATCGATCTACCAGGCCCTCGGGAATTTGGAAGGACGCGCGGAAGTAGCCTTTCAACGCGGCTTCCTCTTCAACAAACGCAACAACCTGCCCCAGGCCAAAACAGAGTTGGAGCAGGCGCTGAACCTTGCCAAAGCCAACGACAACAAGTCGCAGACGATTAAGACGCTGTTGCAGTTGTGCAGCGTCGCTTTTGATGAAGGTGAAACCGCGCGCTCAACTGAGTATGCCCAACAAGCCATTGAGTTGGCCCAGAAGAGTGGCATGGAGAACCTCAGCACTCGCGGGTTGATAGATCTGGGCAACTCATTCCTGGTTCGCGGTAAACAAGCGGAGGCTGAAAACTATCTCGAGCAGGCACTGGCGGCGGCGGTGCGCTCCAAGGCTCGACGGAACGAGGCGCGCGCGCGGGTTGCGATGGCCAGCCTTCGCCAACAGCAGGACAGGCCCGATGAAGCGGTTCAATATCTCGAGCCGGCTTTGGCGTTTTACCAGCAAGGCGGTTATCGATCAGAGACAATTTCCTGTCTGGCATTACTCGGTCGTGCGAATCTGCAAAAGGGTGATTATGCCGCTGCCGACAAGGGGCATGAAGAGCTATTGCGCCTGGCGCAGGAATCTAATGACCAGTCGCTGATTGCGCGGGCGCATGCGGAACGAGGCTCGGCGCTGATTCGCGAAGAGAAGTTTCCAGAGGCCCTCGATCATTTGAATCAGGCCTACTCGATCTATAGCTCTCAGGGAATACCACGAAGCATGGGTTACAACCTGGCGAGTCGTGGTGAAGTGCTGGGGCGTCTTGGCAAGTTTGATGAAGCCAAAGCACTTCTGGATCAGGCCACGGCGATAGCCAACAAACCCGGAAATGAGTTGAAGCGGCTCTCAGTTGAGACCCAACTCGCGCTCGCAGAGATTGCGCTGATGCAGGACAACTTTGCGAACGCCAAAGCTACAGCGGAAAAGGCTATCGAAACAGCGGGAACGGAATTCAAAGGAGCAGTGAACAGTTCGAGGATTGTGATCGGATTGGCCGAAGGCTACGGCGGGGCCAAGGCTGCGGGAAAACAAACGACCAGTGCGGCAGTAGATCTGGCCAGACAGCTTAACGATCCCGCGCAACTGGCATCAGCCCAATCGGCCTACGCCGCCGCGCTATTGCTGGCAGGCGATTCCCGAGCAGCATTGACCAACGCGCTCCAGGCGCAGGAGGTCTTCGCCAGGCTGGGCCAGATCGAATCTGAGTGGCAGATCCTATTGATTGCCGCGCAGGCCAGCGAAAACTCGGGCGACAAAATCAAGGCTCGCGAGTATGCTGTGCGGGCCAAAGACACGTTGGACAAGCTCGAACAACGCTGGGGTAGTGAAGACTACAAGTCTTACCTCAGCCGTCCTGACATTCAACGATTTCGCAAACAGCTCGAGCAACTTTCCCAGTAGGCTGAAACAACCCGAAGGGTTGAGAGAAAGTAGCCGGTGGTCGTAGCGAAGCGAAGACCACCGGTTGAGCAGTCAGAAGATCGCACCCCAACGGGGTGCCCGATTAGAACCGTTACGAGAATTGTCTTGAGCTTCTCGCACCCCTTCGGGGTGCAACTTTGTCCAACTTGTTCCGGTGGTTTTCGTTTCGCTTCAACCACCGGCTACTTTCTAGCAGCCCTCCGGGCTGACTTCCACCCCCAGAAGGAGAAAAACTATGCGTCACTTACGTTTCCTTATAATCGCGCTCGCAGCTTTTAGCGTGCTGGCCCTTGGTGTTTTTGCGTTGGCTAACCGGCCCCTGGCGCCGCTCCCGGCCGACGACGACATCATCATTAAGGGCGGCTCTTTGGAGATCCAATGCGGCAAGAATCACAATACTGATTGTCTGGGCACGAACGACAACACCGGTAAATACAAGCACAAGCAGAGTGGCAAACACATAACCAAGATCATTATCAGAAGGTCAGACGGTGCCGAGGTGTTCAATAGCGACCTCACTCCAGTTGGCAGCAAACCGGAGATTGCGATTACTTATAAGTAGTCGATGGGATTGGATACATGAAATTCAGGTTGCAGTGCAGCGAAGCGACCCGGAGGGTTGCGAGAAAGTAGCCGGTGGTCGTAGCGAAGCGAAGACCACCGGTTAAGGTAGGCAAAGAGATGGCACCCCGGAGGGGTGCCAGATGAGCAGCGCTTTATTCTCGCACCCCTTCCGGGGTGAAATCCTTTTCTGATTAGTTCCGGTGGTTTCCGCTTCGCTTCAACCACCGGCTACTATCTTCCAGCCCTCCGGGCTGATCCGTAACCGCAACTTTGGAACGGCTCCACTTCGACGTTGAAACGCAAAGACTGGGATCACCAGGCTGAGACGGGCATGAGTTTTCATCCGCCGAGTTTTGCTTTCACTAACTCGCTGACCAGACGGCCGTCGGCATTCTTGCCTGCGAGTGTCGCCTGGGTGGCTTTCATCACCTTTCCCATTTCTTTCATTGACGTGGCCCCGGTTTCGGCCAGCGCCGCGTCGATTGCCTGTTCAATTGCTTCGCGTGAAGCGGCTTGCGGCAAATAAGCTTCGATAACGTCGATCTCACTTTTTTCCTTGTCGGCGAGGTCCTGTCGCCCGCCCTTCTCATACTGCTCAACTGAATCGCGACGTTGTTTGACGAGCGAGCGCAGCAGCTTAATCATTTCCTCGTCGTCCATCTCGCCGCCTTTCTCGATCTCGCGGTTCATGACCGCCGCCTTCACCATTCTGAGCGTTGAGGTGCGCGATGCGTCCTGCGCTTTCATCGACGCAGTTAGATCAGAAATCACCTGTTGTTTCAGACTCATTGATAAGTTCCTCCGCGCACAATATAACGCACTACGCATTCCACGAGCCTGCGGAGCGGGGCAGTCCGCGAAGCGGACGGCAGCATAAAGCCTGGGGGTGGAGCGTAGCGAAACCCGAGGACCCCTACCGTCGGTCCTGATGCTATCGCCCGCTCCGCGGGCTCGATGGTTTTGGTGGTTCGGATCCTGGAGCTTACGCCCCAGGCTTTATGCTTACGTCCGCTCCGCAGACTGCTCAGCCTGATCCGCGGGCTCGTTGGATCCTGCACTCAGGAGGTAGTTAGCAAACTACGGTACGAGCTCAGGCACCTTTAAGTCTCCAAGCGCTTGCCTGGCGCTTATCACCTTCAACAACTCCGAAGCCAACAGCCGGTGTCCCATGTGGTTCGGATGGATGCGCTCGCCAAACCAACCCTCATTCGACGGATATGCTTCCGGCGTCAACTCCCGGAGTTCAACAAAAGGCACTCCGCGTTGTCGCATCGTCGTTCCCAAGGCGACGCGGTATTGCAACATCAGATCAGCCTCAGGCGCATTCGGATCGTTATCGCGATAGGGTGCCGCCACCACTATCACTGAGGCGCCCCGCTGGCGCGCCAAATCCTCGATCGCGGTCATGTTGTTGAGGTATTCCTGCTGCGACACGCGCGCTGCTGGACGCACGATCGGTTGCGCTGTTTGTTTCTGTTGTCTCGCCTTTGCCTCTTTTGCCCTGAGCCAATGCGTCGCATGAGCAAACGCCTGGCTGTGATCGATCAACCAGCGCACCGCAACC
>Ga0207689_10004040_pt1 | contig 13331 bp, 10 predicted proteins | sample KBSMisM52_FD_184312 | JGI IMG/M metagenome (GOLD analysis project Ga0207689, IMG submission 184312) | Miscanthus rhizosphere microbial communities from Kellogg Biological Station, Michigan, USA - KBS Miscanthus M5-2 (SPAdes) (version 2) | ecosystem: Host-associated > Plants > Roots >... | reverse complement strand
CAGGCAGCCGCCGACGACCGCCGCGATGATGTAGACGAACTCGTTGCCGATGCCCTGACCCGACTGGATCGTGTTGAACAGGAACAGGGTGTGCATGCCGGTGAACCAGGCCATGAACCCGACCGCCATGAACAGGCCGATCTTCATCCGGCCGACCGGCACGCCGACCGCCCGGGCCGCCGGCGCGTTACCGCCGACGGAGAAGATCCAGTTGCCGATGTAGGTACGGAGCAGGATCCAGGTCGCGATGATGACGAAGACGATCCAGTAGACGACGCTCGTCTTGATGCTCACCCCGCCGATGGTCCAGCTGGCCGAGAACACCTGGCGTGCGGAGTTGAAGCCCTGCAGGGTGGAGATGTCGGGGCTGGACACCTGGTTGGTAATCGTCTGCGTGAGCGCGATGTTCAGCCCCTGGAGCATGAAGAACGTTCCCAGCGTGACCAGGAAGCTCGGGATGCCGGTCTTGACCACGATCCAGCCGTTCAGGAACCCGATGAACAGCGCCACCACCAGCGCGACCAGCACGCCGACCCAGGCGTTGGTGGTGAACTCGTAGCTGAACAGGGAGGCGGTCAGCGACGCGGAGGTGACCGCGACGCCCGCCGACAGGTCGAACTCGCCGCCGATCATCAGCAGCGCGACCGGCGTGGCCATCAGGCCGTAGGTCGAGGTGACGTACAGCACGGACGAGAACGAGGCCGCGTTGCGGAACGGCGGCGCGATGATGAAGAAGAAGATGTAGATGACGATCGCGCCCGCGATCGCGCCCGCCTCGGGACGGGCGAGCATCCGCGCTAGCGGGGACTTGCGCCCGACTCGCTCGTCGGCTCTGGGGGGCGGAGCAACCGGGGCTTCAGCTGTCTGAGTCATGAGAACCTCTCTTTTCCGTGTGCCGGGGTCACCCGCGAGGGCGAGCGACCCCGGCACGGCAATTCCGTTTAGCGGTTACCCGCCGCGGCGTACTTGGCCACTGCATCGACGTTGCTGGCGTCGACGAACGACGGGCCGGTCAGCACGACCTGGCCGCCGCCGATGATGTTGGCGTTGGTCAGGTACAGCCACAGCCCATCGACCGACTCATAGCCCTGCAGGTAGGGCTGCTGGTCCACGGCCCACTGCACCTGGCCCGACTTGATCTTGGCGATCTCGGGCGCGCTGGTGTCGAAGGTGTAGAGCTTGGCGCTGCTGTGCGCCTGGTTGAGGGCCTGGACGGCGATCAGCGCGAACTGGGCGCCCAGGGTGATGACCGCGTCGGTGCTCTTGCTCCTGGTGAGCTCGGCCGTCATCGAGGACAGCACGGCCGCGTTGTCGGTGCCGTTCACGTAGAGCTTGCTCATCGTGCCCTCGGAGCCGAGGCCCTGCTTCACGCCCGCGCACCGGGCCTCGAGCTGGGCCTGGCCCTGGGCCTGCAGCACGCAGAGCACGTTCTTCTTGCCCGCGGCGGCGAGGCGCTTGCCCGCCGCGACGCCCGCGACCTTCTCGTCCTGGCCGAAGTACTCCATCCCGCCGCACGTCTGGTAGTCGGAGTAGCCCGCGTTAAACATGACCACGGGGATGCCGGCCGCCTTGGCCTTCTGGATCGTCGGGCACAGCGCGCCGGGGTTGGGGTCGGTGACCGCGATGCCGTCGACCTTGCTGTTGATCGCGTCGTCGATCAGCTGGGCCTGCTGGGTCGGGTCGTCGTTGTTGGAGTACTTCAGCGTGATGTTGTCCTTGGCGGCCGCCGCGATCGCTCCGTGCCGGATGATGTCCCAGAACGTGTCGCCCGCGGCGGCGTGGGTGATCATCGCGATCGTGTAGTGCGGCGTGTTGGCGTGACCGGCTGCCACCGCGGTACCTTCTCCCGCGGCGGCCTCGGCGGCCTTCTTGCCGCCGGTGTTGGAGCACGCGGCCAGGACGAGCGGAAGGACCATGAGCAGCGCGATCGCGATGGCTCGTCTTCTGAATCTGAACATCTTCGATACCTCCGGGTGAGGATGACTTCTAGGTAGCGGTCGGGAAATGCATGTGCGTACGGTGGTGCTCTTGGTACTCGTTGTCGGGCCAGCGGCTGGTGATGGCCTTGGCCCGGGTGTAGAACCGGATGCCTTCCGGGCCGTGCACGTGGGTGTCGCCGAACAGGGAGTCCTTCCAGCCGCCGAAGGAGTAGAAGGCCATCGGGACCGGGATCGGGACGTTGATGCCGATCATCCCGACCTGGACCTCGCGCTGGAATTTCCTCGCCGCCTGCCCGCTCGAGGTGAAGATCGCGGTGCCGTTGCCGTACTGGTTGGCGTTGACGATGTCGACGGCCTCGGCGAAGCTGCCGGCCCGCAGCACGACCAGCACCGGGCCGAAGATCTCGTCGGTGTAGATGTCCATGTCGGTGGTGACCTGGTCGAACAGGGTCGGGCCGACGAAGAAGCCGTTCTCGTAATCCGTTACGGTCAGCCCGCGGCCGTCGACGATGAGCGTGGCGCCCGCCTCCTGACCGCGGCCGACGTAGCCGGTGATGCGGTCCCTGGCCTCCGGCGTGACCACCGGGCCCATGTCCGAGGCCGCGTCGCGGCCCGGTCCGACGGTGATCTCCTCGGCCTTCTGCCTCAGCTTCGCGATCAGGGCGTCGCCCGCGTCGCCCACGGCGACCACCGCGGAAATGGCCATACAGCGCTGCCCGGCCGAGCCGTAGCCCGCCGCCGTGATGTGGTTGGCGGCGAACTCCATGTCCGCGTCGGGCAGGACCACGGCGTGGTTCTTCGCGCCGCCGAGGGCCTGCACGCGCTTGCCGGCTTCGGAGGCCCGCTGGTGCACGTACCTGGCGATCGGCGTCGAGCCGACGAACGACACCGCCGCGATGCCGGGGTGGTCCAGGATCGCGTCCACCGCCACCTTGTCCCCGTGCACCACGTTGAAGACGCCCTCGGGCAGCCCGGCCTCGGCGTACAGCCGGGCGAAGAAGTTCGACGCGGACGGGTCGCGCTCGCTCGGCTTGAGGATGAACGTGTTCCCGGCGGCGATCGCGATCGGGTGCATCCACATGGGCACCATGGCCGGGAAGTTGAACGGGGTGATCCCGGCGCAGACCCCCAGCGGCTGGCGGAACGAGTAGGCGTCCACGTCGGTGGAGACCTGCTCGGAGAACTCGCCCTTGAGCAGGGTCGGGATGCCGCAGGCGTACTCCACCACCTCCAGGCCGCGGATGACCTCGCCCTTGGCGTCCGAGACGACCTTGCCGTGCTCGTCGGCGACCAGCACCGACAGCTCGTCCAGGTGCCGCTCGATGAGGTCGCGCAGCGCGAACATGACCCGCGCCCGGCGGATCACCGACACGTCGCGCCACTCCTGCCACGCCTTGGCCGCGGCGGCCACGGCGGCGTCGACGTCGGCCGGTTCGGCCAGCGCGACCTGAGCCTGCTGCTCACCGGTGGCCGGGTTCCAGACCGGGCCCCACCTGGTCGACGCGCCGGTCGTCTCCGACCCGCTAATCCAGTGCTGGATAGTACGCATCCGTAAATTCAGCCTTTCCTACAGGTACATCCGCTGGTCGCGCTGGGCCGCCTCGTAGGCCGTACGGGCCTGCTGCGTGCTGTCCAGCGCGGAAGTCTGCGACACCGGCACGTCCCACCAGCTCTCCGAGGAGGGCACCGGGGCGAGCGGGTCGGTCTCGATATAGGTGACCGTGGTCCGGTCCGACGCGCGGGACTGCGCCAGCGCGGCCTGAAGTTCCTTGACCGTGCGGGTCCTGATCACGTCGGCGCCGAGGCTGGCCGCGTTGGCCGCCAGGTCGACGGGCAGGACGTCGCCGTCCAGCAGCCCGGAGGACGGGTCGCGGTAGCGGTACCGGGTGCCGAACCGCTGCGAGCCGAGCGACTCCGACAGCGAGCCGATCGAGCCGAAGCCCTGGTTCTGCACCAGGACGAGGTTCAGCTTGATCCCCTCGGAGACCGCGGTCACGATCTCCTGCGCCATCATCAGGTAGGACCCGTCGCCGACGAGCACGAAAACCTCGCGGTCCGGGGCGGCCATCTTGGCCCCCAGGCCGCCGGCGATCTCATAGCCCATGCACGAGTAGCCGTACTCCACGTGGTACTGCTTGGGGTCCCGTGCGCGCCACAGCATCTGCAGGTCGCCGGGCATGCTGCCGGCCGCCTGCACCACCACGTCGCGCTCGTCCATGAACTCGTTCAGCGCGCCGAGGATCTCGGTCTGGGCCGGCAGCGGCTGGTGACCCAGGTGGTACGCGTGCTCCACCACCCGCCGCCAGTCCGCGTTCGCGGCCTCGATCCGGTTGGTGTACCCGGGGTCGACGTGGTAGCCGGTCAGTGCCGTCGTCAGGGCCTCAAGTCCGGCCCGGGCGTCGGCGACCAGGCTGGCGCCCGCGTGCTTGCCCGCGTCGAACGCGGCCACGTTGAGGTTGACGAATGTCACGTCACGGTCCTGGAAGGCGGTACGCGACGCGGTGGTGAAGTCGCTGTACCTGGTGCCGATGCCGAGGACGACGTCGGCCTCGCGGGCCAGCGCGTTGGCGACCGGGGAGCCGGTGGCGCCGACGCCGCCGACGGCGCACGGGTGGTCCCAGGCCAGGGCGCCCTTGCCCGCCTGGGTGTCGGCGACCGGGATCCCGGTGGCTTCGGCGAACCGCCGCAGGGCCGCACTGGCCTCGGAGTAGATGACGCCGCCGCCCGCGATGACGAGCGGCCAGCGAGCGTGGCGGAGCACCTCGACCGCGCGCCCGAGCGCGGAAGGCTCGGGCAGGGGGCGGGGCACGAACCAGGTCCGTTCGGTAAATAGCTGTTCCGGCCAGTCGTGGGCCTCGGCCTGCACGTCCTGCGGGAGCGCCAGGGTCACCGCGCCCGTCTCGGCCGGGTCGGTGAGCACCCGCATCGCGGCCAGCAGCGCCGACGGCAGCTGCTCCGGCCGGCTGATCCGGTCCCAGTAGCGGGAGACCGGCTTGAACGCGTCGTTGACGCTCACGTCGGCCGAGCGCGGGTCCTCGAGTTCCTGCAGCAGCGGGCTGGCGGCCCGGGTGGCGAAGAAGTCGCTGGGCAGCAGCAGGACCGGGATGCGGTTGATGGTGGCGAGCGCGGCGCCGGTCACCATGTTGGTCGAGCCGGGGCCGATCGAGGCGGTGCAGGCGAAGGTCTGCAGCCGGTTCCGCATCCGGGCGAAGCCGACCGACGCGTGCACCATGGCCTGCTCGTTGCGGGCCATGTAGTACTTCAGGTCCGCCTCGCCCGTCTGCTGGGCCTGGAGCAGGGCCTGGCCGACGCCCGCCACGTTGCCGTGGCCGAAGATGCCCCAGCAGCCCTCGACCAGCCGCTGCCGCACGCCGTCGCGTTCGGTGTACTGGCTGGCCAGGAAGCGGACCAGGGCCTGGGCCACGGTGAGGCGGACGGTCATGTACGTTTCTCCCTCGTCGAGGTGAGGGGAAGGCGCGGATCGATCGCCTGGCCTGCCCAGGTGCCGCGGATCCATGCGTGCGCCGGGTCGTCGCAGAACCGCCAGGACCTGGTCGGCTCGGGGCCCGCCATGACGTTGAGGTAGTACAGGGCGTAGCCGGGCGCGGCGATCGACGGCCCGTGCCAGCCGTGCGGGACCAGGATCACGTCGCCCGTGCTCACCTCGGCCAGCACGTCGACCGGACGGGCCGGGGTGCCGTAAACGCGCTGGTAGGCCAGCCCTTCGGTCTCGAAGTAGTAGATCTCCTCGAGTTCGGCCTCGTCCTCGCGGGTCTCGTCGTGCTTGTGCGGCGGGTAGGAGGACCAGTTCCCGCCCGGGGTGAGCACCTCGACCGCGATGAGCTTGTCGCACTCGAACGCCGCGGGCGAGCAGAAGTTGTTGACCTGGCGGCTGGCCTGGCCGGCCCCGCGCAGCTCCACCGGGACGTCCTCGGCGGGACCATAGCGCGGTTCGAGCCGGCGCGTGCAGCGGGCGCTCGGAATGGCGAACGCGCCGCCGTCACGGCTGGTCACGGTGACGGTGGCGTCGCGCGGCGCATAGCTGAAGTCGCTGACGCGGGAGAAGACACTGCCCCGCCCGGTGAGCTCGAAACTAGTGTCCTCGCAGGTGACGGTGGCCGAGCCGGACAGCGGCAGGACCAGGATCTCGTCCTGTCCGGTGGCCCAGGTGTGCGACCCGCCGGGCGGCAGGGTCAGCACCTTGAGGCCGCTGTAGGTCCAGCCGGCCTGTTCGGGGGTCACCACGAGGGAGAAGGCGCCGTCGGTGCTCGTTCCCTGCCTCAGGTACAGCTTGTCGTCCAACCTCTGCGTCACCCCCGCACCATGGACAGGACCGTGTCCACCGCGCCGGACACGTCGTCGTCGGGCGGGAACAGCAGCGACCGGCCGATGACGAGGCCGTGCACGGACGGAATCTGCAGCGCCTTGCGCCAGCTCTCGAAGGCGGCGTCCTGGTCGGCGCTGACCTCGCCGCCGAGCAGCAGGACCGGCAGCGTCGAGGCGGCCATGACCCGCTCCATGTCCTCCACCACCGGCAGCTTGAGCCAGGTGTAGGCCGAGGTGGCGCCCAGCCCGGCCGCCACCGTAATGGAGCGGATCACCGCCTCGGGCGACAGGTCGTTGCGGACCCGGCCGTCCACCCGGTGCGAGATGAACGGCTCGACCATCGCCATCAGCGCGTGCGAGGCCAGGTCGCTGACCGCCCGGGCGCAGGCCTCCATCGTCACGACCGTGGCGGGGTCGTCGGGGTCGATGCGGAACAGCATCTTGCCGCCGTCGAACCCCATCCGGGCGATGCTGGCCGCGTCGTACCCGGTGAACCGGTCGTCCATCTCGAACGCGGTCCCGGCCAGGCCGCCCCGGTTCATCGAGCCGATGACCACCTTGTCGTCCAGCGCGCCGAGCAGCAGCAGGTCCTCGATGATGTCCGCGGTGCCGAGCACGCCGTCCACGCCGGGCCGCGACAAGGCGAGCGACATGCGCTCCAGCAGGTCGACCCGGTCGGCCATGGCCATCGGCCGGGCCCCGGCCCGCAGCGCGCCGCGCGCCGGGTGGTCGGCCGCGATGAGGAAGATCTGATTGTCCGCGCCGAGCAGCGAGTCCCGGCGGTGGCGCCGGGCGGCGGCCTCGGCGATGGCCTGCGGGCGGCGGGTGCGCGCCTCGAGGATGCCCTTGAGCTGGTCACGCACTGGTAGCCTCCCGTGGTCCCCCGGTCGCCCTTGGTTCTCCCGCCAGGAGTTCGTCCACCTCGGCCGCCGTGGGCATGGCGTCCGAGCAGGCGAGCCGCGACGCCACGATGGCCCCGGCAGCGTTCGCGAAGCGCATCACGCGCTCGATGTCCCACCCGGCCAGCAGCCCGTGGCAGAGCGCTCCGCCGAACGCGTCGCCGGCGCCGAGGCCGTTCATGACGGTGACCGGCACGGGAGCAACCTCCGTCGCAGTCGTGCCGTCATCCGCGAGGACTCCCTTGGGGCCTTGCTTGACCACCGCGAGCTTGACGCCGAACCCGTGCAGCGCCTGCGCCGCGGCCAGCGGCTCGCGCTCCCCCACCGCGGTCTCGCACTCGTCGAGGTTGCCCACGGCCACGGTCACGTGCGGCAGCGCCTGCTGCACCCAGCGCCTGGCCTCCTCCCGCGACGGCCAGAACATCGGGCGGTAGTCCAGGTCGAGGACGGTGATGTCCTTCCTGGCTCTGGCCTCCAGCGCGGCCAGCGTCGCGGTGCGGCTCGGTTCCTCGGACAGGCCGGTGACCGTCGCCCAGAACACCCCCGCCTCGCGGATGGCGTCGGTGTCCAGTTCCTCGCGATGGATCTCCAGGTCCGGCGCCTTGGGCAGGCGGTAGAAGTACAGCGGGAAGTCGTCCGGCGGGAAGATCTCGCAGAACGTCACCGGGGTGGGCAGGTTCTCGACCGATGTGACGTAGCGGTCGTCCACGCCGTAGCCGCGCAGCGCCGTGTGCAGGAAGGTGCCGAACGGGTCCTCCCCGGTCCGGGTGATGACCGCGGTGCGCCTGCCGTACCTGGCCGCGGCCACCGCGACGTTGGACGCGCTGCCGCCCAGGTACTTGCCGAAGCTCTCCACCTCGTCCAGGCCCACGCCGACCTGTTGCGGGTACAGGTCGACGCCGATCCGGCCCATGGTGAGCACCTCGAACGGCTCGGGCATCGGGTCGGCCTCCCTCTCCGGCGGAGGGTCGCGCTGGTCGCCGGTATGTCTACGGTTTTACGCCTGGGTTTCAGTCAGGTCAAGAGTATGTCTTAACATATTTACGTCTTGATCTGCTAGCAACCTGGTGACCTTGGGTCATAATGGGATCGTTACCGAATCGACCCCTGCGAGTTGTCCGTGAATCGTGCCGCCCTGCCCATCCGGGTGGACCGGAACAGTCCGGTCCCCCTCTATTTCCAGGTGGCGCAGCACCTGGAGCAGATGATCGAGTCCGGCGAGCTGCCGATGGGGACGCAGCTGGACAACGAGGCCCACCTGGCCGGGCAGATCGGCCTGTCCAAGCCCACCATGCGCCGGGCGCTCGAGTACCTCGTGGGCCGCGGTCTGCTGGTACGCAAGCGCGGCATCGGCACCCAGGTCGTGCACGTCAAGGTCACCCGCGAGGTGGAGCTGACCAGCCTGTATGACGACCTGGCCAAGACCGGCCGGGACCCGTCCACGACCGTGGTCAGCTTCGGCACCGAGCCGGCGCCGGACGAGGTCGCGGCCGGGCTCGGCATCGCGGCCGGGACGCCGGTGTACGTCTTCGAGCGGGTGCGCTACGCCGGCGCCGAGCCGCTGGCCCTGATGCGCAACCACGTCCCCGAGCACCTGCTGCGGCTGTCAGCGGCGGACCTGGAGGCGCAGGGGCTCTACAACTTGTTCCGGACGAACGGCATCGTCATGCGGATCGCCAAGCAGGCCATCGGGGCGCGGGCCGCGACCGCGGCCGAGGCCCGCGCGCTGGGCGAGCGCAAGGGTGCGCCGCTGCTGGTCATGGAGCGTTCGGCCTATGACGAGCAGGGACGGGCGGTGGAGCACGGTCACCACGTCTACCGGGCCTCGCGGTACAGCTTCGACCTCACCCTGACCGGCTGGTGACCCAGGTCACTCAGAGTCGGCGAGCGCTGGTGAGCTGGGTCACTCCGGGTCTTTCTGGAGCCCGTCCCAGGACCAGCGCGGGATGGCCAGGCCGTCCGGCACGTCGTCCGCGGACCGGTGGTAGCGGGCCATCGTCGTGGTGGTGGCCCAGGCGAAGTAGTCGTGCAGTACGTGTCCGAGCCGCTCATCCGTTGCCAGGCCTGTGTCGGCCAGGGCCTGGTCGAAGCAGGCGATCGCGCGCCGGTCCATCTCCTCGTGCGCGCCGTTGCCGCTGTGGATCCGCACCACCGAGGTCTCGTCGCCGTACGCATCCGAGTACAGCGGCGGGCCGCCCAGCGCCTCGGCCCAGTACGCCGCCAGGCGCTCGGAGTGGTCCGGGCGGTAGCCGTGGCTGAACGCGTGGCTCACCTCTTCGTCCGCCATCACCCTCGTGTGCCACGCGTCGGCCAGCCGCTGCAAACCGCCGATTCCGCCGACGGCCTCATATACCGTTGCCACCCGATAAGGATGGCATGATCGCGGTGCCGGAGGCGGGCACCCGGCCCGTTCGGGTCCATTTTTACCCCCTCTGACCTGGGCTAAGCCGTCTTAGGCCGGGGGCGGGGAGGCTTAGCCCGGCGCTAAGCCGATATGGCGGGGAAGATAAGGCATTCGCCCGATGCCGGGGGTGGGGCCTTACGGCGAATCTTGAGGATGTGGGGAACCAGAAGGTTCTCCCGGGGGCCAAGGAGGAACCATGCATCCCGAGATTCTTCGTGCGATGAGCGACCAGCGTGGCCAGGAAATGCGGGACAGGGCGCACCGGTCCAGGCTTGCCCGGATGGCGATCCGGGGACGCCGGCACGGGCGTGACCTGCCGGACGACGATTTCGTCGTCCCCGCCGTTCCCGACTATGTGGACGGATCGTTCCGCACGGATCAGGCCGTCGGCCAGGTGGCCAGCGAAGCGGGCCAGGCGCCCGCCCGTCACGCCGCCTGACCCGGCCATGACTGCCCACCCAGTCGCCCGTGAGCTTTCCGGAATGTCAGCCCCTCGTGGGATGCTGATTCCAGAGATGAGCGGGCGAGCGTCCAGCCCCGTCCTGGTCGGACGGGCCGAGCAGATGGCCGCCCTGGAAGCCGCTTTCGTCAGCGTGCGCCAGGGCGGTCCGTCTGCCGTGCTGCTGGGCGGGGAGGCGGGCGTAGGTAAGTCCAGGCTGGTCAGCGACTTCAGCCGGACCGCGGCGTCGGCGGGCGCCCGGGTGCTGACCGGCGGCTGCCTGGAGCTTGGCACCGACGGGCTGCCGTTCGCACCGTTCACCGCGGTGCTGCGTGACCTGGTGCACGAGATGGGCGCAGACGCGGTGGCCTCGATGCTGCCCGGCCGGACCACGCGGGGGCTGGCCCGGTTGCTGCCTGAGCTCGGTGAGCCGGACACCGGCGGTGACCCGGCCGAGGCCAGGGCGCGGCTGTTCGAGGAGGTGCTCAGGGCGCTCGAGTACCTGACCAGGCACTCGCCGCTGGTGCTGGTGATCGAGGACGCGCACTGGGCCGACCGGTCCAGCCGGGACCTGCTGACGTTCCTGATCGGGAACCAGCGGTCGCTCAGCGGGCTGCTGATCGTGGTCACGTACCGCTCCGACGAGCTGCACCGCACCCATCCGCTGCGCCCGCTGCTGGCCTCGCTGGACCGGATCGCCTGGGTGGAGCGGATCGAGCTGCAGCGGCTGACCAGGCAGGACACCAGCGAGCTGGCCGTGCGCATCCTGGGCAGCGAGCCGGACGGGGACCTGGCCGAGGCGCTGTACCACCGGTCCGAGGGCAACCCGCTGTTCATCGAGGCGCTGCTCTGCTGCGACGGCGAGATAAGCCCGGAGCTGCCGGAGTCCCTCCGTGACCTGCTGCTGGAAAGCGTCCGCCGGCTGCCCGAGGACACCCAGGAGGTACTCCGGGTGGCCAGCGCCGGCGGCGCGTCGACCGGGCACCTGCTGCTCGCCGCGGTGAGCGGACTCGACGACGCGGCGCTGACCCGCGCGGTGCGTCCCGCGGTGACCGCCAACGTGCTGCACCCCAGCGGTGACGGCTACGCGTTCCGGCACGAGCTGATCCGCGAGGCCGTGCACGACGACCTGCTGCCGGGCGAGCACGGCCGCCTGCACAGCCGGTTCGCCGAGGCCATCGACGCCGACCCGGCGCTGGTTCCTCCCGGCCGGGCCGCCATCGAGATGGCGCACCACTGGCACTCGGCGCACGACTCGGCCTGGGCGCTGATCGGCGCCTGGCGGGCGGCCGCGCAAGCGGGCCGGGCGGTCGCGGCCGCCGAGCGGCTTTCCCTGCTGGCCCGCGTGCTCGAGCTGTGGGATCAGGTGCCGGACGCCGCCGAGCGGATCGACGCGGACCACGTGCACGTGCTCGAGGAGGCGGTGGCGGCCGCCGATGACGCCGGGGAGTTCGAGCGCGGGATCGCGCTGTCGACCTCGGCGCTGCGTCAGCTCGACCCCGCGGCCGAACCGGTCCGGGTGGCGAACCTGCTCATCCGGCGCAGCCACTTCAAGCTGAAGCTGGGCCGCAAGGACTACGTCGCGGACCTGGAAGAGGCGCTGGAGTACGTGCCCGCCGACGTATCGGCGGCCACCAGGATCGACATCCTGCTCTCGCTCTCGCACTGCCCGCCCAACATCACCATCGAGCGGTCCTACGCCGAGGAGGCCCTGGCCCTGGCCCGCGAGGCCGGCGACGAGGCCAAGGAGGCGGGCGCGCTGCTGACGCTGGCCATGTTCAACGCCGATCCCGGCCAGCAGGCCGCCCCGGACAGCGGCCCGCTCGGGCTGATCACGCAGGCCCGCGAGATGGCCGACCGCCGCGGAGCCAAGGACGTGGTGCTGCTCGCCGCGGTCAGCGAGTCCCACCTGCTCGAGGGGGCCGGGGAACACGAGCGCGCCGCCGAGGCGGCCCGCCGCGCCACCGCGGACGCCGACCCGCAACTGCTGGCCCGCACCTCGGGCACCGTGCTCGCGGTCAACCAGGCCGAGCCGCTGTTCGCGCTCGGCCGCTGGGACGACGCGCTGGCGATCTCCGCCGCGGCCCTGGACCACTTCCTCGCGCCCGGGCCGATGAACCGGGCGCTGCTGCACGTCATCACCGGCTCCGTCCGGCTGGCCCGGGGTGACCTGGACGCCGCGTCGCGGAGCCTGATGACGGCGCGAGGCGCGCTGCGTTCGGTCCGCTACGAGGACCAGCACCAGCTTCCGCTGGCCCGGCTGGAGATCCTGCTCGCGCTGGCTACGGGCGGCCCGGCCGCCGGCCTGGCGGCCGCGTCGCAGACCATGGACCGCTTCGAGCTGGGCGGCAGCAGCCCCCGGTACGGCTGGCCGGTGGTGAGCGCGGCTGCCTTCGCGGTGCTGGCCGCGGCCCGGCTGGCCGGGCCCTCGCACGACGAGAGGCTCAGGGACGAGGCCCTGGTGGTGGCCGACAGGCTGCGCACGGTGGCGGAGAAGCTGGAGAAGTTCGGGCCGGAGCAGCGGGCTTTTGCCCTGACGTTCGCGGCGGCCGACGCGGACGCCGCGCGGCTGATCGCCGGTTTTCCTGATGGTGGCCATGCGGACGCGGGGCTGCTGGCGGCCTGGGATGAGGCGGCCAGCGCGTGGGACGGGCTCGGCGAGCCCCAGCCGCTCGGCGAGACGCTGCTGCACGCGGCCGAGGCCGCGCTGGCCTGCGGTGAACGCGACGGCGCGGCGGAGCGGCTGCAGCGCGCGGCGCCGCTGGCCGCGCGGCTGGGTGCGCAGTCGCTCGGGGAGCAGATCGCGATCCTCGCCCGGCGCGCCCGGATCCGGCTGGATGGCGGGGACGGGTCAGGTGCCGCGGTCGCGGGTGACGGCGGCGCTGGCGGCGGCGGGCTCGAGCTTAGGCTCACCGAGCGCGAGCTCGAGGTGCTCCGCCTGGTCGCAGCCGGGCGCAGCAACCGAGAGATCGCCGGTGAGCTGTTCATCTCGCCCAAGACGGCCAGCGTCCACGTGTCGAACATCCTCGGCAAGCTGGGCGTGGCCAGCCGAGGCGAGGCGGCCGCCAAGGCGCACAGCCTCCGCCTGTTCGACCCCACCAGTAGTACCGCGTAGCCCGATGCCCCGGCTCCTGCGGGGCTGCGGCGGGTCGCATTGGTGTCGCAGGTCGCGTCGGTGTCGCACCTCGCCTTCGGGATGCTCACGCTGGCCTCAGTGGCCCCGTTAGTCACACACGTAGCGTCCGGTCGGCAGTCAGGTGGATCTCGCAACCACGACGATGTCACATTGCTGTGGTCAGAACCACTACAGAGTCACACTGTGG
>Ga0207689_10004029_pt1 | contig 13356 bp, 14 predicted proteins | sample KBSMisM52_FD_184312 | JGI IMG/M metagenome (GOLD analysis project Ga0207689, IMG submission 184312) | Miscanthus rhizosphere microbial communities from Kellogg Biological Station, Michigan, USA - KBS Miscanthus M5-2 (SPAdes) (version 2) | ecosystem: Host-associated > Plants > Roots >... | reverse complement strand
TACATCGTCAAAATTATCGCTTCGGATGCACCCGACAATCCGCTCGGCCAGTCGCTTTCCGGAGAACGAGTGAGTGAGCCGGTAGACATTGATAACACGCCGCCGGTTCTGCGAGTCGTGCCTGCCGCCCAGTCCGGAGGCAGTAACAGTCGCGTAGTTTTCGAAGTTGATGACTCGACCGGCAAGATTAGAAGAGGCGACTATAGCCTGGATGGCGCGCCCTGGACGCCGTTGTTTCCGGACGACGGGATTGCTGATAGCGGACACGAGCGGTATTCTGTCGATCTGCCGGCACTCGCGTCGGGGGAACATACGGTCAGCCTGAGGGCCTTCGACGGCAGTGGTAATGTGGGGACTTTTAGCGTGACCCTGCGGCGTTGAGTCTCCGTTTACCAATTGCACGATACGGTGTTAACAGCCCCAAAAACGGTGTAGGCTCGCCAAACGCGCTGTTACCATCGTCTAAATAAGGGCTGATCCAAGCATTGGGGCGATTAACCTTTCTGGCATCGTTCTTGCTCGATTGAGGTCGGCGCATCTCTTACTCTCCCTCCCATGCGCGCTGAAAAAGCATGAGGAGGACAGGAAATTCGATGTTCGACTTGAAACGAAAAGCAATGGCGGTAGCAATCGGCTGCTTCTTGGCGGCAGGCGCATTTGCCCAAAAGAGGGATGAGCGTCCGCCCAAGCCTCCAAACACCGTGGTTGTAGCCCCAAAAGGCCAAAGGCCGCCGCCCCCCAGCAACAACAACAACCAGGGCGAGAAAAAGAACGACGACAAAAAGGGCAAAAACTAAGAAGGCTGCTGAGGCGTTTGCCAGTCAGTTTTCAAAAGAGGCCGCAGCCTACCGGAACCCACGGATCGAAAGATCGCGTGGGTTTCTTTTTTGATGATCCTCCGTGCTCGGAGATTTCGGCAACTGCCTGGGTCCACTATTGATTTGAAGCGTTGAAGGCGGGAACGCCTGGGGCAGCGCGCCAAGATACGCACCGCGCTTGTTTGCCGAGAACAAAAACGGGCGACCCTAAAGTAAAATGGATCGCCCGTAAGTTAATGAAAATTGGTGCCCGCTAGAAGATTCGAACTTCTGACCCCTCGCGTGTGAATCGTAATTCGACCATTATCACGCGATATCCTCAATTATCATTTTAAGCTTCAAAGGCCGATATTTATTGCCTGAAATTGAAATCCGGTCTAACTTGACAACTCTGCTATTCTCTCGAAATCACATCCGAAATGTGTGCGAATGTGTGTGCGAAAGGAGTATACCCGATGAGAGAGCGAGTTGGATCAGTGGTCAGAAGAAAAGGTCGCGGCAATGGTGCGAAGCCGACATGGTGGGCGCGCGTCACTTACACCGATCCAGTGACAGGTAAGAGACATGATCGTCAGCGACGAGCGGAGAACAAGGTGGACGCAGGCGACAAGGTGCACGAGCTTCTCGCGGAAGTCGATGCGACTGGCGGACGATCGCTCGCGAAGGAGCACATGACGTTCTTCGATCTTGCGACTTACTTCGAAAAGCAATACCTCATACCAGCCGAGTACGTGGATGGCCGTAAGGTTGCCGGGGTTAGGAGCATTTCGCCAGCCATGGCGGCAGTAAAGGTCCTTAAAGAGCATTTTGGCAACCGGAAGCTTCGCGGCATTACTCACAGCGATATTCGTTCCTTTAGGGCCGAAAGACTTGCGACTAAGACGAAGGCAGGGAAGCAGCGCAGCGTCGCCGCCGTCAACCGTGAGCTTGAGAAGCTACGAAGGCTATTGAACATCGCGGAGCGCGAAGGCTGGATCCTGCGAAACCCCATGCGGAGCGGTGATTCGTTAATCAGCGTCGCTGACGAGCGGAAGAGAGAACGCATCATCAGCCGCGACGAAGAGCTGCGGCTACTCAGCGCATGTGATGATCGGTGGCGTCGACACTTGCGGCCAATCGTAATCTGCGCGCTTGATACCGGAATGAGGCGTGGCGAAATTCTCTCTCTCAAATGGAGCGACGTTGATTTCGGAGAACGTGTGCTCACGATCCGCGCGTTCAATACGAAGACGATGAAGGAGCGGCAGGTCTCGTTGACCATACGCCTTGCCCTGGAATTGGAGACGCTCTGGGATGCGTCACCAAAGATCAGAGACGGGCTCGTGTTTGGTTTCACCAATAATGTGAAGCGTAGTTTCACATCGGCGCGCACCGCAGCGGGCTTGCCGGATATTCGCTTTCACGATCTCCGCCACACCGCCGCAACCCGTTTAGTCGCGGCGCACCTTCCATTGCCCGAAGTCGGGCGTGTGCTGGGCCATACGCAAGCGAACACAACCTATCGTTACGTAAACGCAAACATCGAAACCACCCGACGCGCCGCCGCAGCCCTCGATGCATTCAACTCGGAAGGAATGGAACAACTGGCGGTGGTGGAAGTCGCAGAAGCATCCGAGATGGTACTGGACGCAACTGAGGCGGTAAACTGAAGGAGTCAGAGTTGCTCAGAGGATGGTAAACTGGATAGGAACTGGAGAGTCATTATGGCAACGCTGGAACAAATATTAGAGGAAGCAAGGAAGCTACCCATTGACGATCAGCGTCGGCTCCGCGAAGCCCTGGACGAGCTTGCCACTAACGGCGACAAACAACCTTCCTACCGAACTCACGAGGAAGAACGCGCTTGGGTAGAAGCGCATCGTGAAGAGTTCTTAGACCAGTGGGTTGCGCTTGATGGCGGCGATCTAGTTGCCCACGGTAACGACGCGCGAACCGTCTACGACGAGGCTCGCGCGCGCGGCACAAGCGTGCCCTACCTGGTGCACGTAACGCCCAAGGTCGATGCGTATCTCGGAGGATGGTTACCCTAAGTGCATCTACTCGAGTTTGAAACCCTCCACAGCTACGGTGCCGACAAAGGAAGCATCGAGGTCCCGGTTACATTGCGTTTTGGTGATCGCACTGTCAGCTTTCCTGCCCAGGTGGACACCGGCGCGACCTTCTGCGTTTTTGAACGTGGATATGCTGAAACGCTAGGTCTATCCGTTGAGTCAGGCACGCCACTTCGTTTCAGCACCGCGACCGGCGACTTCGATGCCTACGGTCACACGATAAAGTTGGAGACGCTCCGCTACTCGTTCGATGTAACGGTTTACTTTGCAGCGCAGGATAGTTTCAGGCGAAACGTGTTAGGGCGTCGCGGCTGGCTGGATCAACTGCGGCTCGGCATCGTTGAGTACGAAAGCAGATTATTCCTTAGCCGCTACGATGATTAGTCGACCATTGGGACAGAGTCCATAGATCACGGAAGGCTAAGCTTCTCAGCTCATTTGAGTAAATGAAAAGGAACAATAGCGACTCCCTGTCTACCATTGAATCGGTAACGGCCGCCACGCTTATTCATAAGTTGGTAAATACGTTCCGTTCGGTTTCCATTCTTGCCGAAAGGCTTAGGGAAGATTCCGAGGTTAAGGGGACAAGCGATGAAGGACATGAAGCCCTCTTAGATCAGCTAGTAACTCTAACTGAAGGCGGCCAGCTCCAACTTAAGGACTACCTTGAGCAGCTACGGAATAGTTTCAATGAAGAGGATCGGATCGCGCCAGTAAATGTCAATCTAACGGTTCAAGAGAGTCTAAAGGAATTCAAACTACAATCGGACCAACAGGACGGGGTTCTCTTTCGGTTAGACCTCCGCCCAGATCTACCTGATGTCAGAGTTAGAAAGCGTGACTTGCTCCTCGCCCTCAATAATCTCCTCCACAACTCGTTAAGCGCAGTAGAGCAACTGCCTGATAACAAGCCTGTGATCAGAATCAAAAGCCATGTGATCGATGACAGAATAGCAGTCGACGTAATCGACAACGGTCCTGGGATTCCCGAAAAATTCAGAAGTGTGCTTTTCGATGCAGGAGCTTCAACCAAAGGAAGTAGTGGGGTAGGACTCTGGCTTTCGAGACTGACAATAAGACGATGGGGTGGTGAACTAGAGCTTGTCAGTACCGGAAAGAGTGGAACGACATTCAGGATTTCGCTCAATCGATGGGAACTACCAATAACAGCGAGAGGCCAGCGACGCGTTCTGATTGTCGAAGATGAGCTCACATACCAAGCTGCGCTCAGGTACTCTCTGGAGTCCCGGGGGTTCGAGGTAACTACGGCGAGCACGGTTGCTGAAGCTCTTGATCTGATCAGGACTAACGCCTATGACATAGCATTACTAGACATAATTCTCCATGATTATGACTCGCCTTCTGCTAACGGGTTAGACATTGCACGAATAGTTAGGGAGTACAACCCGGAAGCCCTGATAATAATGCATTCAGCATTTGCGAGCTTAGAGTACATGAAAGAGGCTTTTCAAGTTGGTATTGACGATTACATCGACAAGGCAAGTAGCTCGGTGGATGAGTTGATTAGAAGGATCGAGGAAGGTTTACCGCGGAAGCTCGAAGACGCGGTGCAACGGCGTGAGACTCGCCGAGAATCATTGAGACGGGAACGACAGGACAGATTTATTTATGAGACGTTGTCAATTTTTTCCCACGAGTTGCGCGGCCCTCTAATCGCCGCTCATTGGAATCTTGAAGCTTTAACTTCTGGCGCGTTGGGAACGATGACAAGTGAGCAGTCGGACGCGTTGGAAAGCATTCGGCGCGCGATCAAAAGGGAATTCGTTTTGCTTGACACTCATCTTGATTTAAGCAGAATTGAGAGAGGCATTGAAGTACTAAACTACACGGCTTCAGACCTCGTTAGACTGATGCGCGAAGAAATCGCGGCGCATGAAGATACAGCAAAACGAAAGGGGATAAAGATCAAAGCAGTGTTCCCTCCTGACACAGCGATGGTTAGGATTGATGTTAACCGTTTTAGGGCGGCCCTGAATCCACTGATTGATAATGCAATAAAGTTTTCAAATGACGGAAGCGAGGTTTCCGTCTCGGTAATGATTGGAAACGGTTCGGTCGAGGTCCACATATCAGATCGGGGTCCTGGTATCAAACCCGAAGAGCTTGATTCATTGTTGGGGCGAGGTGTTTCGAGCGATATCAAGCTCAACCAACGTATTCGCGCCTCAGGGCTGGGATTAAGTCTGGCTAAGCGGATCATCGAGGACTACCACGAAGGACAGCTCTGGTTTGTGCGAAGAGAACACGGCGAGAGCGGGACCACAGTAGCGTTTCGTCTACCCGTTCAACCATGAGTCGAAATGCCAGATAAAATACTCATCATTGAAGACGTTGATGACCAAGTAAAACCGGTTATTCAAATGCTTGAATACCGCCGTTATGAAGTCGTTACAGCGCAAAATGGATTGGATGGTGTGGCGCACGCGATTAAGCATCTACCAGACTTGGTCATCGTGGATCTGCTGCTTGTGGAACGCGGAGATGCGACGGATGGTTACGAGGTGATTAGGGTCATACGAGAAACGCCGGAAATCGCTGCGATCGGCATCCTTGCTTGGACAGGACACTTTGTACGCGGGCAAGATGAAATTCAAGCGCTCCGCGCGGGGGCCGATGATTTTGTCCGGAAGGACGTAGATTTCGGATTGCTTGAGGCTCGCATAGAAGCCTTGCTTAGGCGAGTGAGACGTTCCTAACCGAGCATCAGCAGATGGACGATATTGTCAACTGGTGGAAGACTCTCTGGACGGATCATAAGCCTGTCGCAACAGCAATCGCGGGATTCGCAGCTGCCTTTTTAATGTTTCTTATCAAGGACGCAATCTGGCAGCGACGTGTCAGCCGCCTTGAAAAGCGAGAGCAGCTTCAACAAAGACAACTCGACAACTTTTACTCACCGCTTTATCGGTTCTATCGAGAATCATACGCGCGCTTTGATTATTGGCGTACTAAGAACCCTGAAACCACGCTTGAGAGGCAGCCATTCTTTGAGCCCCAGAACGGTGAAACGCTCGTGGAAAATATTTTTGCTGAACGCTCAACTTACGCTTCCCAGGAGTTGATTGGCCTCTGGTCTGAGTTTAAGGCAACGGACGACAAAGTGGAGAGGAACAGACGAAGGCAATTGCTCTTGCATACTCTGATTAAGGAATATCACGGATTACGCAAAGGCCTGAGCCTTGACTATGACAAGGGCGAACTATCTACAGGCGAATTTGAGAGAAAATAAAAGGAAACTACCGCAAGTCCATCGCAGCCTTGATCCCATCTTCGACTTGTCACCAACTCCAGGCTTCGCAAGGTACCTTTGGACCTAAATTGGCTTAGGCAAATTACTCCGCTCTTAACGTTCTTCGAGTGCAATAAGTGACGCTCGGACTCTCGAGCTAAGGGGAATGCCTTCCACGGTGCATTGCTCGTATCCCACCAACAGCATGCGATCGAACAACTGAGAATTTCCAAATCCGAATTCCAAACACTGTCGGTAGCGCTTCACACCCCAGTCGAATAGATTCCATTCGCCGAGGCGATGAGCGTAGTTCTTCGTCAGAAACAGAATCGAAAAATCAGCGCCACTCTTGAGATACATGTGAAACTTGAGATAGTCATATAGAATCTTTTCCCGATTTGCCTTTTCGACTTCGACTACAACGAGTCTTCCGGCGAATGAAAACGCGAAGTCGTACTCTTTCTTTATCTCAGCCGGCATTTCAAATGGCGTTTCGACCGCTCCGCACGTTATGAGCTGGGCCTTCAATCTATCATCGAACCCGAAGGTGAATTGATTACTGTTCGTATCGCCAATTGAGTAGGGAAAACGCACCTCGGTGCAACTCAAGAGCAAAGGACGCAATTCACGGTAAGCGCCGGAGTCCGTGGGAAAGCATTCGAAATTGTGAGCGATCAACTCCATAGAGCAATCTTCATTCACGACCATCGCAACAGATCCGCGAGTACTCTCGTTCACCGAAACCTTAATCCTTGAGTCTTGGAGGAACTCCTGAGGCTGCGAACCGATAGTCATTGAAGGCCCAGAATGGACAATCTATCAGCCTTAGAGATTTTCGTTCTAATGCCACCCCGCTTTACCACTAGCGCGGCTAAACGCAGTCCACGTTGCAACGCCTGTATGGGTGTTAGTTCCTCAAGTAAGCCACTCAAAAACCCCGCCAAGCAGGCGTCGCCAGCGCCAAGAAATACGCCCTCGCGATTTACGAGACTCTTATACTTGTAATGGTGATTGTTAGAGAACATCCACGCGCCTTTGTTTGATCTGGTAACGACAAAAGCGACGCGCGGCATATATTCAATTGAGTCGGTCTTCGAACTCGTCTTTGCAAATTTGTACTCATCTTCGTTCAAGTAGCAGACGTCACATTTCTTCAAGAGTCCTGCCAACTCATCAGGAGAGTATTCATAAATTGCATAAGAGGGATTAAAAGCGACCAGCCTGTCTGAGCATCCATCAGCCAACTCCCCAAAAGCGCGGCGAATCTCGTGGTGACGCCCCCCATTTAGGATGATGATTCGGCCGGTTCTCGACTGGTTGACCATCCGCCTCTTCAAATCAACGGGGATCGTACCTAGAGTATAAATGCTTCGGTGACCTTCAGGTGAGAGAATCGTAATAAGGTGATCGGTCTCTCCGTTGTTTCGTATTACGCCACTAAGATCGATGCGAGAGATATTCAATTCCCTTGATAGGCCTTTCATGTGCCGATCCGAAATAGGAGCGACGAGCCTGGCTGACCTTCCCAGAAGACTCAGATACCAACAAACATTGATCGCAGCCCCGCCCAGCACGAGATGCTTGTCAGAGCCGCTAGCGACGATTGTGCTGTTAATTGGGAGGGCGGATTTTGTCTCGAATATGGATTCAATCATGATCTCGCCCAGCGAAACAGCGTCTACGACCTTGGGTATTATGCTCAAGGTTTATTTTCCTCCTGGCTTTTGTGGTCTATTGGTATTGCTGTTTGTATTGGAGTTCGATGATAAGTTGCCGACCTTGGTCTCAATATCGTTCAGTCTAGATTCGATCTTGAGTTGATTCTCGAGTGCACCGACTTTTGCCTTAAGGTCGGCAATAGCTTCTTTGGACTGAAACCAAGAGGCACCAAAGGCTAATGCAGCACTTAGGAATGCCGTTATCACGGTAAGCCATATCCCTGTCCGACTAATATGCGCACTCTCTTGGCGTACAATGATCTCGGCGGCCTTGCGTGCTCTCTGATCTAGGTCAAGAAAGTCCCTGCCCAGCCTTCGCAGCTCAAACGTTGTTGGATCACTTTGTGTGAAACCGGGGTGTCTTTGAATAAAGTCGGTGGTCGGTGGATTTGCCAGCTTAACCAAAAGAAGTGTCGCAATCGTGATATCTTTTTTGATCAAGTATGGTTCGCGGCCCATATTGATTAACGTGAAGCTAAGCCTTCCCTTAAAACCTGGATCAATGTGGCCCGGATTCGTCATGAGAATTGCCCGGTCCGAAATGGTCGTCGGAGGAAAACCGAAAGCGGCGATATCATTTGGAAAGTCCAAGATTTCGAGTGTGTCGACAACAATTGCCTGTCCGGGCTCAAGCGTGTATTCAGCCCGTTTATCGACCAGATCACCGGCCTTAGGCTCATCTTTAGGAGGAACGAAAATCGTTCCCACATGGAGGTCAAGGGACGAGGGTTGCACTAACGAATCTTTGGCATACCAGTCCGTCGGTACCGAAAAGTTCTTGAGTATTGGCGAAGCGGATTTTAACAGGTCGACGATTTCATGGTCTGATTGGATGCTCATAAGAGACCTCCGAAGAACTTGGTTGTTAGACTTCCCACTTTTAGCAGATTGCATCAGAGATTTCGCACGAATCTAATGCAACAACTCCAACCGCAGAATGATAGACCGATCAAAGCCCGACTCTACCTTTTAGATTGTGCGATTAGTGCCCGAAGATTTAGCTGCCTTCTAAATTAGCCGAACGTCGTCGCAGTTCTGAGCTGCGAGTCTGTCCACGAATTCATTTTGAGCGTTTTAGCGTCTGTTTTGATTCTGATCAATCGCAGCTTTCAAGGTTTCATCTCATGATCCTGATTCTAGTTCGCGGCGGAAACCGCTTTAGCTAAAACTTCCTCTCGGGACGGGCGACCTTTCTTATTGGGTTTGTCACCACCATTCTCGCCTATGCCGTCAACAAAACATGCGTGAATCCTGTGAGCGTACTGAGATTGAAGTTCGATATATTTTCGGCGAATAGCATCAGCCTCTCCTCCAGCAGGTGCCAGATACTTCCCGCTAGCGACGCCCTGACTCGCGAGCTCATTGCAGACCGCTTCAGAAATAAGCTCGGCCAGCATCACTTGACCCTTAGGGTCTTCAATTCCGTTGCCGCTCTCGTCGAGATATGGAGAAACGGACGGTGCCTTTGCTGCGATTACGATGTACGAGGTCGCTCGGTCGAACCTGACCCTCTGCCTGGGCTCAGCCGATGAATCGAAGCGATATCCCTTAAAGAATCCCTTCTCTCCTTTCCGATCCTCCGGATGATCCTTTACCGGTTCTCGCTTGGAAATGACTTTTACCAAGGCTTCTGCTTCAAGATTCTTTTCGGGTCCCTCCACGGTCGCTGTTACAGCCGCCAACGCTCCAACCTGTCTGCCCTCTATCTCAACTCGAGCTTGGCCAACTCCCGGATAATCTTCGCGCGCTTCAATAACAACCTGAGGTGTGAGGATTGTGACTTCAGAGTTGTCGGATTGGATAGTCACTAAGCTTCCAGCCGCAACGACGTCGGGAACAAACGCTCGCAGAGTTAATTGAGCTGGCTTGCCGGTCAACACGTGGGCATACTTAGGCACAAATCCGAAACCATTCAAAGGCACAGCTGGCGTCTTGTCATCATCCTCTTCATCGCGTTTTCCGTCTCCGAGTTCAAGCTTCGCAATAGAATTCAGTTGCTTCAACGCTAGATCTAACTTTGCCTTCATTCTCTTGTTAACTGCGGTTCGTTCCTCTTGGCGGGACCGTCGGCGTTCCTCCTCCACTAGAGGCTCTAGTTTGCCCTCAACGATCTCCTTCAGTGCTTTTGTGAAGGAGTGCTTCCAGTTGATGCCGTCGCGAGTGGCCGTAAGGACCGGCTCGTCGTTATTTAGCAATTGATGGAGATGGTCACACGTTAGGCGCCCATAGAATCGCGCCGCGTATTCGTTGCTCTCGAACCTAAACAACGTGAGGCCAAAAACGACGCGCTTACTAATCACGAGCAAACCGCCATCAGCGTATTCGGCCTCCTCTCCTGGTGTCGACAGGGGATCCTCGGATCGAAACACTTCAAGATGAGCCGTCGCTGGAGTTCCGGGGATGCCGAACTCCTCATTCAGCACCTCAAACCCCACAGGCGCTTTATACGACAAAATGGCCTCCCGCTTTAGCTTTCCTTTCTGATCCAGGTCGCGAAGAACAATGGTTCGCTGGGGGTTGCTCATTATTGTTCGGAGTTCAAAATGTCTCTCCAACATTCGTCTGAGGTTATCGAACTGCTTCGTCCGAACATCATCGCGCGAGATCACGATCTCCACGATCGTGCCGTTCCCTGAAGGAATGACAAATTGTTCACGGATAGCATCGTTCGCAAGGATTGGGGATTCTCGCTCATACATCGGGATTCCATCTTTGATGAAAAGCGAGCAGCGATTGAAAATGCCATTAGAGATGGAATCGACCGAGCCCTGGCCCAAACCATAGACGGAGTCCTTCAAGCCGCGGCCCCACAGACCGCGAACGGATCGTCCTTCCTTGAACCCGCTGGTCGCCTCCGCGTAGGTGCCGACTTTTAGATCCATCTCGTCGCTGTTCATGCCTTCAGCAAAGTCACGAACTGTTAGCACAGAATTCCCGTGCCGCCGCTGGATTTCAACAACGATGGAACCGCCATGCTCTTGCCCTGCATCTTCCAACCGGTGATAGCTATCATTGCTATTGGTAATAAGTTCGACAAGTGCTCGAACCACGTCCTTTCGGATCGCCTGGTCGGCTTGCTGTAGTGCGAAGCGATCTGCATACTCCATTTTTCTCGAAACACGATTTGACATTCCCTTAACCTCCAGTTAACTCAGTTTCTTTCTAAGCATTCCCCCTTGATAGGTCTTAGCTTGCTGAGACTTGTCGATCAAAATCTTGGCGAACTTGGACTCGCAAAACTCTAAAAACTTAAGCAAGTCTTCACGATCGTAATGAGCAACGTGTTGCTTAAACTGCTCAAGGTTGCTGCTCAAAGTATGTGGCGAAGTATCAAGTGTGGACAGGAGCATACTGCGAAAATCAAATTCTCCGATATTCGCTTCTTTACCATTCGCCAAGTACTGTTTGTATGCCGTCGAATCTTCCAGCGCCTTGACGAACCTTCCTGCACGCGTCCGAGTCTCAGTTCGTACTTTGGTTGCCTTAGGCTGGCTAATAGCGAGGCCCTGCACTCGAAGCGCCTCCCCGACCCGGTCCGCAATCTTCAGCCCCTTCGGCGTTAGCTTGAACCCCTCGGCCGTGCTCCCCTGAATGAGTCCCTTGTTCCTACAATCAATCCACCTTTTGTTTACGACCGTGGAATCTGGCCACTGGGCATATCCGCGCAACTCAAATCTCTTTGGGAAGAGCAGGAAGCACGCAGCAACGATGTCTTCCGCCGTAATTTCGTTTCCGGATTGCGAAAGAAAATAAACCGCAAAGGTGACCAGATCATTCAATGCTATTCGCGCGTATTGGATACTATCGAATTTTGGTGTTTCGCCGCGGATCACAAAAATCTCCTTCATGCATGTCGGACTTTGTCCCAAATCGTGTCCGGGCTGGATGGAAAACCATTCGCCGGTGCTTGATAACTTCCCCGGCGGGGCATTTCCAGCAAGTTCATCTGCCGGAGCAGTGCCAGGACCATGTAAGTCTGGTACATCGGACAATCCAAGTCTTCTTGAACCGCTTCAGCAGTGAATTCTTTTCGTGAGGATGCGACGGCGGCGACCTTCGCAATGACCTTCTCGAACTCGGATCGGGGTACGATATGTTCGTATTCGGTTTTCTCATCCCGACCCAGCCCGGTCTTGATCAATGAGCGCCCTCGAACTCTATAGTGCGGGTAATCCTTCTTATTCTTCTTGCCCGTTTTAGCTGATACCTTGACGATCGGCGGCGAAATCGCGCGAGCCTCTGCATGGCTTTCAGCCGTGCCGTTCATTAGCGTCAGAGTCTGCCGCCGAAGGCCGTCTACTGATTTGGCCAAACTAAACAAGGCCTCGGCTTTGTGCCACTCGTTATCTTCCCCCTTAACGGACTCCCGGCTGCATTCGAACAGCGTCTCCCGAACGTCATTGAGCGTTCGTGCGATCCTTGATAACTGCTGATTCAGCTTAACAGTGTCGGACATATTCAATCCCTCCAAAGCGTGGCCCTGCGCCCTGCATGGTTTATAGTGTAGCCTACCCTAGCATAGCCTAGAGTAGACTGTCAATAGGGCAAGGGGGAGATCCCTGGAGTGGCGGGATACTGTAAGCGAATCCTTCGCCGACGACTGACCACAGAATCTGACGGTCATCCGATAATCGAGAATTATGTCTTGGTCAGTCACGTGTCGCGCCATCTGAGAAAGCGCTGTCACGCCGCGTGCACCGGAACATAATTGCGATTATCGTACGCCCGGCGTCTGTTTGGTTATCTCTCGCTATCTATGTTGCGCACACGTTTGCAGCGTGCCTCGTGGCTCGCTCTAACAATCCTGCTACGTCATGGCGCACCTTGAATCGACCCTGAGCGAGCGTTAGTGTTTCCGGCGGAGGTGGTTCGGATGCGATTACTTGCTGCGAAAGAAGTAGCCAAGATATTGCAAGTTAACGTTCAGCGCGTTTACGAACTCACACGGCAGGGCATCTTGCCGAGTATAAGAATCGGACCGAGGCAAATCCGTTTCGAGGAGACGCGCTTGATGCAATGGATGGAACATGGCGGGCGGCTGAATGCGGAAGGCCTGGAAGCGAAGCTCGCGGCGGAGGAAGGCCTACGCGCAAGCAGTGCGGACTCTTCACGTGCTCGAAACAGTAGCGGTAACCGGCGCGACGAGAGCAGTCAAGGATCTCCGCTGCTCTTCGATGAACTCCGCGAATTTGGGCCTATTCGCTTTGTCCTTGAGTGCACTCTTCGCCCCGGCTAGGACGGTCGACAGGGGCTGCTATGCGCAGCTAACCCAACATTAGTTCGTAATCTCAATCGGTAGCGATGAGCGCGGGCCGGCGGGCACCCTTTGCGATGAGCTTGAGTGTGCGCGAACGTCATAAAGAATCAAACTAGGGAGGGCAGACAAGATAGAACCCGCAATCCATCTTTTTCAATCCTCTAAACCTCGTGTTTTCAGTAGCTTTAGAATCTATCAAATCTATTAAGAAACTTGGGCAACTGGGAGAGTCGCTTAAGCTCACTATCCGTCGTTGGTTGTG
>Ga0207689_10004026_pt1 | contig 13364 bp, 9 predicted proteins | sample KBSMisM52_FD_184312 | JGI IMG/M metagenome (GOLD analysis project Ga0207689, IMG submission 184312) | Miscanthus rhizosphere microbial communities from Kellogg Biological Station, Michigan, USA - KBS Miscanthus M5-2 (SPAdes) (version 2) | ecosystem: Host-associated > Plants > Roots > Rhizosphere... | reverse complement strand
CGCCACAATGGTCGCGGCCAGGTCGTCCGGACGAATGTCGCGAAGGCTCCCCTTGTAGGCGCGCCCGATCGGCGAGCGCGCCACTGCAACGATTACCGCTTCCGGCATGGTGGAGACGGTAACCATCCCGTCGCCCGGGGGCCATCGGGCCGCAGACACCAACGGGCTGCGGGGGCGTGTGCCCGGCGGACGATGGTTGGCTACGGTCTCCGTCCTACTTTCAGGCCATGACCGATCCTGTCGATTTCCTGTCGTTCTCGGCTCAGGACAAGCTTGTCGGCGCGGCGGACGCGGTCCGACTGATTCGTGACGGCGACGCGGTCGTGGTGGGCGGGTTCGGCGGCATCGGCTTCGTGGAAGAGCTGGTCCCGGCACTCGACCTGACTTTTGCCAGTTAGTGCGCACCTTCGGGCTCGGTGATCAGCTTGAGCGCCTCGCGGAGATCGGCCGGGAGTGGGTCCTCGGCGGTGAGGATCTGCAGGCCGGCGCGGATCTGGACGGTGCGGTAGCGGCGGGCGGTGCGTATGAACCGGCGGATCGACCAGCCGGTGCGCTCCTCGATCAGGCGGCCGACCGCGAGCGCGGCGAACACGATCGTCAGGTGGGCTTCGATGGATTCGCGTTTGTGGTGGTAGATCGGCCGGGCGGCCAGGTCGTGTTTGGACATGCGGAACGAGGCCTCGATCTGGAACAGTCGGTGGTAGGCGTCGATGACGAACTGCGGAGTGACGGGGGTGCCGTCGGGGCAGGTGGCGAGGTTGGTGGTGTAGCCCTTCCACCCGGCCAACGCCCGCGCCTTGGCCTCCAACGTGCGGTTCACGGACTTGTCGGCGCCCACGAGACGGATGAACCGGTTGCGCTTGACCGGCGCCTTGCCTGCGACGGCGCGTTCGGCCTTGGCGACCTGCTCGTCGATGCCATGCAGCGTCCGCCGCGCCCGGTCGGCCCGGTACTGGTAGTAGATGACCTGGTCACGGCGTAGGTCACGCGGGCCGGCTGGCCAGGGCTGGGTCAGGATCAGTCCGTCGGGCGGGGTCTGGTCGGGATGCTTCTTGCGCCACTCGGTGACGACGTAGGGGATGTCGGGGATCTTCGTGCCGAGGATGAACGACAGCTGCGCGGCTTCGATCGCCTGCTTGTTGCCCGCGGAGATCATGCCGGCGTCGGCGACGACGGTGACCTCGCCCAGCTGGTGGGCGGTAATGAACGCGCGGATCGTGGGCAGCATCGTGGTGGTCTCGCCCGCGTTGCCCTCGAACGCCTCCACCATCAGCGGAAACCCCGCCGCATCAGTGAGCAGCCCGATGGTGATCTGGGGTTCCAGGCGGCGTTCCTTGGAGAACCCGGGCTCGCGGAACCCGTCACCGCGGTCGGTCTCGAAGTACAGCGTGGACACGTCGTAGAGCACCAGCGACGCCGGCCCCAGCCGAGCGTGCGTGGCGCAGGCCTTGGCGAGCTTGCGCCGGAACCCGTCGGCGGCGTAGCCGCGCAGGCGCCGGTTGAGGGTGCGATACGACGGCGCGTCGACACCGACCTCGGTCAGCACCCGCAGGCTCTCGAGCTTGCTGGTGGGCTCGATGATCCGTGCCAGCACCAGCTGCCGGAACACCTCATCCCGGCCGACGGCCCGGTCGAACCCGAGCGCGTCGTAGGCGCCACACAGCCCGTCCCACAGCGGCCCCATCCGCGAAGAGGCGATCTCTAACGGCCTCCCCGACGGGGTCGGCGACGGACCTGTCGGGACGCCGGCGGCCGACTCGACAGACGCGCCCAGGCCCAGATCCAGCTCGCCCTGCCCGGCGGCCAGCCGCTGCCGTGCGGCGGCCTTGAGCGCTTCCAGCTCCAGATCGTCGTGGGCCGAGCCGACGTGCTCGATCGAGCGCGACCCGCGCCGCGAGCCGTGCACGATCTGCACCGCCCGCGCCCCCGACGCCGTCGGCACGGTGCGCACGTAGGCCACGACCCGACAGGTTACGAGATCGACTTAGTGCGTCAATTCGGCGGATCCCGACAGTAAACCCGCAGGTCAATCCCACAGCCTCACTGCAAGATCAGCAACTTGGCAAAAGTCAGGTCAGATATCTGCGGCCGAACCTCACCCGACGAATGGGGCGTCAGACGGTTGCCGATGGGTCGGGCCAGTCCATGCATTAGAAGTATTGGGTCAGGACGCCGCTCCGGAAGGGCGCCGGATCGATGGCGAGACTACCGGAGTAGGGGAAGTTGTAGGCCATGAGAATGACCACGGAGAAGCCGAGAACGAGGGCGATCGCGCTCGCGCCTGCCATGTGGAAGGCCACGCTGCGCGAGCCGACCAGGATCGCATAACCCAGAATGACGAACGACCCGAGGATGACCAGTCCCACCAGCGGTGCGGACAAGCCGCCGTCCGCGTCAGCAAGCCGGGCCCGACGTGCAGACAAGATGGCATCGAGGCAGTCGACGGCATCCTGATAGAAGACCGAGGCCGCGGCAGTTGCGGGCTGCACCCGCTGGAGGGCCAGATAGAGGTTGTCGATGGCCATCGACGCGCGGGCGCTGCCATGTCCGTCACGCAACTGGGGCCATTCGTCCTCGACCACGGCACGAACGTACGCTCCGCTGGCGGCGCGCACGTTGGCCTGGTCCGTCGGTGGGAATGCACGGCTGTCACGGACGATCTGGGAGATCCCGTCGGCCTCTTGACGCACGCTGGCTTCGGCGTCGTCGTACCCCTGAAATGCGAGCACCACGACGAAGGCCAACACCAAGCCGAACATGCTGGCAACAACACCAAGCATCTGGGATGACACCTCGGCATCGAATCCCTCCGCCGTCATGGGCACCGCGCGGCGTATCAGCCAGACACCAAGGAGTGTGACCCCGACGACCAGACCCACGACGATCGCGATCAAAACCCCGATGGGTACGGCATTGACAACGGCTTGGAACATGGCAACGCATTCCCTTTCGGCCCGCGGCCGGAACTGGAGCGGGTGCTCCAGGAGGTGGCTGAGCTGCGCTCTGTGCGAGTTCCGCGCCCGCGTCGGTGCAGGGCGTGGGCGGCATGATCCACAGACGTACCCGGCCAGCATTGACCGCCCGCCGGGTGGGGTAGGGCGAACGTCCCCTGGTCACCGTCGGCCACCGCGTCGGCGCCGCGACGATCCTGGCCCAGATCGATCTCAAGCACCCTCAGTTCGGTGTTGCTGGTTTCTCCGCGGCTGCGCGACCTGCGCGCGCCTGCTTGCGGCGGGCCACGAGGTATTTCACCGCCTCCATGGTGAGGAACGCGGTCACGACGGCGATCAGGATCGGCGCGGTCTGCAGCGCGCCGACCTGGGTCAGGAACGCCGCGAGCAGCACCATCGAGAACGGCGCGGCCGCGAGCGACCCCGGGACGGCGGCGAGAAGGCAGGTGAACGCCAAACCCAACGGCACCCCGGGCAACACCGCATGCACCAGGACCCCGACGGTTCCCCCGATGAACAACGCCGGGAAGATCGGCCCGCCGATGAACCCGCTCGCCTGGCTCACCGCGAACGTGCACTGTTTGGCGATCACGAGGACGACCAGCAGCCCGACGCCCAGGGTTCCCGCACCATCCAGCACGGTTTTGAGCTGATCGCTACCGGTGAACATCGTCAGCGGCAAGGCCACCCCGACCACGCCGAACACCACACCGCCCAGCGTCGTGCGCACGATCTCGGGCTTCACCAGGGCGAACAGCCGCGTCGCCCCTTGGACGAGCACCACCAGCACCGTCACCACGAGGGCCGCGAGCAGGCCCAGCGGGATCCCCGCCAGCAGCTGCCAATCCTCGAACGCGTACTGCGGCACCTGATAGGCGTCGAGGAACACTGCCCCGGCGATGGCGAAGTAGATCCCGAACGAGACGCTCGAGGCCACGATTTGGCCGACCAGGGCTTTGGCGAACCGGTGGCCACCGGGGCGAGCGAGTTCCAGGATGAACATCACCACGATGACCGTGCTGGAGAACAGCCCGCCGTACGCGCCTCCGAAGCCGGACAAGGTGCACAGCTGCGCGTCTTCCCGGCTGAGTCTGCGTCGTTGGGCGATCCAGCTGCCTGCGCCGCCGCCCAGAGCGCCCAGGGCCTTCTCCGGGCCCAAGCTGGCGCCGCCGATCAACGACACCGCCGAGACAACCGCGATCCCCGGCACCAACCGTGGGTCGACGTGCCCCTCCTGCAGATCGTGGATCAGCCCGGGAATCTCCTCGGGCAAGCGCACCAACCGGCGCAACAACCCCACCACGACACCCGCCCCGGCGGTGACCGCCACCCACCACCACTGCCCGCCGAACCAGCCCGGGTTCGCATCGGCATACCAGCCGCCCCCGAACCCGATCACGCCCATGAACACCAGAGCCATGAACGCGCCGAACACCCCCAGGGCCGCCGCGTACCCCATGAGCACCCAGAATTCCCGCTTCTGCGTGTACGGCGGTGACGGCGCGGGCTCGGACGTAGCGCTCATGAAGCGAACCACCCGCCGACGCGACCCTTCCGCCCAACCGCCGCCAGTACCTGGCTCCCCGACCGAGCCCTGAGGCGCGTCCCTGCGCCCGGAGGGCTCGCTGTCGCAGATCGAACCGCCCGGTACCGCGACCTGTACCGCCGCAGCCCCCCGCGCTCGTCCTTGGCGCGTGACTCGGAGCCTTCGGCGGTCGCGGGTGGTCGGCCGATCGCGGTCGGCGGTGTAGTCGGCGGTCCGCAGGCATATCCCGTTCGGCCCGAGCGCGAGCAGGGCGGAGGCCACGGGAAACGTGATATCCCGTGAGCACGATGAACGGCGTGGCCCCGGCAGTGCCGGCCGCGCCAAGGGGGCACGAGTCGTCTGCTCATCCGGTTCCGTCCGTCGCACGATCGGCCAACCGCGAAGGGGTCGCCACCGGGAGGATCCTGGCCATTGCCGATCCGCCTGTCCTCACCCGGCGCGGGTGGAGCCAGGGGGGCCGTGTTTGGACTCCTGAGGAAGCCGATCTCATCTCACGCTCCAGTTCTCCAGCGCAAACGGGGTGCGGCGCAGCATCGATTCCCCGTCCCGGACGTCCTCGGCGACGTCCTTGGCCGGATCCGGCACACTGCCGTCCCCCGCCCTCCTGCACGGTGCAGACCAGCTCCCCTCCCCGACACCCCGCCGTCTTGGACCCGGTCGGCGACGCCCGCAAGGCATCAGCGGGCCGACGCTGTCGCGCCACGAGCGCGATGCAGCGGCGCGCGTTGGGCGCTGGTCGCCGCATCGCACCACGGCCTGGGTGACCGGCATTGCCACACCTGATCGATCGCCCGGCGCACGCTCGCCGTGTCTGCTACGGCGATCGGCACCGCCGACGCGACACTCACCTGCCTTGGGGGATGCCCCGTCATCGATTCCACAGAAGCGTGCGTCGGCGGCGTGTCTGGCGCTGTGTCGACGATAACGAGTCATGGGAGCACGTCATGGTCACTACGTCCCGGCGGACCGACCCGTCTCTATCGGACCTTCCTCGGGAGTTGCTCGCAGTCGCCGCGGTGCTGATCGGAGTGGGCAGCGCGCTCGGGCTGGCCGGTCTGGCTACGGGCGCCGCCGCTCTCGCCACCGCAGGCAGGCGCTGGTACAGCCGGGCTGACCTGAGCCCGGGTGAGCTCGCCCGGCTCAAGTGGGAGCAGGCCAAGGCGGTTGCGGGAGCCAGCAGCGGAGCCTGGCGGGAGACCGAACTGGCCAAGTACTCACCGCGTAGCCGCCGCCCCGCGTGATACCGCGGACATAGCACCTGGACAGTACGAGACCGCCGTCCAGCCGCCCGCTCGAGATGAGGCCAGGGCCGGGACGGCAGCCCAGCATGGCTGGCGGCCGGGGTCGCGCCTGGCTCATTGGCGGCGCCGGCGCCCGCGGTGCGCCCGTACGGGCGACAGGATGGAGGGGTCATGGCCGAGCACTACGATGTGATCATCATCGGGACCGGGGCCGGGGGAGGAACGCTCGCCCACACGCTCGCCGGCTCGGGTAAGAGCATCCTGCTGGTGGAGCGCGGGGACTACTTGCCGCGGGAGATGGACAACTGGGATCCGCGGCCGGTGTTCGTGGAGGGGAAGTACATCTCCAAGGACACCTGGTTCGACCGGGAGGGCAAGCCGTTCCAGCCGCAGGTGCACTATTTCGTGGGTGGGGCGACCAAGATGTACGGCGCGGCCCTGTATCGGTTGCGGCCCCAAGACTTCGGCGAGCTCAAGCACGTCGACGGGATCTCGCCTGCCTGGCCGCTGTCCTACGACGACTTCGAGCCCTGGTACACCAAGGCCGAGCAGCTGTATCAGGTGCACGGCAACGGCGGCGAGGACCCGACCGAGGGGCACCGGTCCGCGCCTTATCCCTGGCCCGCGGTGTCACACGAGGACCGAATCCAGCAGATCGCCGACGGCCTGGCCAAGGGCGGCTGGAAGCCGTTCCACGCCCCGTGCGGCATCCAGCTGAACGAAGCCGACCGGCCCGGCAGCACCTGTATCCGCTGCACGTGGTGCGACGGTTATCCCTGTCTGGTGCACGCGAAGTCGGATGCCGAGGTGATCGCGGTCCGGCCGGTGCTCGGCCGGGACAACATCACCTTGTTGACGCGGGCCGAGGTGACCCGGCTGGAGACCGACCCCTCCGGGCGCAGCGTCACCGGAGTTGTCGTCACCCGCGACGGTGACCGGACTTCGTACAGCGCCGACATCGTGGCGGTCTGCGCCGGTGCCGCGAACAGCGCCAAGATCTTGCTCAACTCGGCCACCGAGGCCCACCCGCGGGGGCTGGCGAACGGATCGGACCAGGTGGGACGCAATTACATGTTCCACAACTGCAAGGCGGTCGTGGCGCTGTCGAAGGAACCGAACGACACGGTGTTCCAGAAGACGCTAGGGATCAACGACTTCTACTTCGCCACCGAAGACTACGAATGGCCGATGGGCAACATCCAGATGATCGGCAAGTCCAATGCGGAGGCGATGCGCGGGGAGAAGCCCCTGCTCACCAAGCTGTCGCCGGAATGGGCGCTGTCGGATGTCGCCCGGCACGCGGTGGACTTCTGGCTCACCACCGAGGACCTTCCCCAGCCGGACAACCGGGTCACCACCGACGGAGACGGCAACGTTCACCTGGCCTACACCTCGACCAACGACGCCGAGGCCGAGCGGCTGTACGCGGAGTTGAAGAAGATCCTCAACCATAGCGGGATGGCCGAGCACCACGTGCTGCGCAAGAACTTCTACATGGACATGAGCATCCCCCTCGCCGGGTGTGCCCATCAGGCGGGGACCTGTCGGTTCGGCACCGACCCCGCCACGTCGGTGCTCGATGTCAACTGCAAGACCCACGAGCTGGACAACCTGTATGTGGTGGACACCAGCTTCTTCCCGAGCATCGGCGCGGTGAACCCGGCCCTCACGGCCATGGCCAACGCGATCCGGGTCGGCGAACACATCGCCCAGCGGCTCGCGCCCTGAGCCTCGGCGTACGGACGGCCAACGGCGGAGATCGACGTGGTCTACAGGGCTGCGCTCATCCCGGGCGCAGCACTGGTCACGTTCCCAGCAGCGAGCACCCGTATGCCTCTCCAACATCCAGCACGAAACGACGTTCCTGCCGCAGGCCATAGTCACTGGAGGCGATCACCAAACCGCTGACTTCGGTCGGCGGCGGCTGCGGCGCCACGGCACCCGCCGCAGCCGTCGCTGCACAGGCGTCAGACCCCGGAGGATGAGTGGCCGGAAACCGCCAAGAGCGCACACCGATTGGGAAGCTCCGGCGCCACGGACTCCCATCACCATCCCTCCAGGGTGATGCCCTGCGGCGGCGATGAGGATCTGCTGGTGAGACGAGGTGGGAGGAGCGGGCATGGTAGAAAACCGCGTCGATGCGCTGGTGATCTTCGGGGCGACCGGAGATCTGGCGAAGCTGGAGACCTTTCCCGCGCTGGTCGGGTTGGTCGAGCGCGGCGTGTTGGACTTTCCGGTGGTGGGTGTGGCCAAGAGCGGCTGGGGTTTGGAGCAGTTCCGCGATTACGCCGCGGCTTCGCTGAAACTCAACGATATGGATCCGAGTAGCGCGGCGGCCACGAAGATGCTGAGCCTGCTGCGCTACGTCGATGGCGATCTCGGCGACGATGCCACGTACGAGGCGATGTCGCGGGCGGCGGGCCCGGGCGAGCGGCTGCTGTTCTATCTGGAGGTGCCTGCGTTCTTGTTCGGGCGGATCGCCCAGGGCATCGCCACCGCAGGGAGGGCAGCCGGTGCCCGGGTGATGGTGGAGAAGCCGTTCGGCGCGGATCTGGCCAGTTCGCGGCAGCTGAACGAGACCATGCACCAGTATTTCCCCGAGGAGGCCATCTTCCGGGTCGACGACTGGCTGGCCTTCGAACCCGTCGAGAACATCCTGTTCGACCGGTTCGCCAACGGGGTGATCGAGCCACTGCTCAACCGGACCTACGTGGAGAGCGTCCAGATCACGATGGCGGAGGCGTTCGACGTGTCCGATCGGGGCTCGTTCTACGACCGGACCGGTGCCATCCGGGATGTGGTGCAAAACCACATGCTTCAGGTGCTGGCCACGGTGATGGCCGATCCGCCTGCCGGGGCGGGCCTGAGCAATTGGCGCGACGCCAAGGCGCAACTGGTGAGTTCGCTCACCGCGTTGACGCCGGAGCGGGCGGTGCGCGGCCAGTACGAGGGCTACCACGACGTGGCGGGCGTCGCTAAGCGCTCGACCGTGGAAACCTACGTCGCTATCCGGCTGGAGTCGGACTCGTGGCGGTGGGCGGGCGTACCGATCGTCATCCGGGCAGGCAAATGCCTGCCGGTCACCGCGACCGAGGTGACGGTCAGTTTCCGGCACCCGCCGCGGGACTTGTTCGGGCTTGCCCCGCTGCCCCGCAACAACGAGCTGCGCTTCCGGGTGTGGCCCGAAACGGCGGTCACGCTGACCCTCGCGGGCAAGAAACCCGGCCCCGGCTGGGAGCCGCAAATGGAGGAGCTGACCTTCTCCCAGCAACCCGGCAGCGACCAGCGCCCCTACGACCGGCTGATCGGTGCTGCGCTGGACGGGGAGCGCTGGCTGTTCGCCCGCCAGGAAACCGTCGAGGCGGCCTGGAAGATCGTCGACCCGATACTCGGCGACGCCGTACCGGTCCACCCCTACCCGAAGGGCAGCTGGGGACCTGCCGAGGCTGATCGGCTGCTGCCCGATCGCGATCGCTGGCACGACCCCACCGGCTAACCGACCACGGAGATGCCGCAGGAAAGACCGGGGTAGCCGCATGGCAACCCACCACGGCGGTCGAACGGCGGCAGGACGTGCTGCTGCCCTCCTGACGGTGCGCACGTTCGGCGGCGCCCGGTCAGCTGTCACCCGAAGCGGGTGTTCCTCGGGGCTGGTGCGGGCCGTCACGGTGGGGAGGCAGTGACGGCCCGCGCCGCCGCGGGTGGCAGGACGTTCGTGATCGCGGCCATGTGTCACGTAGGAGGATCTGATGGTTCATCGGCATGTCTCGCGCAAGGATCCGGCAGCGGACTCGGCCATCGCTCCGGCCTACACCCACAGGTTGGATCTCGAGCCGATCCCGAAGTACCGGATGCCCGAGCAGGGCGCCGGTCCGGAGGCCGTCTACCGGTTGATTCACGACGAGTTGCTGCTGGACGGGAGCTCGCGGCTGAACCTGGCCACCTTCGTGACGACGTGGATGGAGCCGCAGGCCGACCGGTTGATGGCCGAGGCGTTCGACAAGAACATGATCGATAAGGATGAGTACCCGCAGACAGCCGAGATCGAGCGCCGCTGCGTGAACATGGTCGCTCATCTGTTCAACGCCCCCGAGGACGGGGACGCGGTCGGCGCCTCGACAATCGGGTCGAGCGAAGCGGTCATGCTGGCCGGAATGGCGCTGAAGTGGCGGTGGCGGGCACGCCGGGCAGCGGCAGGCGAGGCCACCGACCGGCCCAATCTGATCCTGGGCGCCAACGTGCAGGTGGTTTGGGAGAAGTTCTGCCGCTACTGGGACGTCGAGGCCCGCTACATCCCGATACAACACGGCCGGTATGTGATCAGCCCGGACGAGGTGGTCGCCCGGATCGATGAGAACACCATCGGGGTGGTCGCCATCCTGGGCACCACCTACACCGGCGAGTTCGAACCGATCCAGCAGATCCACGACGCCGTGGTCGCGCACAACGAGGCGACCGGTCACCAGGTGCCGGTGCACGTGGACGCGGCCAGCGGTGGTTTCGTGGCCCCGTTCCTGCATCCCGACCTGCCCTGGGACTTCCGCCTGCCGATGGTCAAGTCGATCAATGTGTCGGGGCACAAGTACGGGCTGGTGTATCCGGGAATGGGTTTCGTGGTGTGGCGGCAGGCGCAAGACCTGCCCGAGGACCTCGTGTTCCACGTGAACTATCTGGGCGGGGACATGCCGACGTTCACACTCAACTTCTCCCGGCCGGGCAACCAGATCATCGGCCAGTACTACAACTTCCTTCGGCTGGGCCGCTCCGGGTATCGAAAGGTGATGGAGTCGTTGCGCGACCTAGCGCTTCATGCCTCCGGCAGGGTCGCGGCGCTGGGACCGTTCGAGTTGATCAGCGACGGCAGCGCCATCCCGGTGTTCTCGTTCCGGCTCGTCGACTCCGCGCCCTACACCGTCTTCGACGTCTCCGAGCGGCTACGGACCGAGGGCTGGCAGGTACCCGCCTACACCATGCCCGAAGCGGCCACCGACGAGGCGATCATGCGCGTCGTGATCCGCGAAGGCTTCAGCTACGACCTCGCCGACGACCTGCTCGCAGCCCTGCGCAGCGCAACCGATTACCTCACCGCCAACCCGCCACGGATCTCCACCGCACCGCACGGCTTCAGCCACACCTGACCTGCAGACCTGGTCCGGCCCGGCGCTGCGGACCCCAGCGCTCGGGCAGGCATCGAGGATAGAGACCGCTGCCATGACGGATGCGCTCAGCGATGGGCTTCAGACAGACCGAGTCGCGGAACGGACAAAGGGTCAGGGGGCCCGGACGGTGAACAGTGACGATTTCCCGGGCCCGCTCCGCGATTTTCTGACGCGGCTGGATGAGCTGCGTTCCGAGAACACCATCGATATGGACCGCGTGGGGCGGCTCTTGGTGGACCTGGCCGCCGACGAGGACTATCTCGGTCCGCTGATCGCCGAGATCCCCTCGGAATCGGCCGGAGGCAGGTGGTTGGTCAAGCCGGAACGAGGTCCCCGTCTGGTGCTGTTCCACCGGCCCGAGGGGGTGATGGCCTACACCCACTCCCACCATTGCTGGGTCGCGATCGCTCCGGTCCGCGGCGTGGAGACCCATCAACGGTGGGATGCCGTCCGCCATGAGGGCGGCCGGGCGGACCTGCGCCTCGCCGATGAGCGCGCCATGAGCCGCGGTGACGTCGCGACCCTGACCCCACCCGGCGACGTCCACAACCATGGCCACGTCCTCGGCTCGGGTCCCAGCCCGTACTCGCTCATCCTCCTTGGCGACGACATGTACGTCTTCGAACGCGAAGAGTACGACCCCGACCAGGGGACGTGGCGGCACCTTGCGCCCGGTGATCCAGGCCGGTCCCATCGCTGAGCCTCTGGACAGCAGCGAGGGCGAGCAACCCTTCGGACACCGCGGCCGAATCTCCGCGACACCCGTCTGGCGAGCGCGCGCAGCGTCACAATTCGACAGCACAGCACTACCCCGCACTCGCCACCCGGTGCCGTGCTGATAGCTGCTGGGAGTCGTCCGTTGCGGGTGATGCGCCGGCTCCTCGGTCCCGGCGAAGGTGACGACGGCGGCCGGGAGGCCCCACGGGCGGCTTTCGTGCCCGCTTTCTGGAGGAGTCACGACGGAGGTAGCCATCGCCTGCCGCGACGAGTCGATCACCGAACGACTTCTTTCATCGACGATCGGGTGCACGGAGCATGCCGTGGGGAGGCTGTGATCAAGGTGGTCGCGATGGTCGATGGGCTAGCGGTGCTCGCCGCTGTGGATCCGGTTCCGTGGGCCCGGGCGCAGATGGCGTTCACCTTGATGTTCCACATCATCCTGGTGCCGCTCGGTGTGTCGTGGGCCTTCATGACCTTGATCGCCAACTATCGGGCGGTCAAGCACCGTGACCGGGATGCGTTGATGCTGGCCCAGCGCTGGTCGAAGTACATGGCCGTGACGTTCGCGGTGGGCGCGGTGACCGGCACGGTGTTGAGCTTCGAGTTCGGCCTGTTGTGGCCGCGGTTCATGGGCCAGTGGGGTGCGGCCTTCGGCGTGCCGTTCGGGTTCGAGGGTGTCTTCTTCTTCACCGAAGCGATCTTCGTCGCGATCTATATCTTCGGCTGGCGCCGGTTGCGGCCGTGGGCGCACTTCTGGACCGGTGTGCCCATCGTGCTGGCCGGGATCCTCGGCAGTATGTCCGTTGTCGCGGCCAACGCGTGGATGAACGCACCCTCGGGCTTCACCCAGAACGCCGAGGGCACCGTGATCGCCGTCGACCCACTGGGGGTGATCTTCAACGCCGCCATGCCGCTGCAGGCCGCGCACATGCTCGTCGCCGCCTATCTGGTCGGCGGATTCCTCGTCGCCTCGGTGTACGCCACGGCCATGCTGCGCGGGCGCGTGGACCGCTACCACCGACTGGGGTTCATCATCGCGTTCAGTGTCGCCGCGGTCGCCACCCCGATCCAGATGGGCGTGGGAGACTCGCTGGCCCGCTGGGTCTACACCAACCAGCCGGTCAAGTTCGCCGCGATCGAGCTCGTGCCCACCACCGCCAGCGACGTCCCCGAGACGCTCCTGGGCCGGCTCAACGACAACGGCACGGTCAGCGGTGGCATCCCGATCCCGGGGCTGGCCTCGTGGCTGTCCGACCCGAGTACCGGGCGCTCGACGGTCGTCCAGGGTCTGAACGCGGTGCCCGCGGACACCGAACCGACCGTCGATCAGGTCAACATCGTCCATCTCGCCTGGGACGCCATGGTCGGCCTGGGAACACTGCTGTTCCTGTTGTCCGCGTGGTACGGCCTCAGCTGGATCTTCCGGCGGACGATGCCGACGAACAAGTTGTTCCTCGGGGCGGCGGCCGCCTCGGGTGTCCTGGCCGTGATCGCCATGGAGGCGGGCTGGATCGTGACCGAGGTCGGCCGCCAACCGTGGATCGTCTACAACATCATGAAGGTCGAGGACGCGGTCACCGCCAACACCGCGGTCTGGATCTCCTTCATCGCAGTCGTCGTGCTCTACCTCGCTGTGGGCGTCACCACGATCCTCGTCCTACGCGCCATGAGTAGACGGTTCCGCCGAGCAGGCGGCTTCACCGACCACGACGCCCCCTACGCCCCGAGCGGGCCGCCCGAGGGGACT
>Ga0207689_10004024_pt1 | contig 13365 bp, 8 predicted proteins | sample KBSMisM52_FD_184312 | JGI IMG/M metagenome (GOLD analysis project Ga0207689, IMG submission 184312) | Miscanthus rhizosphere microbial communities from Kellogg Biological Station, Michigan, USA - KBS Miscanthus M5-2 (SPAdes) (version 2) | ecosystem: Host-associated > Plants > Roots > Rhizosphere... | reverse complement strand
CGAGGCCGCGCGCCATGCGCGCTCCGGGTGCCCGAGGTGGAAGACCGACGCGACGAGCCCGGCCGCGAGCAGCGCCAGCACCGCCCAGGCCGCGGGCGCCAGCAGCGCCGCGGGCCAGGCATCCCCGGCGAAGGCCTCGAGCCCCAGGAGGCCGAGGAAGAAGCCCTGCCCCAGCCCCGCGAGCGTCGTGAAGATCACGATCATGAGATAGCCGCCCGCGTTGTGCACCCACTGCGATGAAGCTCCTCTGCTGAGCGGCCAGCGCGAGATAGTCAGCCGCCGAGAGTCCGAATCGATTCGTCGGGGAGTTCTGTTGGTAGATGCGGACGAGCCGATCGTCGTCGGGATACGGCAACCGCGAGACGAGCACGGCATCGACCGCGCTGAAGATCGCCGTGCTCGCGCCGATCCCGAGCGCGAGCACGAGCGTCGCGGTCAGCGTGAAGCCCGGACTGCGCCTGAGCGCCCGCGCCGCGTAGCGAACGTCGTGCGTAAGCTCTTCGGCCCACCGCACGCCGCGGGCATCCCGATGCTCCTCGACGAACCGGTCCACGCCACCGAACGCGATCGCCGCTCTTCGCCGTGCTTCGTCGGGTGGAATGTCATTGACGCGCGCGAGGTCGTTCGCCTCCATCTCGATGTGCAGTCGCATCTCGTCATCCACGTCGCGGTCCAGCGCGTCGCGGTGGATGAGCGCGCGAAATCTCCGCGCGAGCCGGCGAGTCCAGTTCGTCATGGTGCCCTGGGGTTAATACCTCAAGCTTCGACAACATGACGGCGGGAAGGGTTGGCTGTCAATCAGGTGTCGCCGAACTCTCCAGCCGCTTGTGCGCGGAACCTGCGGCTCCACATCAGTGTCGTGCCGTCACCCATGACGACGCGGTAATCGCCGTGAAACCACGGCTGGAGCTCCTTCACCGCATCGAGCCGAACGATCTCCGAACGGTTGATCCGGAGGAATTTCTCGGGATCCAGGCGCTCCGCCAGCGACGTTAGGCTGCCACGTAGCGAGAATGCCGTGCCGCCGCTGTGAAGGCGAACGTAGTTGCGGTCCGCCTCCACCCGATCGATCCGTTCCACCGGAAGCAGGAGCGCTCGGTTCGCATGATGTACGAGGATTCGTTGCAGGTATCGTGGCCGACCGGTCGTTACGGCGCTGAGCAGCGCCTCGAGCTTGCTTCGAAGCACCGCGGAATCGTCGCCGGAGGTACGCGCGATTTCCCCGCGCGCGCGATCGATCACCGCCGCGAATCGTTCCGGGGTGAATGGCTTGAGCAGATAATCCAGCGCTCGCACCTCGAATGCCTTGAGCGCGTACTCGTCGAAGGCCGTGACGAACACGACGTAGGGCATCGACTCGACGCCAACCGCGTCGATCACGCCGAAGCCGTCGAGCTCCGGCATCTGGACGTCGAGAAACACGAGCTCGGGCTGGAGCTCGGCGATGCGCTCGACGGCCTGGACGCCGGTCTCTGCCTCGCCGACGATCTCGATGTCGGGGTACTCGGCGACGTAGCGGCGCATCTTTGCCCGGGCGGGCGCTTCGTCGTCGGCGATCAGAACGCGCATGCGAGCCTGACCTAACGAGAAGCCGCGGCGGCGGCCGCGCCGGCGGCAACATCGCGGTCAACGGCGAGCTCCGATGACGCCACGGTGGCCATCGCCGCGCGCCGGTACGGCAGCGCGATTTCCACGGCAAACCCCGGCCCACGATTCCCTGCCGAGAATCGGTGGCCATTGCCGTAGAGCAACCGCAGCCTGTCGCGCGTCGCCGACAGCCCGATTCCCATCGCGAATATGTCGGTGTGGGCCGCCGCCCCCGGTCCGTCGTCCGTCACGCTGAGGTGAAGCGACGCGCCGACTCGCTCCACGCGAACCTCGATCATGCCACCACTCGCATGGGACGCATTGCCGTGGCGGATGGCGTTCTCGACCAGTGGTTGAAGCAGGAGCGATGGAACGAGCGCGTCCGAAACGTCCGGCATGCTCGCGACATTCACGCGAAGCCGGCTGCCGAACCTCGCGGTCATCAGGCCGAGGTAGCAGCTCAACACTTCCAGCTCCTCGCGGAGCGGCACCTCCTGCGCATGCGACGTTCGAAGCGACAGGCGCAACAGCTGTGAGAGCTGGCCGATCAGGCGATCCGCGCTCCGCGGGTCATCGTACATCGTCGACGAGATCGTGTTCAACGCGTTGAACAGGAAATGGGGCTGGAGTTGCAGCCGCAGGTTCCGCAGTTCGGCCTGCGCGAGCCCTCGCTCGAGTTGCGCCGTTCGTATCTCGCGTTGGCGCGTCACCCGATTGTATCGATACAGCGTGATGACGGCGACGAACGACGCATAGCTGATCGCGTCCTCCCCGAATTCCATCACGTATCGCGCGGGCATGTAGCCGTAGTCGTAAGCGCCCATGCCGATCAGCCGGAAGATCACCGTCCGGGTCAGGAACATGAGGGTGGTGTGCGCGACCGAATACGCAACGAGCGCGGCAACGTGCGCTGGTACGCGTGCGCGCCATCCCGGGCGATCGAGTGGATATCGCCAGACGAATGCGACGACGGCGACGAACAACACTGCTGCCGTGTACGCCCCCGTCGACTCCTCGATCGCACGCCGCACGAGCGTCCCGCCTTCCCGGCGCGCGACATCGTCGAAGTACATGTACGTGAAGCGAAGCGCGCCTGTCACCGTGAACAGCGACAGCGCAACCGTCCACACCTTGCGACGAGTGGGCGGCTCGAGATAGTCGATGCCTGGTATGGAGTCTGGTTCGCGCGCGGGCGCGACAAGTGTCATGGTCCGAGCTTAGAGCCGCCCACTGGCACCCGCAACACGCCCGGTCCGAACGGGACCAGATCGGGATGACCGGGCGAACAGGCGTCAGTCGGCCCGAAGCACGGTGATCGGATCGACTCGTGATGCGCGGCGTGCTGGTATCGCAGCCGCCAGCACCGCGACCACTGTCACCAAGATAGGAACGGCGACGAACGTCAACGGATCGGCCGCACTCACGCCATACACGAGTCCGCGAAGGACGCGGACGCCGGCCGCAGCACCGGCGATCCCGATGGTGATCCCCACTGCTACCACACGGAGCGTCTCGCCGATGACGAGCCGCTTCACGTCAGTGCCTTTCGCTCCGAGGGCCATTCGAACTCCGAGCTCGCGCGTCCGCTGCGCGGTCGCGAACGACACCACGCCGAAGATCCCGACCGCGCCCAGCAGGAGCGCGAGCGCAGCGAAAGTGCCGACGAGTGTCATTTGAAATCGCGGCTGTCGCAGTGCGGCAGCCGCCAGGTCCTCTACCGTTGCCACCTGGACGGCCCGCGCCTCCGGGTCCACCTCGGCGAGCGCCGATCGCAATGACGCCGTGAGCGCGCGAGGATCGCCTGCCGCGCGCACCACGAGGTGATTGAGCCTCCATGGGCTTTGCATGTAGGGCACATAGACGTCGAGTGATTCCATACGCGGGTCACGATAGCGCGCGGCGCCGACGACTCCGACAACTTCGACCCATGGTTCCTGAGAGCTGGGAGGACCCCATTTGAGTCGTTTGCCAATCGGCGATTCACCCGGCCAGAAGCGTTGTGCCGTCGCGGCGCTGACCACGACCACCCTCGGCGCTGTCTGATCATCGCTTTCCGAAACGCTCCTGCCCTTGAGTACGGGAATGCCCGCCGCCGCGAAGTAGCCAGGAGTCACCGCCTCGTAATTCACGAGTGGCTGCCGCCGCTGCGTCTCGGCATCCATGGCCTCGAGTGAGAGCGGATAGTCGAATCCATCGGGCCCCGCCAGCGGCCGTAGCAGCACGCCACCAGCGGCCCGCACCCCCGGCAGCTCGGCTACGCGCGCTATCGCTTCCCGGAAGAAGGCACGCGCCTTTACTGCGTCGGCGTATTTCGCGTCGGGCAAGTACAGCTCCGACGTGAGTGTGTGAGCCCGGTCGAAGCCGAGCGGCGCGGACGTCAGCTGCACAAAGCTTCGCAGCAGCACGCCACCCCCGATCGCCAATACGACGGCAAGCGCGACCTCGGTCGCAACGAGCGCTCGTTGAGTTCTCCGCGATGTCCCGCCCTCCGTCGTGCGACTCATCGAGGAGCGAAGGGCGGCCCCGGGGTCCAGGCGCGTTCCACGTATGGCTGGGAGGACGCCGAATAGCAACGTCGTAGCAACCATGAGCGCGGCCGTGAACGCCGCCATGCGACCATCGACTGCCACGGCGGCCGCCCCATACAGGTCGGCCGGGATCATCGCCACGATCGCGCCGCGGCCGGCGACGCACGCGAACAGTCCGACGACCGCTCCCAGCCCACCCAGCACGGCCGCCTCCACCACCAACTGACCCACGAGCCGCCGGCGGCTCGCGCCCAGTGCCGTGCGCAGAGAGAGCTCGCCGCGACGAGTCGCCGCTCGCGCCAGCAAGAGGTTCGCCACGTTCGCACACGCGACGAGAAGCACGAGCACTGCCGCAGCGAGGAGCACGAACATGCCGCGACGCGCCTCGCCGCGGAGCTCGGCGTCGAGTGAGGTCAGCTCGACTACGCCGCTCACCGTGTTGGACAGGCCGGCTGCCGCCACCGACCGAGCGAGCAGACGTTCGGCGTCCTGCCGGGCGCCCTCAACCGACACACCCGGTCGAACACGACCCACGATGTTCAGAAACGCGATGCGCGGGTTGTCGACGAGGGAGTCGATCGCCGGGACGAGGGCGATCCAGGCCTCGGAGCCACGCGGGTACTCGAAGCCTCGTGGCATTACGCCCACAACGGTGTAGCGCGTTCCGTTTAGCTCGACTCGTTGTCCGAGAACCGATCGCTGACCGCCAAACTGACGTTCCCACGTCCCATAGCCGAGCACGATGACGGGCGCCGCACCGCGGCGATCGTCATCAGGCGTGAGCGCTCTCCCGAGCAACGGTCGCGCGCCAAGCACATCGAACAGGTTGCCGGACGCCCCAATGACGGCAAGAGGCTCGTTCGCGTCGCCGTCGGTTCTTACCGCCGGCTGCATGCTGGACGGAACGGCAGCGAGACCACTGAACGCACGTGTGCCATCCCGAGCGTCACGATATTCCGGATAGCTGGTCTCGACAGCGGCCTTCGCGCCCGGCAGAGCTCGTCTGACGAGCATGAGACGGTCAGCCTCCATAAAGGGGAGTGGGCGTAGTATCACCGAATCGACTACAGCAAACACGGCGGTCGTTACGGCGACTCCTAACGCCAACGTCAGCGCAGCGACGATCGCGAAACCGGGGCGCCGGCGGAGCTGGCGGATGGCGAGGGCTGAGTCATGACGAAGCTGGTCAGTGAATCGCTGTTCCATGAATCGCCGGGTGTTTGGTCGGCGTAATTGCGCGGAGTCGGCGGAAGCGCGTTTCGAGAATGGCTTCTTCTGAGCAAACCCACTAGCGATCTGTGACGAGCCGACCGTCCAAACAGATTTTTTCGACCGCCAATCATCCGGTCTTACAACCGCGCCAAACGAGTTTGTGGTGTTTCCGCATCACGAACCGTGGCAACGCGGCAGCACTGGTTACGCAAAGTCGAGTTCGTCAAGTAGCAGAGTCAGCATTGCAACAGATTGGAATCAGGTGATATATCTGTTCGACGTAACCGATCGCTAACCGGCCCTTTTTTAGTATGGACATTTTCGGCGGTCTTATTACAATGGCGCGATCAAGTCGGATTAAACGACACTAAGGTTTTTGATGCCTGCGTGACGGCGCGACGGGCTCGGACTTCCCAGCAAACGGGTGGTTCGGATGATCCCTGCAACGTCTCGCACGCGGCCTGAGAGGGCGCCAGGAGCGACGACGCTGAGACTCTTCTGTCGGACGTTTGCCGTGGCGAATTACGACGAGGTATTAGCGTGATCGCTACGAGTTCGGTCAAAAGCGAGCGCGGTGAGCGCATCGCTCGTCGTCGCCCGTGGGTGAGTGTCGCCACGCACATCACCTTGTTCGCGCTGGCGTATTTCAGCGCCTACGCGCTTCGCTTCGACTTCGACGTCGAGTGGAAAAGGGTCTCGCAATTCCTCGTGACCCTGCCCGTGCTGGTGCCCGTGCGCCTCTTCGTCTTCTGGCGATGGGGGATGTTTCGGCTCTACTGGCACCACGTTGGTTTCCGCGACCTCATCGGACTTCTGAGCGCCGTCACGCTCAGCTCTCTCTTGTTCGTCGTCGTTCTGTATTTCGGCGGCTTGGGATACAACATGCCCCGGTCGGTGTTCATCATCGACTGGGTGTTGACGATTTTCTTCTGCGGCGGCGTGATGTTCGCGACGCGCTATGTCCGCGAATTGCGTCTCGAACCCGCAGCGGGAAGGCGCACACTCCTTGTTGGCGCCGGATCGGCCGCCGAGCAGCTGTTGCGCCAGACGCAGCACACGCGTGGCCACGACCTCACGATCGTCGGAATCGTCGACGACGACCCATCCACGCACACGCAGCTTCTGCATGGCGCACCAGTGCTTGGTAGCACGCGTGACATGGCGCGGCTCGTGGCACGGCTCCGCGTCGAGCTGGTCGTCATCACGGTGCAGCACGCGACGAAAGAGCAGATGCGCGACCTCGTGGATCGATGCTCCGCAACCGGCGTCGAGTACAAGATCCTGCCGTCGCTTGCCGAGATGTTGTCCGGGCCTACGCCTGGCGGCCGCCTTCGCGAGGTCAGAATCGAGGACCTCCTCGGTCGCCAACCCGTTTCGCTCGATCTTGGGCTAGTTGGGCGCGAAGTAACCGGTCGGACGATCCTCATTACCGGTGCGGCCGGATCCATCGGTTCCGAGTTGGCAAGACAATTGGCCTCGTTCCGGCCTTCCCGCCTGATCCTGTTCGAGCGGGCGGAGACGCCACTCTATTTCATCAACCTCGAGATCACGCGCACCCATCCCCAGATCGAAGTGATTCCGGCGATGGGAGATGTGACGGACGGCAATCGCGTCGAGCACATCTTCGCGCGCTATCGTCCCGACTACGTCTTTCACGCAGCGGCGTACAAGCACGTTCCGATGCTCGAGTCAAACATCCGCGAAGCGGTCCGGAACAACGTGATCGGAACACAGAACGTCGCGGAAAGCGCGATCCGCCATGATGTTCGGAAGTTCGTCCTGATCTCGACGGACAAGGCCGTCAACCCATCGAGCGTGATGGGTGCGACGAAGCGCATCGCCGAGCGAATTCTCCTCGGATCAACGATGTGCCGGAACGCCTCCACGGAATTCCGTGTCGTTCGCTTCGGCAACGTGCTCGGCTCCGACGGCAGTGTCATTCCGCTGTTCCAGCGGCAGCTTACCGCGGGGCAACCGCTCACAGTTACTCACCCGGACGTGCGCCGCTATTTCATGACGATCCCGGAAGCGGTGCAGCTGGTACTGCAGGCGGCGGTGCTGCCCGAAGCGGCCACCCGGATCTCCATGCTCGAGATGGGTGAGCCCGTCCGCATTCTGTACCTCGCAGAACAGATGATCCGACTATCAGGGCTCACGCCGTACAAGGATGTGGCGATCGTGTTCACCGGCTTGCGTCCCGGTGAAAAGCTCGACGAGGAATTGACCTCGGATGTCGAAGCGACGATACCGACGGTCGTCGAGAAGATCCGGCTCGTGAACACGAATGAGGGCAACGCGGAGATGCTCGCGTACGGTCTCGACCGAATGGACGGGCTGGTTGCGATCGGAACCGAGCAAGAGATACGCGAAGCGATTCAGGCTCTTGTTCCCGAGTATGCGGAGTTCACGCCAAGTGCGCCGCCTGCGGATATCGAAGTGCCAATCGGCACCACCGGCGCGACAGCGGTGATTCGTCGGACTGCGCCGCCGGCCGTGGCGTCTCTGGGCAATCCCCTCGACTCCGGCAACACGCCGGCGGTGAACGTCGCTCGTGCGTCGTGAGCGAACGCCGCTGAACAGCAGAGTGTGACACGCGAAGGTCGTTGGTCACCTTGCGGACGGTTGTGCCCGAGGCAAGAATGCCTCGGAGGACGCCGACGGCGCAGCGCGTAACCTAACGTGGCGAGAACGAGCAGCATGCAGAGCAAGGCAAAGCGAGCGATCGACTTGATCGGGGCGTCGGCAGGCCTCGTCGTACTGGGCATCCCGATGGCCTGTATCGCGGTTCTCGTTCGCCTGACGCTCGGATCTCCGGTGATCTATCGGCAGCCCCGTCCCGGGTTGCACGGCCGTACGTTCGACATCTACAAGTTCCGAACGATGGTCGACGCCACGGACGCCAACGGCGAGCCACTGCCAAACCGGCTTCGCATTACGCCCGTCGGACGTTTCCTTCGGCGAACCAGTCTCGACGAGCTCCCCGAGTTGGTCAACGTGCTGCGCGGCGAGATGAGCCTCGTGGGACCGCGACCGCTGCGCACGTTCTATCTGGACCGCTACACGCCGGAACAGGCACGCCGTCACGACGTGATGCCTGGCATCACCGGCTGGGCACAGATCAACGGTCGCAACACGCTCACGTGGGACGAGCGGCTCGCGCTCGACATCTGGTACGTCGACCACGCGAGTGTATGGCTCGACCTGAAGATTCTGATGCAGACGTTTTTCGCTTTGGTCCGCGGCGCAGACGACACGGACGACGGTTTGGACGTGCCCGAATTCCTGGGAACGGCAGATCCGAGCCGAGCACCTTTCACGGAGGTCAAGAGATGACGACGGTCGAACAGGAGGTCCGCACGTTCCTGGCGGAAAACTTTTCGCTCGGCAAGGACATCAGCCATCTGTCCAGCAGCCAGTCGCTCACCGAGCGGGGATTCATCGACTCCGTCGGCATCGTCGAGGTGCTCACGTTCCTCGAAACCCGGTACGAGATCCAGATCAGTGACGACGAGACGGTTCCGGAGAACATCGATACGATCGACAACATCGTGCGATTCATTGGGGTCAAACGCGGGACTCCCGAGGCGGCCACACAGTGACGCTGGCGCCTAACGTCTCGCCTGACCTGCTCCGCGTGAATGCGGAGCAAGTGACCGAGGAGATCGGCGCGTTCATCGAGGCGACGATCGGCCGCATGCGAAAGCGCGGCGTCGTTCTCGGTTTGTCGGGCGGAGTCGACAGCACCGTCTGCGCCGCGCTCTGCGCCCGCGCGCTCGGGCCGGACCGCGTGCTCGGTCTGCTGATGCCCGAGCGCGAGTCGTCGGACGAGACGCTCGAGCTGGGCCGGCTCGCGGGCGAGAGCGCCGGCATCGCGACGATCGTCGAGGATATCACCGGCGTCCTCGACGCCGCCGGCTGCTACACGCGTCGCGACGAAGCCATCCGGTCGCTCATTCCCGAGTACGCGGCCGGTTGGCGTTGCAAGGTGTCGCTGCCCAGCGTCGTCGAGAGCGATCAGTACCGGATCTTCACCGTCATCGCGCAGGCACCGGACGGCACGCAGCGACGGGCGCGTGTCTCGCCGGCGGCGTACCACGAGATGATCTCGGCGACAAACTTCAAGCAGCGCACGCGCAAGATGATGGAGTACTACCACGCCGATCGGTGCAACTACGCGGTCATCGGCACGCCGAATCGGCTGGAGTACGACCAGGGCTTCTTCGTCAAGAACGGGGACGGCTCGGCCGACCTCAAGCCGATCGCGCACCTGTACAAGACTCAGGTCTACCAGCTCGCGGAGTATCTCGGCGTGCCGGAGACGATTCGCACGCGCCCGCCCACCACCGATACCTATTCGCTGCCGCAGACGCAGGAAGAGTTCTACTTCTCGCTGCCGTACGACAAGATGGACCTCTGCCTCTACGCGCGAAACAACGGCATCGACGCCGCCGATGTGGCACAGGCGTTAGGCCTGAATGAGCAGCAGATCGAGCGGGTGTTCCGTGACATCGACTCGAAGCGACGCACGACCCGCTACCTGCACCTCAAGCCGCAGCTCGTCGCCGAGGTCATCGACGGCGGAGACTGACGGCCCGCGGCATTCCGCTCGCGGCTGGCATTTGACGAACCCTGGGACACCCCACGTGGGGTGATGGTGGGATACTGGCGTGTGCGGTGTGGCGGGAGTCTATGGTCGGCCAGGGGAGAACGCTTCGCGCGAGCTGCTCTGCGCCATGGCGGGCGAGCTGCGTCATCGTGGCCCGGACGGGACCGGCCTTTACACCGACCGCCATTTCGGGATGATCAACACGCGGCTCGCGATCATCGACCTCGCCGCCGGCGATCAGCCGCTGTCGGACGAGACCGGCCGCTATTGGGTGATGCAGAACGGCGAGATCTTCAACTACCCGGAGCTTCAGGACGAGCTTCGGTCCCTCGGCCATCGGTTCGCGACGAACAGCGACACTGAAGTGCTCGCCCATGCCTACGAGCAATGGGGCGTCGACTGTCTCACGCACCTCAACGGCGAGTTCGCGTTCGCGGTGTGGGATCGCGAAACTTCGGAGCTGTTCCTCGCTCGCGACCGCTTTGGAGTGCGACCGCTCTTCCTGCTGGAGCGTGGCGGACGACTCGCGTTCGCATCGGAGGCGAAGGCCCTGCTTCGCCATCCGGACGCGACGAGGACGCTCGACCCGGTCGCGATCGTCCAGGCGCTTACGCTGTGGGCGACCGAGCCGGCGCGGTCGGCGTTCGTCGGGGTTCACGAGCTCCCGGCCGGGCACTGGCTGCGCATTGGTCCAAACGGCGTCGAGCGGAAATGCTGGTGGGACCTGCGATTTGCACCACCAGATGAGGTTCGTACCGAACACGTCAGCGTGTTCATCGAGGAGCTGGCGCAGCTCCTCGATGACGCCACGCGAATACGTTTGCGCGCGGACGTGCCCGTGGGTACATACCTGAGCGGCGGGTTGGACTCGTCCGCGGTGACCGCGCTCGCGCAACGCCACACTCGTCACCCGGTTCATGCTTTTGCGATCGGGTTCACCGACGCCGCGTTCGACGAGACGGAGCAACAGGACGCCGTCGCGACGCGGCTCGGTACTGAGCTCACGCGCGTCGTCATGGATGGGCCATCGATCGCCGCGCTGATGCCGCGCGTCGTGTACCTGTCCGAGAAGCCCACGCTGCGGACTGCGCCGGCGCCGTTGCTCAAGCTGTCGGAGACCGTGCGAGCATCGGGATACAAAGTCGTGCTCACCGGTGAGGGGGCCGACGAGATGTTCGCGGGCTACGACGTGTTCAAGCTCGACAAGGTGCGACGATTCTGGGCACGGCAACCGGACTCGCGATCCCGACCGCAGCTTTTGCACAGGCTGTATCCGTACCTTGCGCAGGACCTCGAGCGAGCCGGCCGTGTGCTGCCTAACGTTTTCCGCGCTGGGCTCACGAACACCGACGACCCGCTGTACAGCCACCGCCCTCGCTTCGAGCACGCTGCGCGAACACTGCGGTTTCTCGCGCCGGGCACCCTCGAGGCCGGGCACGCTCCCGGTGACCCGACTTCCAGTATCTGCGCGCGTCTCCCGAGCGATTTTCAGAGTTACGGCACCCTCGGCCGCGCACAGTACCTCGAGATTATCACGTTCCTCACCGGGTACCTGCTCCATTCCCAGGGCGATCGAATGCTGATGGGCAACTCGGTGGAGGGGCGCTTCCCGTTTCTGGATCACCGGGTGGCGGAATTCGCCGCACGCCTTCCCGATAGCGCGAAGCTGCCAGGCCTCCGCGAGAAATACGTTCTCCGCCAGGCCGTGCGACCACTCCTGCCGGCCGATATCGTTAGGCGGGAGAAGCGTCCGTACCGAGCACCAATCCTCCGCGCGTTCATGGGCCGCGGAGCGCCGGAGTACGTCGGCGAACTGCTTGCGGAGGAACGACTCCGCGACGCCGGGTTCTTCGCGCCGGGCGCCGTGGAACAGCTCGTTCAGAAGTGCCGGCGCAACGCCGAGAGCTTCGTGAGCGAGAGCGACGAGATGGCGCTGGTAGGAATACTGTCGGTCATGCTGCTGGATGACCTGTTCATACGACGCCCGGTGCTGGCCGCACCCGCGCTGCCGACCCGGGTGGTCGTTGGCGCGACACCGATCGTGCCGGGCCATTCGACACCTCAAGGAGGATTACGTGAGCCTACGGCCGCAGCGCCTCTTACATGACGCGCTCCAGGCTTCGGCCGATCGGAGTCCCGCGAAAACCGCGATCATAGCCGACGGCGCGTCGTACTCGTACGGCACGCTACTCGACGCGGCGCTGCGTCTCGCCCGCGCGCTCCAGGACAACGGTGTCGAGCGGGGGGATCGCGTCGCCGTATACCTGGACAACTCGTGGCATGCCGTCGTCGCCATCTATGGCACGCTGCTCAGTGGCGCCGTGTTGACGGTGATCAATCCGCAAACGAAGGCGGAGAAGCTGGCGTACGTCCTTGCCGACAGCGAGGCGCGTGCGCTCGTGACGGAGAAGTCGCTGGCGCCAGTATTCCTCGCGGCGTTGGAAACGGTGCCTAACGTGCGATCCGTCATCTGCAGCGGTGGCGCACCCGAAGGGGCCGGCGAAGCCTCGTTCGGGAGCAGACCCATTCTTGATTTCGAGGCAGCGCTCGCGAGCGCGGAGCCGCGACCGCTGTCTCGGGGCGTCATCGCGATCGACCTGGCGGCGCTCATTTATACCTCCGGCAGTACGGGGAATCCCAAGGGCGTGATGCTGACGCACCAGAACATGGTGTTCGCCGCAGGCAGCATTTCCGAGTATCTCCGCCTCGACCCCAGCGACCGGATCGTGTGCGTGCTGCCGTTCGCGTTCGACTATGGGCTCTACCAGCTGCTCATGACCATCCTGCTCGGAGCGACGCTGGTTGTGGAACGGTCCTTCGTGTACCCGGTGCCGGTCATCAAGCGCGCGATCGAGCACGAGGTAACCGTTTTCCCAATCGTCCCCACCATCGGGGCAACGATGCTCTCACTCAATCGGAGCGGCGGGTGGACGTTGCCGAATGTGCGCCGCGTGACGAACACCGCCGCGGCGCTCCCGGCAGAGTTCATCACCCGACTTCCGACGGTGTTTCCGAACGCGCTCATTTTCGCGATGTACGGACTCACGGAGTGCAAGCGCGTCGCGTACCTCGAGCCCGAACGCGTGCTCGAGAAGCCGACATCGGTCGGCAAGGCGATTCCCGGAACGGAGGTGTTTCTGCTGTCTCCCGACGGCAAACCGGTGGCGCCGGGCGAGACGGGCATCCTCCACGTTCGAGGGCCGCACGTCATGCTGGGTTACTGGAACCAGCCGGAGCTCAGCGCGGCAATGCTCAAGCCGGGACGGTTCCCGGGAGAGCGCGTGCTGTGCACGCACGACCTCTTTACGATGGATGCGGACGGCGACCTGTACTTCGTCGGCCGATCCGACGACATCATCAAGACACGGGGCGAGAAGGTGAGTCCCGTCGAGGTCGAGAACGTGCTTCACCGCATCACCGGCGTCCGTGAGG
>Ga0207689_10004021_pt1 | contig 13368 bp, 11 predicted proteins | sample KBSMisM52_FD_184312 | JGI IMG/M metagenome (GOLD analysis project Ga0207689, IMG submission 184312) | Miscanthus rhizosphere microbial communities from Kellogg Biological Station, Michigan, USA - KBS Miscanthus M5-2 (SPAdes) (version 2) | ecosystem: Host-associated > Plants > Roots >... | reverse complement strand
TTTTCTCGCTGGCTTTTACCGCCTGCCCATCAAGGATCTTATAAACAAGATCTTGTTTACTGAGCTTTTTAGCATTGGGTATTTTCAACTGCTCGGCAATATCCAGCAGTTCGGGAACGAGCATGTCGTTCAATTGCAGAATGTCATACATACAAAAAACTTGAGGTTAACCACATAATCTTGAAACACTGAACTTAATTGATTGGCCGGAATCATCCTTTCCGGTAAAAATTGATTAGCTATTTATTTTGAAATTTATGTTGAAAGGAACCGAAGCAACGATGGACTGATTCTGAGGACGTACTTTACTTAACGGTTTTTCCGCTACAATATTAGTGCAAAATCTCAAAAACGCAAATTTTGATTATTGAGCCAGCTTTAGTGCCTTGATTGGGCGACAATTGCAGAGTTTATCCAGAGCGAAGCGAAGGACTCCGTTCAGGGTTCTGTTCCCTGGCGAATCTTATCTTTGCCCCCTTAAAAAATTACGATGTTTAACAAAAGAACGAGAATAAAGGAGCTGCTAAACTCAGAACCGCAAGGTCAGGAAGTAACCGTAATGGGATGGGTCCGCACATTTAGAAATAACCAGTTTATAGCATTGAATGATGGTAGTACAAATAATAACCTGCAAGTAGTAGTTGCGTTAGGAAAGTTTGAAGATGATCTATTGAAACGAATTACGACATCCGCATCGATAAAAGTGACGGGTAATGTCGTTGCTTCATTAGGCAAAGGACAAAAGATGGATCTCAATGCAACATCAATTGAGATATTGGGTGATTGCGATGCAGAAAAATATCCGCTTCAACCAAAGAAACACTCACTCGAATTTTTAAGGGAAATTGCACATTTGCGTTTTCGTACCAATACATTCGGTTCTGTATTTCGTATTCGTCATGCATTGGCATTTGCAGTTCATAAATTTTATAATGACAAAGGCTTTGTGTATATGCATACGCCGATCGTAACTGGCAGTGATGCAGAAGGTGCCGGCGAAATGTTCCGTGTCACTACATTACCATTTGATGAAGGAAAAAATAAAACACCAAGAAATGAAGATGGCTCGATCAATTTCAAAGAAGATTTTTTTGGAAGAGCAACCAACCTTACAGTAAGTGGACAATTGGAAGGAGAGTTGGCAGCAACCGCATTCGGAGAGATATATACTTTCGGCCCCACATTCCGTGCAGAGAATAGCAACACACCAAGACATCTTGCAGAGTTTTGGATGATCGAGCCCGAGATGGCTTTTTATGATCTTGAAGATAATATGAACCTTGCTGAAGAATTTATCCGATACATAATTAAACATGTAATGGAAAATAACCGCGAGGACCTTGAATTTCTTGCCCAACGTTTAGCGGATGAAGAAAAGCAATTGCCGCAGGATAAAAGAAGTGAGATGGGCTTGATCGAGAAACTTGAATTTGTTCTCAATAATAATTTTGAACGCCTTACATATACCGAAGCAATAGAAATACTAAGAGAGAGCCCCTATAACAAGAAAAAGAAATTTCAATTTCCAATTACCGGCTGGGGAATGGATCTGCAAAGCGAGCATGAAAGATACTTAGTTGAAAAACATTTTAAGAAACCGGTAATACTCTCTAATTATCCAAAAGAGATCAAAGCATTTTATATGCGACAGAATGATGATGGTAAAACTGTAGCTGCGATGGATATTTTGGCGCCGGGAATTGGTGAAATAGTCGGCGGCTCACAAAGAGAAGAACGTCAAGACAAGCTTGAACAACGAATGAAAGAAATGCATATTCCGATTGAAGAAATGTGGTGGTATTTGGATACAAGAAGATATGGCACAGTGCCGCATGCAGGGTTTGGTTTAGGTTTTGAACGCATGGTTCAATTTGTAACGGGCATGAATAATATTCGTGATGTAATTGCTTTTCCAAGAACACCGGGCAACGCAGAGTTTTAATTATAAAAATTGAACAAATAAAAAGCCATCCCGATAACTATCGGGATGGCTTTTCCATTAACCACCAAACCGTATCTATTCGTGCACACACATTACAGGAACATGAGATTGTGTGACGAGTTGTTTTGTGCTACTGGGTTTAAATAAACTATCCAGTAGTTTATGTTTCTTGGGTATCGTAATCAGGAGGTCAATATTATTCTCTTCAACAAACTCATTAATTCCATCTTCGATGTCAACATGATTAATAAAATGATATTTCGGATCCAAACCCTCTAACAAAGTGTGAAGCATCAGTGATTCTTCAGGCGTTCCTGGTTTAAAATGTTTGCTTTTATAGTCAACATTCAATACATGCAATTCTGCTCCGAATTCTTTTACCATGTTTTTGATAAATTGTATTGGAGTAGTTTCAACCACTTTGTCAAAATCACAGGCGAACCCAATCTTCTTAACCCCGTTTCCGTATTCTTTTCCAGGAGGAACAACTATGACCGGCCATTTGAGATGACGAATTGCTGTAAGAGTAGTGCTGCCAAATAGAATTCTTTCAACACCACTTGCACCTCGTGTTCCCATTATCACGGCAAATGGTTTAACGTGTTTGCAAACATCTTCCAATTCATCAGACACATCACCCAGCCTCGCTTCTGCATAAATTTTTATTTTTCCCGATGTGATATGCGTCAGCGAATCTTTTATCTCCTGCAATTTTGCTTCACTGTTTTTTCTTAATTCTTCTGAAGATGCCATTACAACAGGTACATCCGTCATAGAAACCGGCACCTGGTAAACATGCAACAGCATGAGGCTGGCATTAATATTGACCGCCATATCAGCCGCAAAATTCATTGCATTTGTGGCTATTGGCGAAAAATCGGTTGGAACAATTATCGTTTTCATGATGATGATAATTTGTGAAATAAATGTAGCACAAGAACCACGCCATGGCAATGACCTACATCAGTAAAACCTATGATTGATATTATGGAAACGCTGATTCACAGCATCTAAAAGGAAACAGTATTTATGGCACAAATTGAAAATACCGCCAATATGCGGAAGGGAAAATCTTTTTCTCATAACAAAAAACAAATCATTAGAATTGACATGACGCCAATGGTTGATCTCGGGTTTTTGCTTATCACATTTTTTGTTTTTACCACAACAATGTCTACCCCCAAAGCTACGGATCTGTTTATGCCGAAAGACCCGGCTAATAATAAAGACTCAACAAAATTGATTAATGACCTTGCGTTAACATTATTATTGGATGATGACAACAGGGTTTATTATTATAATGGCATCTTTAATGATGCGGTAATTGCAAATAAAATATTTGAAACTAATTATTCCACATACGAAGGGATAGGAAAAATAATCCGTCAAAAACAAAAAGACATTGATGCCAGCGGAAAATTTGCAGATGGAAGAAAGGGATTGATGCTACTGATAAAACCAACTTCAAAATCAATTTATAAAAATGTTATTGATGCATTGGATGAAGCAGTGATCAATGATGTGAAAAAGTATGCAATTGTTGAACCCGCTAACGAAGAGATCAATTATATCAAAGCAAAACAGCGCTAAGGATTTAATTCTATTTCATAAAAATTCGAATTTGATCTTTTCTCTGTATGTAAAACTGTAACGTTAGATAAAAAATTTTGATAGGCATTTATTTCATGGTCATATAACATCAGCATGAGAACAGTTTTCGTTTTCGCCTTCACTATATTATTTTTTAAATTATTTGGATCAGCAATCCCAATATAACCATGATAGGTAGCCAGGTATTGATAAAAATTGTCACCAGGCGCCCCTGCCCATACCTGGTAGCCCGGGTATTTAGCTTTTATATTTTCTATTAACGAAATATAATAGGCATAATCCTGCTCACGATAAACTGCAGATTTATATTTTTTGAAATTTAGTGCAACCTTGCTGTGGAAATAAATATTGTGGGTTATCTCAATAAACAATGCTAAAAAGCAAATACCCATAAGAATTTTTACAAAAATATTTTTTGCAGGAACTTTTTTATAAAAAAGAAAATACCATGAAAGAAAAGCGATTTGCAGGAACAAAACAGCAAATGCAAAATACCGGGATTCATACACATAGTTCCAACTATTAGAATATCCAGTCTGCATTTTATACGTAAGCGACATATAGCCAAGTAAAGCAAAGAGGCCGGCAGAAGCGAATGTGCCTAGTAATAAAAACAATTTTAAAGGAGAGATATCCTCAAATGTTTTTTTACGAAATAAACTATTTAAGAAGAAAACCAATAATAAAATAACGGTGAGTGCATTTATTATTTCAAGCCATCGCATAGAAGTTTTGAAAGGAATACCGGCAACATGAATTGCCTGGCTTGTCAGGAAAGCAATATTTATAAAAGAGGATGGCACTACCGGGAACCAATGCACAATGTTCTCAGGATAAAAACCTCTTTCAGTCGGGGTGGCATATCCTCCATAGCCTGTTAGGAGCTTCATTAAAATAAAAAAAGCAACAGTGAGTAGACCGACGAATAAAAAAAGCCACCAACCCTTTCTTTTTAATAAGTCATCTTTTTTTATAAAACCAATAAATAAAATCCCAATTATCACGGCTAATGAAATTGCCGGATAATTATATCGGAAAAAACAAGGAAGAAATAAAAAGAATGAGACAATAAAAATCTTTTTAATTGAGAAATTTTTTGATGTGAGCAATTTTATTACCAGGCTGAAGCTTATAAGAAATAGTACAACAGATATAGAATCTGTTGGCAACGATTCATTAATGAAAGTATATTCAAAACAACCGGCCATAAGTGTCATAATGTTAATTGCAGCAATAGGCAAACCGATCTGGCGGCATATTTTTCTAATAACAAATATTAAAACAACACAAAAAATAATTTCCAATGTGGTAGTTGCCCAGTAAATATTATAATTAAACAATTTTAAAAAAAGGGCCAGCAGAATTGGATATCCCGGGGGCCACAACGGTGTAAAGTCATAAATAGGTGTTATAGTGTCTGAAGTAAGGTATTGAGGAACAGTAAGGCCTTTTCCTTCCAGCAAGCTTTTGCTTTGCAACACAAGAAACATTTTATCGCGACCATAATAGGAAACGAAAAGGACATTAATTATTCTCGAAGCAATTGAAAGAAAAATAATTATAAGTGACACATAACGATTGGAAAGAAATGAGATCAGTTTGTTCATACAAGATCAAAAATAAACTACAATTTGTTAAGGACTTAATTGCTCAATGTAAAACACAGTGCCAGCAAGTTTGGTCATAACCACAGGATTTCTTCTTTCCAGGTATTCTTTCATTATCCAAACGTCAGTTTCATGAATAGGAAATAATAAAATGCTTTTTTTCTCAACCTTAAGATCTATCTTATTAAGACTTGTATAATCAAAGATCGCTTTATATCCCATCTCGGAAGCGTTGTGTAAAAAAGACTGATCCGAAGCGCTGATCAATATTTCGTGTTGTGGATATTTTGCAGTCAACTCTTTTAACATTTTTGGGAATTGTTTGTAATCTGCTTCCCAATCTTTCATTGCCAGGACATCTTTTTGCCGGGTTAAAATTTTTGCATTATAATAAACTCCATGAAGCACTTCTATAAATAATAAGAATGCGGCTGCAAATAGTATACATTTTAAGATAAAATTTTTTAAGAGCGATGAGTAAAATGATAAGAAAAGTAGCAATAAAACAGGAAGAAAAATATATATGAAAGCAAAATAGCGACTTTCGTAATTGTAATTCCATAAGTAAATACCATGAACCTGGGCTTTGTAAGTAAGAGCAAAATAGGCAAGTAAACAAAGGATACAAAGAGAAATAGCAGTTCCGCTAATAATAAAGACAGTGCTTTTGATTAATTGTATTCGTTTAAATAAGCACCATCTTAGTAGCTGGAAAATCAGGAATAGGAAGAAGATAATATTAACTATCTCAAAAAAAATAAATGCATCAATATAATTTACGCCGGTTACTTTGGCTATCAATTGAGCGACGAAATCAATGTTAATGAATGCTGCAGGAATGTAGGGGTACCAGTGTATAAGTTGATCAAAAAATATTCCCCTTTCTGTGTTGAACACATAAAGGGAGTTCCCATTGGACCACGATGAAAGCGATAACGTGAGGATAATAAAAGAAATCACAAAGACAAACAACCAGACGCCTGTTACTCTTAATGACCTGTTTTTATTAAAAACTCCATAAGCAAAGATTATTAGCGGAAACAAGACAGATACAGGCAAGTACATGTAGCGAAAAAATGAAGGAAGAAAGAAAACCAAACCATATAAAACAAGAATGATCAGTTTTCTTCTCCCCGGCTTTTCTATTATATCTACAAGTATAGATAATCCGAATAAGATAAATGTTAATCCAATTGTGTCAGCAGATGTTCCTGACATAAAAAAAGTATACTGAAAGCAACCCGCAATCAATGTAAGAATATTGTTTAATGCAATTGACAGGCCGGCTTTTTTTCCTAATGATCTTACGGCAAGAACAAAAAGAATACATAGTACTATATCAAGTGCCAGCAATGCGTTGTATTCATTATTGTTGAATAATTTTAGAAATGGCATTATGGTAAACGAAATTCCTGGAGCAAATAATTGCGTTGTATCAAAAACTGGTATATTAAGATCGGCGGCAAAATATTTTGTAACACCGAAACCCTTTCCTGCAAGGAAATTTTTAGCAAGAGTTATTTGCACCCGTGCATCTCTCCCGATCGTCGAGTAAAGAGTTGTAAAAATGATCCTGTTTGCAATTGCAAAGAGTATACAAAAAACAGTTGCATATTTTGATTGGAATATTTGGAGCAATCGGTTCATTTCAACAAATGATTGTGAAAATAACTATTAATGCGCTGCCCGACATTTTTCCTGATATTCATATAGTATAAGTTAATATCGCCAACATGATAATTTTTTGTAGAGTATAAAAAGCTCCATGGAAATTTTGGCCGTTTTACCCAGAGCACACCCTCATAGATTTGCGCATCAGTTGTCCGTTTATAAACTTTATTGAATTTCAACAATACACTTCCCGAGTTCATTTTTTTATGAGCATATTCGCTATCTGTTTTCCAAGTAATGGGATTCGTTACCAAAGAAAAATCCTTTTCGGCTTCTATATAAGGCGCTTTATATCCTTCCCTGAAAGTTCTCCAACCACAAACACAACCGGTTTGAAGAGAGTCTTCACACATTTTCAACGATGAAAAAGAATTCTTCGGAATTGTCATGCCAACTATATATGCCGCCACCAATTGTTTTTGCAATGGTTTGTTTTCAAAAAAATCTTTTAATAAATGCAATGCATGGGTTGAACCCTGGCTATGTGAAGCAATAATAATTGGTCGGCCATGATTGTAATTTTTTAAATAATATTCAAAAGCGGCTTTTATATCAGCATATGCTGTGGCAAATGCATTTATCGATGCCAAAGTATCGTTTGTAAAATAAGCGCTGATATGTGCTTCCCGAAATCGGGGTGCATAAATTCTTGCATGCTGGTTAAAAACACTAGCCTGGTATAAAATGCTCGAGTAATCTGTTTTTGCATTTAAATATGCATCATTGATATCAGCATTCAAACTACTGTCTTTTAATTCCATCGTGTATATAGTAGGATGTAAAAAGAAAACATCAACCAGAGTGTCTCTTTTTTCTTTTCTAAGTGGCTTAGGTATGCTGTCTGATGGATCCCATTTTAAAGGATGAGCCGCCCAATAGTTCAAATTTGAGTAATCGGGTTTTTTGTCAATGCTTTTGAACTGGTAGAGATTTTTATAAGAAAGATATTTATCGGCGCATGAAGAAAAGAGTAACAAAATAAGAAAACTGATGGATAAGTAACGGATGCAAATTGGTTCAAAAGACTTCGTTTTTTGGTCTTTCATCATTATAATGGCCCGACTATCAAAGTCAGAAAATTTTTTTACAAAAAAATATAGGTTAGATAGGAGTATGAAAATAAGCTAATTAAGCTTAAAAATATACACAAATAATGCGCCGCAACCTTAAAAAAACGAGTACTATGTTTTGTATAGTACCAAACATCACCCTATCTTTGGTTTATAAACGTGAAAATGGCAGCGGAGTTTTCGAACCAATAATAAGACCTTATCCTTCCGCTTTACATTTTCTTCAATAAAAACAGGTTATGAATATTGAAAACACACAGAGCCAGATGCGAAAAGGGATCCTCGAGTTCTGTATACTTTCCATCATTCGCCGGGGTGAGGCCTATCCAAGTGACATTGTAGAAGAGATGAAAGCGGCCAATCTCCATATCTTAGAAGGAACTTTGTATCCCCTCCTTACAAGGCTAAAAAATGCAGAGATGCTTACTTATCGTTGGGTAGAAAGTAATTCGGGACCTCCCCGCAAATATTTTTCTCTTACTGAAAAGGGAGAAGCATTTTATAAAGAGCTCCAGCAAACCTGGCAAGAGCTTGCCAATGGAGTGAATGCATTAACATCCAATCACCAACCAACCAACTTATAACTTCAACCACAAATTTTTTGCAATGAAAAAGATTATTAACATAAACCTGAGTGGCAGAGTGGTACCGATAGAAGATTCTGCCTACGAGAAATTGCAGGAGTATATTGAAAGTCTTCGCCGATACTTTGCCAACGAGGAAGGTCGTGATGAGATCATCAATGATATTGAAAGCCGCATTGCAGAGTTGATGAGTGAAAAAGTTCGCAAAGGGGCTGATAGTATTACTGATGCTGATGTAAATGAAATCGCGAACTCAATGGGTCGTCCTGAAGATTTTGAAGGCGAAGAAATAAAAGAGCAGTCATACGCATCATCTGCATCATCTGCAGGATCAAGCCAGCAATCAACACAATCGCAAGCCCCTCCAAAAACAAAGCGTGGATTGTACAGGGATACAAGCGATAAATTTATTGGCGGTGTTTGTAGTGGTATCGCTGCCTATCTGAATGTTGATCCGGCAATCGTAAGAATATTATTTGCTATCATCACATTTGGCGGTTTTGGCTTAGGTTTTATGGCGTATATCATCTTGTGGATCGTATTACCAGCAAAAGATGTGGAAGGATATACGGGTAAAAGATTATTTCGTAACCCTGCAGGCAGAATAATTGGTGGCGTGTGCAGTGGTCTTGCTGCGTATTTTAATAAAAGCGCAGTAGGTATCAGGTTAATATTTCTTGCACCGATCTTATTGAATATATTAATAAACATGTTGAATGGATTTGGCGGAAGAGGCAATTTTATCTTCTTTCCTAATATCGTCTTCGGCTCATTAACCAGCACATTTGTTATCGCTTATATTATTCTTTGGATCGTATTGCCAGAAGCAAGAAGTTCTTATGAAAAAATGGAAATGCGTGGCGAAAAAGTGGATGTGAATACCATTAAGCAAAATGTGCAGGATAGGGCAAAGGAAATGGGTGAGGATATAAAATCTGCTGCACAAAATTTTTCTGCAAAAGCCAAAGAATTCTCACAAACATCAGGAAAAACATTTGCAACGGAAGTAAGACAAGTGGCCAAACCAATTGGTAGCGGCCTTGGTCATGCAATAGGCGTGTTGTTTAAAGTTTTCTTTTTATTCATTGCCGGTGTAATTGCATTTGGATTGTTTGTGGCTTTGATGGCAATAATTTTCGGGGGCGTAGCATGGTGGCCGGTAAATGATTATTTATGGACAAATAACTGGCAACCGGTATTTGCCTGGGGCACATTGATCCTGTTTCTTGGTATCCCGTTAATTGGTTTTATTGTTTGGCTGATCAGAAGAATTATCGGTATAAGATCAAAAAGCAGTTATCTCGGTTGGATATTTGGCGGATTATGGGCATTGGGTTGGGTATCTGTTATTATGCTTGTATCAACTGTTGTAAGGGAGACCCGCTATTTTGAAGATGCAGACCCGATAACTATACCAGTCACACAACCTGCTAATAAAATGACAGTATTGGTTTCTCAACCAGTACTCGAATTCACAGACAAAGCATGGTGGGTGGATACAGATTCGGAGGGATGGACCATAAATGAAGATTCTTTAAAACTTTCATTAGTTGATTTTACTGTAGAAAAAAGTGCCGATGCCGATTATCATGTAATACTGGTCAAAAAGAGTATGGGCAGATCGTTAGCTGATGCAAAAACAAGAGCTGGACAAATTCAATATAGCATTTCAAGCAATGATAGCATACTTGATATTGGAAACGGGTTTGCAATCAGCAAAAACAGCAAATACCGCGGTCAAATGATAGAACTAAAAATACAAGTGCCGGTTGGAAAAAAATTAAGATTTGATGAATCGATAACAGACAAGCTTAATCCTGTTGAGGTGAGAATGAGAGACAGGAGAAGCAGGCTTCGCAGGGCCAGGATAGATATAGATTATAATGATTGGTTTGAATACAGGACAAATGTGGACTATGTGATGACAGATAAAGGAACTCTTGTTGATCCCAATAAGCCGGCAGAGACCACGCCTTCTTCTAAAAGCCAAACTGGTGATTATCGTTATGAGGATGCGCAACCCTCAACAACAAACAGCTTAGAAGATCAACGAAGAAAAGTACAGGAAGAGCAACGGAAGCTAAAAGAAATGGAAGAAGGTAAAAAGGCTAAAAAAGATTCGATAAGTGGTAATGGCAAAAAAGAAAGCCTGGATGATGACGATGATGAAGACGTTGCCGGATCACCCATATTTTCCCTGGTTCAAATATTTAATTAAAGTCGGTTGAAGTTGGAATCTCACGGCATAGCCATGAGAGAAATCGAGTCCCGCCTTAGCGGGACTTTTTTATTTTCAGTAACGTTATCTTTGCCCACCATAAATAAGATCATGAAGAATACAGCTTTTACAAATAAACATATTGCACTTGGCGCTAAGATGGCAGAGTTTGCCGGTTATAACATGCCTATTTCTTATACCGGAATAAACGATGAGCATGCTGCCGTAAGAAAAAATGCAGGAGTATTTGATGTTAGCCACATGGGAGAATTTATTTTAAAAGGCGAAAATGCGCTGGATCTTATTCAACGGGTCACTTCCAACGATGCAGCGAAACTTGCGAATGGGAAAGCGCAGTACAGTTGTTTGCCGAATGATAATGCCGGTATCGTTGATGACCTGCTTGTTTATTGTATCGAAGAAAATAAAGTGTACATGCTTGTGGTGAATGCAAGCAATATTGAAAAAGACTGGAACTGGATTAGCAAACACAATACAAAAGGAGTGGAGATGCATAATATTTCCGATAAAACATGTTTGCTCGCAATACAAGGTCCGAATGCTACAAAAATTTTGCAGCCGCTGACCGAAATGGATATACTTAATTTAAAGTATTACACTTTCGTAAAAGGAAAATTTGCCGGTGTAGATAATGTAGTAGTAAGTGCAACAGGTTATACAGGCGCCGGCGGCGTTGAAATTTATTTTGAAGAAAAAGACGGAGCTGCTGATAAAATATGGGATGCCATTTTTGAGATCGGCGGTCCACAGGGATTAAAGCCAATTGGACTTGGTGCAAGAGATACACTGCGTCTCGAAATGGGCTTTTGTTTGTATGGAAATGATATTGATGATACCACATCACCATTAGAGGCCGGGCTTGGCTGGATCACCAAATTCACAAAAGTGTTTACGGCAAAAAGTATTTTGGAAAAACAAAAGGCGGACGGGGTAAGAAGAAAGCTTGTTGGATTTGAAATGATCGACAAGGGTATTCCTCGTCATAATTATGAAATAAAAGATGCTGCCGGAAATAAGATCGGCTATGTAACATCCGGGACGCAATCTCCTTCTCTGCAAAAAGCGATTGGAATGGGCTATGTAACTGTGGAAAACGCAGCGATCGATTCGGAGATTTTTATTGCGGTAAGAGATAAATCGCTGAAGGCAAAAGTTGTGAAACTGCCCTTCAATTGATAAATAGGCTCCAATCCCGGTTTGATTTTTGTGTAAAGCGGACTATCTTACTATACTCTTGCTATGCCCACAATTCACCTAACCTCATTTATTGCTGCCCCGGCAGATATAGTGTTTGATCTTAACAGGAATGTCAGCCTGCATAAAATTTCAATGGAACATTTTAAGGAAGAAGCAGTTTCGGGAACTACATCAGGTTTAATTAATAAAGAAGACACAGTAACATGGAAAGGAAAACATCTTTTTAAAACAAGGTTCTTTACATCGAAGATCACAGAAATGAAGCCTTTTGAAGCTTTCACGGATAAAATGATCAAAGGGGATTTTAAATTTTTTGAACACCAGCATTTTTTTAAACCAGTTGACAATGGCACTATTGTAATTGATATTATTAATTATGAAACTCCTTATGGCTGGATCGGGGAACTGGTAAATAAGTTTTATTTGAATTCTTATCTTGAAAAACTGATCAATCATCGCAACGTTGTGATAAAGCAATATGCCGAAACTGATAAGTGGAGAGCATTGTTAAGTAATCGGCGTTGACTTATCCTTTGTTATATTTGCCCGATGAATAAAATCAAGCCCACTCTTTACACTTCTCTTTCACCAGCGTTGTTAAATCTATATGAGGTAAATAACAGTACTGTAGTGATCATTGATGTATTGCGGGCAACTTCTACTATTGCAACAGCTTTATACAACGGTGCAAAATCAGTGATACCTGTCGATAGCGTTGGTCGTTGCATTGAAATTGGAAAACAAATCCATGGTATTACTGCAGGAGAAAGAGATGGAAAAGTTGCAGAAGGCCTTGTATATGGCAATTCCCCTTTTGAATATCCAAGAGAATTTATTGAAGGAAAAACACTGGTGCTTACCACAACAAACGGTACAAGGCTTTTGCAAATGGCGTTGGATAAAGGCGCCAAAGAAATTATTACCGGCTCGTTTCCCAATCTTTCAGCAGTATGTGATCATCTTACTGAAAGGAAACAAAATGTAATTCTTGGTTGTGCTGCATGGAAGGATAGAGTAAATATGGAAGACATGTTGTTTGCTGGAGCAGTCATTTCAAAGATCCGAAAATATTTTTCTATTAACTGCGATTCATCACATCTTGCTGAAACGATCTATAAAAAAGCAGCGAAAGATCTTTTTAGTTTCATGAAAAAAAATGAAGCATCACATTATCACCGCCTGATGGGTTTTGGTTTGGAAAAAGATATTCGTTATTGCTTAACTGCTGACGGCGCAAACGTATTACCGATATATGATAATGGAAAATTGGTTGTGAAATAGGATCAAAATATTCGGCTATTACAGACAAAACAAACTTATAAAGGTACTCCTTTTCATTCTTATTTTTTGCCGATCATAAAATAATTTATTTATCTCTTAATCGCTGGAAATCAGAAATACATTCCTTTATTTTTGCAGATTACCCTTTTCTGAACGAAGAGGGTAC
>Ga0207689_10004017_pt1 | contig 13373 bp, 8 predicted proteins | sample KBSMisM52_FD_184312 | JGI IMG/M metagenome (GOLD analysis project Ga0207689, IMG submission 184312) | Miscanthus rhizosphere microbial communities from Kellogg Biological Station, Michigan, USA - KBS Miscanthus M5-2 (SPAdes) (version 2) | ecosystem: Host-associated > Plants > Roots > Rhizosphere... | reverse complement strand
AGTTGGCAACATTTCTTGTCAACTAACCCCTCCACAACTGTCACAACCCTACTGACATTTTGCTCCCGCCACCCTCGATTCAACCCCAACCCCACCGGCGCTATCCACAGCGCCATGATCTACAAACCAGAATTCGCCGATCAGGCTGCGGAACTCTGCCAACTCGGCGCCACCGACGAGGAGCTCGCCGAGCATTTCGAGGTCTGCGTCCGCACCATCTATCGCTGGCGCAACACCCATGAAGAGTTCGCCGAGGCCGTAGTCGTCGGCAAGGAGCATGCCGATGCCAGTATGCGCCAAGGCACGGGCGCGACGGTCCCGCTAGGCCGCCGCCAGCGCCGGGAGGCCTCCCCCACGGGCCAGCACCGGCCGCAGCGCCACGCCCGTGTGGCTCGCCGCGTTGGCGACGATGCCCTCGGGCGTCGCCTCGGCCACCACCGTGCCGCCGCCGGCGCCGCCTTCCGGGCCGAGATCGATCACCCAGTCGGCCTCGGCGATGACGTCCAGGTCGTGCTCGATGACGACGACGCTGTGGCCGCCGTCGACCAGGCGGTGCAGCACCTTGATCAGCCGCTCGACGTCGGCCATGTGAAGGCCGACGGTCGGCTCGTCGAGCACGTAGAAGGTGTGCGGCGCCTTGTTGCCGCGCCGGCCGATGTCGTCGCGCACCTTGGACAGCTCGGTCACGAGCTTGATCCGCTGCGCCTCGCCGCCGGAGAGCGTCGGCGAGGGCTGGCCGAGCGTCAGGTAGCCGAGGCCGACATCCTTGAGCAGCTGCAGCGGGTGGGCGATGTTCGGCATCGCGGCGAAGAAGTCGACCGCCTCATCGACCTCCATCTTCAGCACGTCGCCGACGCTCTTGCCGCGCCAGCTCACGGCCAGCGTCTCGGCGTTGAAGCGCTCGCCATGGCAGGTCTCGCACGGCACCTTGACGTCGGGCAGGAAGCTCATCGCGATGGTGCGCATCCCCTGCCCCTCGCACGACGGGCAGCGGCCTTCGCCGGTGTTGAACGAGAACCGCGCCGGCGCATAGCCGCGCGCCCTGGCCTCGAGGGTGTCGGCGAAGAGCTTGCGGATCGTGTCCCAGAAGCCGATGTAAGTGGCTGGGCAGGAGCGCGGGGTCTTGCCGATCGGCGTCTGGTCGACCTCGAGCACGCGGTCGATGTAGGCCCAGCCGTCGATCTGGGCGCAGCCCTGCCAGTTCGGCCGGGCGCCGCGGGTATTGATGAACTGCAGGTTGGCGAGGAGCACGTCGCGCGCCAGCGTCGACTTGCCCGAGCCGCTGACGCCGGTCACCGCCACCAGCCGCTTCAGCGGCAGGTCGACGGTGAGGTCCTGCAGGTTGTGCAGGCTGGCGTTGCGGATCGTCAGCAGCGGATTGGCGGCGCTCTCGCGCCGCTCGGTGGCGGCCGTGACGGGCGCGATCTTGCGCCGCGGCTGCACCGGATGGACCAGCGGATTCGCCAGCACCCGGCCGGTCACCGAGTCGGGGTTGGACGAGATCTCGCTGGCGCTGCCTTCGGCCACCAGCCGGCCGCCGCGCTTGCCTGCGCCGGGGCCGATGTCGATGATGTGGTCGGCCGCGCGGATCGTCTCCTCGTCGTGCTCGACCACCACCAGCGTGTTGCCCTTGTCGCTCAGGTTCTTGAGGGCGCCGAGCAGGATCGCGTTGTCGCGCGAGTGCAGGCCGATCGTCGGCTCGTCGAGCACGTAGCACACGCCCTGCAGGTTGCTGCCGAGCTGCGCCGCGAGGCGGATGCGCTGCGCCTCGCCGCCGGAGAGCGTCGGCGCGGCGCGGTCCAGGGTCAGGTAGCCGAGGCCCACTTCCTCGAGGAATTCCAGGCGGCTCCTGATCTCGGTGACGACGTCGCGCGCGATCTCCGCCTCGCGGCCTTCGAGCGCCAGCGACTCGACCCACTTGCGCGCGTCGCCCACCGACCACTGGGCGATCCAGGCGATCGACTTCTCGTCGAAGCTCACTGCGCGCGAGGTCGGATTGAGGCGCGTGCCCGCGCACTCCGGGCACGGCTCGTCGACCAGGCCCTCGACCTCGGCCTCCTCGGCCGGGAAGCTCTGCTCGCGGCCGCGGTCGTCGTCGTCGCGGATCGAGTCGTCGTAGGCCTTGCGCTGCTCGCGGCTCAGCTTCAGCCCGGTGCCGACGCAGGTGCTGCACCAGCCATGCTTCGAGTTGTAGCTGAACATGCGCGGGTCGAGCTCGGGATAGCTGGTGCCGCAGGTCGGGCAGGCGCGCCGGGTCGAGAACACCTTGACCGCGCCGACCTTGCGCGTCGGCGTGCCCGCGAGCATCGCGCCATGCAGGCCGGTGAGCGGCGACAGCAGGTGCAGCACGCCCTTGCCGACATCCAGCGCCTTGTCGAGCAGTGCGCGCAGCGCGCCCTCGTGGGCGCGGTCGACGATCACGTCGCCCACCGGCAGCTCGAGGGTGTGCTCCTTGAACCGGTCGAGCCGCGGCCAGGGGTCGACCTTGATGAACTCGCCGTCGACGCGCAGGTGGCTGTGACCGCGCCCCTTGGCCCACTTGGCGAGGTCGGTGTAGACGCCCTTGCGCGCCACGACCAGCGGCGCCAGCACGCCGACGTGCTCGCCGGCGTGGTCGCGGAGGATCTGCGCCGCGATCTGCTCGACGCTCTGCGGCCGCACCGCGGTGCCGTCCTTGACGCAGTGCTGCACCCCGAGCTTGACGTAGAGCAGGCGCAGGAAATGCCAGACCTCGGTGGTCGTGGCGACCGTGCTCTTGCGACCGCCGCGCGACAGCCGCTGCTCGATCGCCACCGTCGGCGGGATGCCGTAGACCGCGTCGACCTCGGGCCGGCCGGCCGGCTGGACGATCGAGCGGGCATAGGCGTTGAGCGACTCGAGGTAGCGGCGCTGGCCCTCGTTGAACAGGATGTCGAAGGCGAGGGTCGACTTGCCCGAGCCGGACACGCCGGTGACCACGCTGAACTTGCCGCGCGGGATCGAGACGTCGATCGACTTCAGGTTGTGCTCGCGGCCGTTGACGATGCGGATGCTTTCGTCCTCGGCGCGGCGCTCGCGCACCGGCTTGAGCAGGAACTGCAGCGGCCGCCCTTCCTCGACCGCATGCCCCTCGAAGCCGAGGGCGACGTCGTAGTCGCGCAGCGCCTTGGCGGTGTGCGAGCTGCCGTGGCGCTTCACGTCTTCCGGCGTGCCGCAGGCGACCAGCTCACCACCGGCCTCGCCGCCCTCGGGGCCGAGGTCGATCAGCCAGTCGGAGGCGCGGATGACGTCGAGGTTGTGCTCGATGACGACGATCGAGTGGCCCGCCTCCAGGAGCTTCCTGAACGAGCGCATCAGCTTGGCGATGTCGTCGAAGTGCAGCCCCGTGGTCGGCTCGTCGAACATGAAGAGCGTGCCGCGCCGGGCCAGCGCCTGCCGGCTGGCGCTCGAGTTCTGCGCCGCCTCGGCGAGGAAGCCGGCGAGCTTGAGGCGCTGCGCCTCGCCGCCCGAGAGCGTCGGCACCGGCTGGCCGAGCTTCACGTACTCGAGGCCGACATCGACGATCGGCTGCAGGCGACGCACCACCTCGCGGTCGTCGCGGAAGAGCTGCACCGCCTCGGCGACAGTCAGCTCGAGGACGTCGGCGACGCTCAGGCTGCGGGCGACGTCACCGGGCAGCCTCCGCTCGATCGTCACGTCGAGGATCTCGGCGCGAAAGCGCCGGCCGTCGCAGTCCGGGCAGCGCAGGTACACGTCGGAGAGGAACTGCATCTCGACGTGCTCGAAGCCCGAGCCGCCGCAAGTCGGGCAGCGGCCGTTGCCGGCGTTGAAGCTGAACATGCCGGCGCCGTAGCTGCGCTGCACCGCCAGCGGCTCGAGCGCGAACAGCTTCCTGATCTCGTCGAACGCGCCGACGTAGCTCGCCGGATTGGAGCGCGCGGTCTTGCCGATCGGGCTCTGGTCGACGAACACCGTGTCGCCCAGCCAGTCGGCGCCGTGCAGCGCGTCGTGCGCGCCCGGCGTCTCGGTCGCCTTGCCGAAGTGCCGCGCCAGCGCCGGCGCCAGGATGTCCTGGACCAGCGTGCTCTTGCCCGAGCCCGAGACGCCGGTCACGCACACCAGGTGCAGCAGCGGGAATTCGACCGTGATGCCCTTCAGGTTGTGGTCGCGCGCGCCTTCGAGGATGAGGCGCGGGGTCGAGTCGCCGACCAGGCGCTTCAGGCCCATGCCGACCTGCTTCCTCGCACCGAGATAGGCACCGGTCAGGGTGTCGGCGCTCTTCACCGCCTCGGGCGTGCCGTCGAAGACGATCGAGCCGCCGCGCTCGCCCGGGCCCGGGCCCATGTCGATCAGCCGGTCGGCAGCGAGCATCACCGCCGGATCGTGCTCGACCACCACCAGGGTGTTGCCAGCGTCGCGCAGACGATGCATCGCCAGGATGATCCGGTTCATGTCGCGCGGGTGCAGGCCGATCGACGGCTCGTCGAGCACGAACAGGGTGTTGACCAGCGAGGTGCCGAGCGCCGTCGTCAGATTGATCCGCTGCACTTCGCCGCCGGACAGCGTGCGCGACTGCCGATCGAGCGTGAGATAGCCGAGACCGACGTCGAGCAGGAACTTCAGGCGGCTGCGAATCTCGCGCAGCACGAGATCGCTCGCTTCATCGAGCGGCGCGGGCAGCACGAGCCGTTCGAAGAATGCGGCACAGCGTTCGATCGGCAACAGCATCAGCTCGCGAATGCCGACGCCAGCCAGCTTCGCCATCGTCTGCGCATTCCAGCGCGTGCCGCTGGGCGCGAAGCGCGCCGCGTCGGTGAGAACGATCGCTGCATCCTGTTGCGTTCCCAGTCGCCACAGCAGTGCGTCGGTTTTCAAACGCGCTCCGCCGCAGGCGGTACACGGGGTATACGCGCGATACTTCGACAGCAGCACGCGGATGTGCATCTTGTAAGCCTTGGTCTCGAGCCAGGCGAAGAAGCGCCGCACGCCGTACCAGAGCTTGTCTTCCCAGCTGCCCTCGCCTTCCAGCACCCACTTGCGATGCTCGGCACCGAGCTCGCGCCACGGCGTATCGAGCGGCACGCCGCGCTTGCGCGCGAAGCGCACCAGATCGTCCTGACACTCGCGGTACGACTCGGTTTGCCACGGCCGCACGGCGCCGCCGCGCAGCGACTTCGCTTCGTCGGGGACGATGAGTCCGAAGTCGATACCGATGATGCGGCCGAAGCCGCGGCAACTCTCGCAGGCGCCGAGCGGCGAGTTGAAGGAGAACAGGCTGGGCGTCGGCTCGCGGTAATGAATGTCGCAATCGGCGCAGTGCAGGTCCGAAGAGAATCGCCAGACGCGCACCACCCGTTCCGCATCGTCGAGCACGTGGAGCGCAACGCGCCCACGGCCGATGCGCAATGCCGACTCCAACGCCTCGATCACACGATCGCGCTCGACCGTGGCGAAACGCACGCGGTCCTGAATCATCTCGAGCACGACCGCGCCGTTGCCGTTCGCTGGCACGCGCGCAGCGCCACGTTTTCCCTTGCGCGCAGGCGGCTCGGGAGTTGCCGGAGCTTTCGGTTCGCTGCGCGCGAACACGCGCGTGTAGCCCTGCTTCTCCAGCAGCCCGAGCACTTCGGTCTCGCTGAAGTTGTGCGGCACCGGCACCGGGAAAGTCACGACGATGCGGCTGTCGCGCAGTTCGCCGGCCGTCAGACGCGCATCGATCTCGCCGTAGATGCTCTGCGCCGAGTCGCGTCGCACCGGCGCGCCGCAATCGCGGCAGTACAGCTGAGCGGCACGCGAGAACAGCAGCTTCAGGTGATCGTTGAGTTCCGTCATCGTGCCGACCGTCGAGCGCGAAGTCCGCACCGGATTGGTCTGGTCGATGGCGATCGCCGGCGGAATGCCTTCGATGCGCTCGACCTGCGGGCGGTCCATGCGATCGAGAAACTGCCGCGCGTACGGCGAGAAGGTCTCGACGTAACGGCGCTGCCCTTCCGCATAAATCGTGTCGAACACGAGCGAGGACTTGCCCGAGCCCGACACGCCGGTGACGACGATCAGCTCGTTCGTCGGCAGCTCGAGATCGAGGTTCTTGAGATTGTTCTGGCGTGCGCCGCGGATGACGATGGAATGGGACATTTCAAGGAGACGGGAACGGGGAAGACACGAGGTACGTCGATCAGACGTGGGGGTCGCATTGAATACCAGAAAAGTGTCACTTCGTGTCTTGTTTTTACATGGGAAGGAGATTTGCCATGAGCCAGCTGCGTGCGTGCGTCTTCCTAGTCCTTCTTGCGTGCGGAGTTGCGTCCGCCTCTGACGATCAACAATCCGACGTCGCGCGGATGTCGCAGGACCTGCAATCCCTGCCTCCGGCCGAGCAGCGCAACCTCGCGAACGGCTTCGTGGAAATACTGCGCGGTCGCAAGATCTTCCGTTTCGACACGTTCGGCGACCAGGCTTTCTGGGGCGACACGCTCGGCCTGCATCGTGCGATCGCCGGCCAGGCGAACGGCGGTGTCGGTGCGGGGCTGAGCCCGAAGGCGGCGCTCGAGCTCGGCCTCAAGGTCGACGTCAATGCGCTGCCCCATTCGCTGCGCAACGAGCTGCGCCACGGACGCGTCGATCTGAACGATCCCGCCACGACTCTCGCCTTGCTGAAGCTCGATGCGGTCGTCGGCGTGCGCGGCTTCTTCGACGAGCGCAATCGACGGCTCGAATCCGTCGGCATAACCTGCGCGCTGTGCCACTCGACAGTCGACAACTCGTTCGCGCCCGGCATCGGCAACCGGCTCGACGGTTGGGCTGCGCGCGATCTGAACGTCGGCGCAATCATCGCGTTCTCGCCGAGCGTGCAACCGTTCGTGGATCTGCTGCGACTGGCGCAGCCGGGCATCGACGCAGCAGCCGTACGCTCAGTGCTGCGCAGCTGGGGTCCGGGTCGGTTCGACGCAGAGCTGTTGCTCGACGGCAAGGCGTTCCGCCCTGATGGCAAGTCGGCCTCGACGCTGATTCCTCCGGCGTTCGGCCTAGCCGGCGTCAACATGCACACCTGGACCGGCTGGGGCTCGGTCACGCACTGGAACGCGTTCGTGGCGAACCTGGAAATGCAGGGCAGCGGCACGTTCTACGATCCGCGGCTCAACGATGCAACCAAGTTTCCGATCGCCGCTGCTGCGGGCTTCGCCGATGTGCGCAAGGATCCCGACCTGATCACTGGCAAACTGGCGGCACTGCACGTCTTTCAATTGAGTTTGCCGGCGCCGCGAGCACCGTCGAGCAGCTTCAATGCAGCGGCTGCGCAGCGTGGCAAAGAGCTGTTCGCGGGCAAAGCTGATTGCGCCCGTTGCCACGTCCCGCCGCTCTACACGGAGCCGGGCTGGAACATGCACACGCCTGAGGAGATCGGCATCGACGCATTCCAGGCGCAGCGCGCACCCGACGAGCGCTATCGCACGGCGCCGCTCAAAGGCTTGTGGACGCACGCGAAGGGCGGCTTCTATCACGATGGACGCTTTGCGTCGCTGCGCGATGTGATCGATCACTACGATCGTCAGTTCGCGCTCGGGCTGAGTGCGGCGGAGAAGACGGATCTTGCCGAGTATCTGAAGTCGCTGTAAGCGTCAGCTCGCGACCAGCGGCGGCAACGGGCAATGCAGGCTCGCGCACACCGCGCGCAGCAGTTCCGCCTCGCCCATCGTCAGCTGCTGGTCGTGGGTCACCGTCGCGACCATCGCTTCGACCAGCTGCTCCTTGCCGATCGGCGCGAGCTGATCGAGCCGGCTGAGCGCAACATCGAGCGCCGGCGGCCAGTGTCCGGAGAGACCGTAGCCAGGCCTGGCGCGCGGAAACAAGTGATGCATGCCAGCTTCGTACGCGCGGCGCGCACTCGTCTCGTCGTCGTGACCGTGTTGCGCGAGAACGGAAAACAGAACCTGCGCGTCCTGCTGCACGGCTTGCAACGTCAGGCGCGAGGGACGCGCACGAGGATTCAGATCGTCGCGCAAGTGCATCTGCGCAAGCTTGCGCAGAACGTAACTGTGCAGCGAGACCTCCGCGTCCCGCGGCAACATGCCGTTGAGGCATGCAATCAACTGCACTCGCTCTTCGTGCGTGAGCTGTCGCAGCGTCGGGAAGCCGCGCAGCAAGGCTGGAATGCGCTGCTCCGGCTCGAGCGCATCGACCTGCGGTTCGAGTGCCGCAGTCATCGCAGCGACTTCCGCCGACAGCCGTACCCCAATCACCTGCTTCTGCCGTGCACGGATCTCGGGATTCGAATCGAGCGCGAGCGCGAGCAGCAGCGCGCGTGCCGACTGCGGATGTCGACCGGCCGCGACGACTGGCTCGGGCAGCGATTCGCGAATTTCTCGCGCGAGCTGCATGTGCGCCGTGCTCGGATTGCCCACGAGCTGCGCGATCATCGCGGGAGCTGCGGCCGGCAGATCGATGATCGACATCGCCTCCGAGTCCGCCGCTTTCGCCGTGGCCGCTTGCATTTCGGCTGCGGCGCCGGCCGCCGCCATGCGTGCGCGGGCGCTATCGATTTCCTTCGGGTCGAAGCGCGGATCGATTGCCTTGAGTCGCTCGAGCAACGGCGGATGCGTCGCGAAGAAGCGGCTGATGCCGGGCGCGAACAGCATGTGCGCGACTTCTTCGACTTCTGCATTCCCGACCCGCGAGCCGGCGCTGTTCGCGCCGATCTTGACGAGCGCGCCGCGCAGGCCGCTCGGATCGCGCGTGAACTGCACCGCCGACGCATCGGCGAGCGATTCACGCGAGCGCGACACCGCGGCCTGGATGAGCCGACCGAAGAACAGACCGACGTAACCGATGATCAGCACCGCGAGCGCGATCAGCACGACGATCATCACGCCGCCCTTGCGATCGCCGCGCACGCGCGTCGCGCCTCGCAACACCGTGCGACCGATCAAAGCGATCACTAGCAGCCCGAACAGCAAGCCCATGAGCCGCACGTTGAGGCGCATGTCGCCGTTGAGGACGTGACTGAACTCGTGTGCGACGACACCTTGCAGCTCGGCGCGGTTCAGCGCCGTCAACGTGCCGCGGGTCACGCCGATCGCAGCGTTCGATGCATTGTGACCCGCCGCGAACGCGTTGATGCCGCTCTCCTGCTCCAGCAGGTAGACCTCGGGCATCGGCACACCCGCGGCGATTGCCATCTCCTCCACGACGTTGAGAAGCCGGCGCTGCAACGGATCAGTCGTGTCCGCGGAGATGCGCACGCCGCCGAGCGACCGGGCGACGACTCCGCCGCCGCCGCCCAGGAGCATCGTCTTGTAGACGCTCGCGAGCACGATGATTGCCAGCACGACGAGAGTGGTGCCGATCACCATGCGCGGATGCATGGCCAGCCATTCGCCGAGCGGCGGCATGTAGCCGTGCGCGTGCGCTTCGCCCTGCCGCATCAAGAAAAAGACAACCAGATCGACCGACGCGACGACGACCACCACCGCAAGGCTGAATAGCACGACGAGGCGCCGCGAGGCACGGCGCGCCTCGTCCTGACGCTTGAAGAAATTCATTTAGGTGAATTTGACCTGCGGAACGGCGCGCTTCTCCGGCGACTCGATTTCCAGCAGCTGCGCCGGCGTGAACATGAACATGCCTGCGACGATGCTGTTGGGGAACATCTCGCGCTGGTTGTTGTAGTTCATGACCGCGTCGTTGAACGCCTGGCGCGCGAACGCGACCTTGTTCTCGGTGGACGTCAGCTCTTCGGAGAGCTGCATCATGTTCTGGTTCGCCTTGAGGTCCGGATAGGCCTCGGCGACCGCGAACAACCGGCTGAGCGCGCCGTTGAGCTGCGCCTCGGCGCCAGCGAGCTGCTGCACGGACGCGGGGTCGCCCGGGTTTGCAGCGGCGCGCTTCAAACCGCTCACGGCGCTGTTACGCGCGGCGATGACGGCTTCGAGAGTCTCGCGCTCGTGCTTGATGTAACCCTTGGCGGTTTCCACCAGGTTCGGGATCAAGTCGTGGCGACGCGTGAGCTGCACATCGATCTGTGCGAAGGCGTTCTTGTAGGCGTTGCGCCCGCCGACCAGCCGGTTGTAGATAGAAACGAAGAAGAACGCGATGGCGATCAAGACGCCGAACACTATCCAGCCCATCTGAGTTGACCTCCAGCTCGTACGACCAAATTCGCGCAAGCATACAGAAAGCGCAGGCGCTGCGATCAACGCCGCCGGCGAATTACACCCGTGCGCCGGTAAGCCAAACCGCTTACTTAATGCATGGCTGCGTCGAGCCAGGCGGCCGGCCATCCTGCAGCGAGCGCACTCTGCAGCCACGCGTTCACCGCAGCTGCGAGCGCAGGGTCTCGCTGTAACAGGATTGCCTTGCGGGCGACGGTGAACGTCTCTTGCGTAGCACGGCACAGTCGCGCATCGCGACGCACCTGCAGCTCGACTTCGACGTCATCCGTCACCATCACGTCGGCGCGACCGGCGGCAATCTCGGCGAAGATCGTGCGATTGTCGGGATGGACCAGGCGTTGGGTAGCGCCCAGATGCTCACGCGCGAACTGCTCGTTGGTACCGCCGGGATTGACGATGACGCGTACGTCGGGCCGATCGATCTCCGCCAGCGTGTCGAAGCTCGCCTGCCTGCCGCAACGAACGATCGGTGTCTTGCCGCCGCTGTGATACGGAATCGAGAACACGGCCTGAGCTTCGCGAGCGGGAGTCACCGTGATGCCGCCAACGGCGAGGTCGAAGCGGCCGGCTGCGTAGTCCTGCATCAAGCTGGGCCAGCTGGTCCGCACGAACTGCGGTTGAACTTGCAACTTCTCAGCCAGCGCCAGCGCGAGCTCGACATCCGCGCCGCGCAGCGAACCGCCCTCCTCCACGTCGAACGGAGCGTAGTCGCCTGTCATACCGACTCGCAGTACGTGGCTGGCGCGGATACGGTCTAGCGGCGGCAGCGCGGCCGGTCGCAGCAAGCCGAGCGCGTTCGTCAGTTCGCGTCGATCTGCGTCGGTGACGCCAGGTGCGTCCACGAGCTGCGCCTGAGCGCCATAGCGAGCGGCAAAGTCCTCGCGCTGCAACTCGGGCAAGGCCAGATAGATTGCGTGGAGCAAGTCAGCACCGATGCGGTCGAGCTGCGGACGCAGGTCGGCCGCGAGATCGCGCACCTGCGCCGGAGCGGGCGCGCCCGAACGCCAGTCGGCAATGAAGGATTCCTGCACGCGAACCGCGAGTCGGATCTGCAGCGAGAACAGTTGTCGCGCCGACGCCCCATCGATGCCGAGATCGCCCGCCTGCCGCACAGTCGTTTCAAGAACCTGCTGTTCGCGCTCCGCGTCGACAACGGGCGCATTGCGTGCGTGCTTGGAGGCGGCAACTTCCCGCATGAGCCGCAAGCGATCCTGCATCAATTGAAAGACGGCGCGCACGTCTGCATTCACATCGGCAAATGCAGGAGCGGCGCCCGAAGGCGCCGCTAGCAGTAATAGTAAGAGGGTCGTGAGCGCGCGGAGCACGGCTCCGCAGCCTACACGTTCAGCGCAGCGGCATCACCAGATCGAGCAGGCGGCTGAGCAACGTGGGCTTGAAGCCCTCGACGCGCATCTCGGTGTCCGGAGGCGGGAGCTGGATGTCGCCGAGGTGCAAGCGGATCTCGTCGTCGTCGCCACTCGCGGCAGCGAACGCGAATTGCTGCGTGTTGCGAGCAGGGGCAGCAGCCTGAGTCGGGCGCGCAGGAGCGGCCGGCGCCGGGCGTCGGACCTGGGTAGTAGCGGAATGACCTGCGCTCATCGAGTTCTCCGTGTCGGGTGGAACAGTCGGCGAGGAACAGACTAGAGGAACGGTCGTGGCCGCCGCGTGAGCTGCTTCACGTTCGAACCACGCGGCACCTTGATCCGACGGCTGCAGCAGTGATCGAATGACGCGTTTCTCAGTGCAACTCGCAATCGCATCGTACGGCGTGAAGCTTATGTTCAGGACATGTCGCAGCCTGCAGACGGGCTTGATTCTGCTCGCACTCGGTGCTTGTTCGAAGGAACCGGCGCCGCCGCAGAGCACGCCGCTCGCACCTGTAATCGCGCCGCCGAAGACCGGGTTCGCGGGCGCGATGACGCTGAGCGGTCAGCTCAATGCCGCGGGCATCGCCACCAAGTACGACGCAACCTTCGCTGATGGCGAGCAACTGCGCATCCGCGAGCAACGTGCCGATTCGCGCACGGGCGATTACGAGTTTCGCGGAGCACGTCTGCTGCACTATTCCGGCAACGGCCTGTCGAGCGCGGATTCGCTCGAGCTGCGTTTCAATTTGCAGGGTGCAGTGGAACTAGCGAAGAGCAGTGCCGGCAGCACGGTCGCGCCCGAAGAAATCAGCGCGATTCGCGAGCGAGCGCAGTTACTGCGCAGTCATGCGCTCGCGCAGAAAAACAACCACAATCATTACTAGCGCGCGGGGAGTGCGATCTCGACGCGCAAGCCGTCGGGAGTATTGCGCGCCTGCACGTTACCGCCATACAGCGACACGATGCGCGCGGTGATCGCCAGGCCGAGACCCGTGCCGCCGGAGTCGCGGTCGCGCGATTCGGCAACTCGATAGAACGGCTCGAAGATGCGCTGCAGGTCGGGCTCCGGCACGCCCGGCCCACGATCGTCGATGACGATCGAGACCTGCGGTCCGGCGCGATCCGCTCTTACTTTCACGGCCGACGAGGGCTTGGTGAAGCGCACCGCGTTGCGCAGCACGTTCTCGATCGCGCTGCGCAGCAAGCCGTGATCGCCCTCGACCATCATCGCTTCACGCGGCGCAGCCCAGTCGACACTCTTCTCCGCCGCGCCGGCTTCCAGCCGCGCGTCCTCGATGATCTCGTGCATCAGGCTGGTGAGATCGAGCGGCTCGCGCGGCAGCGTCGGCACCGCGCGCAGATGCGAAAGCTGCAGGATCTGGCCGATCAAAGTGTCGAGACGCTCGGCTTCCAGGTCGATCCGATCGAGCTGCCGGCCGAGGTCGGCGCCGGGCCGGCGCGCCAGGTCCGTCGCGACACGCAGGCGCGCCAGCGGCGAGCGCAGCTCGTGCGACATCGCGCGCAGCAAGTTCTCTTTCGAAGCGATCAGATTGCGCACGTGGTCGGCCATCGTGTCGAAGTCCCGCGCCAGCACGCCCAGCTCGTCGCGACGCCGCGAGAACTCCTGGCCGACGCGTGCTTCCATGTTGCCGGCCGCGAGCGAGCGAGCGCTTGATTGCAGACGCTCGACCGGTTTGCTGAGGTAGCGCGCCAACGGCCAGCACACCAACACGCTCAGCAGCAACGCAGTTGCAAGCAGCACGATGTTCACATCGGGCGCGAATAGCAGGTTCCGCCAGATCTGCCGGCTCACCATCAGCGTGTAAACGCGCCCGTCCCGGTCCGTGAACAGCGGCGT
>Ga0207689_10004016_pt1 | contig 13377 bp, 10 predicted proteins | sample KBSMisM52_FD_184312 | JGI IMG/M metagenome (GOLD analysis project Ga0207689, IMG submission 184312) | Miscanthus rhizosphere microbial communities from Kellogg Biological Station, Michigan, USA - KBS Miscanthus M5-2 (SPAdes) (version 2) | ecosystem: Host-associated > Plants > Roots >... | reverse complement strand
CCCTCGACCGCGACCGCGGATTCACGCCCCGACGCCGGGCCCTTCGCGCTTGCCGACCGCCTGGGCACGCTCTACCGGTACGACGACCTCTACCCGGTGAAGGATGCGCTGGGGCCGCGCTGGGAGCCGCAGCACCTGGTCTATCCGGGCGACGCGGACCTGCCGCGGGTCGCGGTGGCGGTCGTGGACGCGCACACGACCCTGCACGAGCGATCGCCGATCCCGCGATTGATCGCGGCGGCGCGCGCCCTCCGGCGGCGCGCCACCCGTCGGGAGCGGAGGTGAGCGCAGGATCCGAGTTCCGGCGCGGCTTCGCGCGCTGGATCGACGCGCTGCCCGCGGGCGTCGTCTTCGCGTTGGCCCTCGGCACGACGGCGGTCGTGGGCATGACGGACGAGCTCACCGGGCCCGACGTCAACCTGACCCTCGCGTACCTCCTGCCCATCTGGTTCGCGGCCTGGTTCCTGGGCGCGGCGGGCGGGCTCGCGATCGCCACCGCGGGCACGATCGCCTGGTGGGCGGCCGACGTCGCCACCCGTTCCTACGGTGCGCCGCGGCCCGCGGTCCAGGTGCTGAACATCGTGGCCCAGCTCGTCCTGTTCGCGGCGGCGGCCGTCGTCCTGGCCGCTCTGCGCAAGGGTGGAGCGCGCGCGTCCGTCCTCGCGCGGACCGATTCGCTGACCGGGCTCCTGAACCGGCGCGGCTTCCTCGAGGTCGCGCGCCGGGAGATGGCGCGCAGCGTGCGCTCCGGCCGTCCGCTCACCGTCGCCCTCGCCGACGTGGACGGTTTCGACGAGGTCAACCGCTTCCGCGGCCACGACGCGGGCGATCACCTCCTGGGCGGGATGGGCTCGGCTCTCCGCTCCGCCCTTCGCGCCGTGGACGCGTCCGCGCGCCTGGGCGGAGACGAGTTCGCCATGCTCCTGCCCGACGCCGACGTCGAGTCGATCGAGTCGGTGCTGGACCGGCTGCGGCTCGTCCTGATGCAGGCGGCGGCGGAGAAGGGGGCCCCCGTCACGGTCAGCCTGGGGGCGGCGACGTTCCAGCGGCCGCCCTCGAGCCTCGACGAGATGCTGCGTGCCGCCGGCCGCATGCTGCACGCCGCCAAGGCCAGTGGCCGCAGCGCGGTCCGCCACGATCGCATCGGCCCGGTGGAGAATATGGAAGCCCTCCCATGAAGCTCCCTCTGAGCCTGCTCCTGGCCCTGTCCCTGGCCGCCGCGCGCGGGGGCGCGGAAGAGCCTGCCCGCCCCTTCCTGTTCACGACGGTCGCGCCCACGGAGGAGCGGGGCTGGGTCGCTCATTACGACGCGGGCTATTCGGAGCGTGCGGACGCGACGGTGGCCGAAAACGGCTTCGAGCAGCGGGTGGGCGTGCAGGGACGCCTGGGACACGGGCTGACCCTGCTCGGACGCGTGGGGCTGGTCCTGGACGAGGGCCGCAACACGGGCGGGACCGGTGAAGCCGAGCTCCTGAAGGACGTGGCCAACTGGGACGGAGTCCGGACGTCCCTGGGCGGCGGCGTGCGGCGAGAAGCGGCGGGCGTGACCGTCCTGCTCGCGCGGGTCGCGGTGGGGAAGACCTTCCCGCGGTCGGCGCTCTGGAGCAACGTGCGGCTGGAGCGGCCGCTCGCCTCCGACCGCGACGCCATCGACCTCATCACCACCATCGGCTGGACGCGCCGTCTCGGGCGCTCGCTCCATGCGGGGTTGGAGGTGCTGGGGGAGGACCTCGAGGGATTCTGGGAGCCCGAGGAGGCGGAGGGCGGCGCGCGCCTGTTCGTCGGCCCGTCCGTGCGGCTCGCTCCCCCGCAGCGCCGCTGGCAGGTGAGCCTGGCCGCCGGGCCCGTGATCCGCGCCTCGCGCAGTCCGCGCCTCAGCGAGGCGGGCCGTGCCCTGGAGGCGCGCGACGGCTACGCGGCCCGCGCCTCGTTCGGCTACACCTTCTAGCCTCCCGAACCGGCCGATTCAGTGCCCCTGGTCGTGGGGCACCACCACCGAGACGGCGGCCGTGCGGGCCTGGCAGGCACGGTCGGTCACCGTCACTTCGAGCGTATAGGTCCGCCCGTTCTTGTCCTTCCCGGCGCGGGCGGCTTCGAGCGGGATCGCCTGTGAAAAGTCCACGCGGGCGAGACCCCCGCCCGCGATGGGGGCCACCTCCGGCTGCACGAGGCCGTATTCGTCGAGGACGCGGAAGGACACGCTGTCGATTCCGGTGCCCGCATCTTCGGCCGCGCCCGCCAGCGTGACGTCCACCGTGCGATGGTTGGGCGGCCACAATTCGCGCGGGCTCGCGCTGAGCACGACCGTCGGGGCTTCGCGGTCGATGCTCACGTCGAAGCGCCTCACCTGTCCCGCGATCACGTTCGTGGCACAGGCGGTCGTATAGGCGGGCTGCCCGGGGGGAGTGACCGTGACGCGATAGGTGCCGGGCGCGAGGTCCACGCCTCCGTAGAAGCCGCCCCCGTCCGTCGCGCCCACGATCGTCGTGCGCGTCGCCGCGGGCGGATCCGCGCCGGTCTCGCGCGCGATGGTGACCGCGCCCGTGTCCACGACCTGCCCCGCCTCGTCCCGCACGAACCCCATGAGGTGCCCGGCCACCGGGTGCGACTTCCAGGGCATGTCGGGCACGGAGGCCTCGGCCGGGAACACCGGCACCGGGTTGGCGGTGAGGTCTTCGTAGGCGCGTGTGCCGTCGAGGGAGCGGCCGGTGGTGAGCGCGGAGGCGAACTCCGCGAAGCTGCGCACGGGGGTCGACTGCCCGGCCGGGATCGAGAACGGGTTGTTGGCCACGGCGATGTTGGACGTCGCCATCGAATAGAAGCTGAGGCCGCTCGTGTGGTTTCCCGCGGCCGACGGTGTGAAGGCCCGCCGCACCTGGCGCAGCGAGCCCTCGATCGCGTTGACGAGGCCGCCCTGGCCCAGGATCGTGGACCGGTTGTAGGCGTGGTTCTTCGTCCACTCGGACCACTGGTCCCACTGGGGGCGGATGCTCGCGGTGTGCTCGGCCTTGTAGGCCATGGGCGCCGCGATGTCGAGGATGCCTTCCTCGGTCCAGGCCCGCCAGTCCTGGTAGACGCGCCAGTAGGCCTCGGCGGAATTCCAGGAGGCCTCCGTGGTGGGACCTCCTCCGAACGCGATGAGAGAGCCGGAGATCTTGACCTGCGGATTGATCGCGATGGAATTCAGGTAGATCCGGCGCACGACGTTCGTCACCTGATCCCGCCGCCACTGGTTCCAGAGCGGATCGTTCTGGGCGGGATTGGTTCCGGCCGCGCGCCCGTAATGCTGGTTGAAGCGGGCGACGCTCGTCTCGTTGTAGCCGATGCTCGTGCCCGACGTTGGCGTCTGTCCGGCGATGGAGATCTCGGGGTAGCGGATCCGATCCAGGTGGAGGCCGTCCACCTCGTAGCGCTCGACGAGGTGGGTGAGGACGTCGGCCGTGTAGGCGGCGGCGTCCGGGTGACCGAAGTCGACCCAGAACTCGGCGCCGATGCGCGTGCCCTGGAAGGTGACGCTCGCCGTTCCGTCAGGGATGAGGGTGCGCGTGAGCCAGTTGTCGCGGCCCGTGAACAGCGCGCCCGTCGCCTGGTTGAAGCCGTGCCGGTTGAAGGGATGGTCGGGCCAGGCCGGAGGAGCGAGGATCGTCGGGTGGCGGTTCCAGATGGCGGCCGCGATGACGAACGCATGGACCTCGATGCCCGCGGCGTGCGCTTCCGCGATCAGATCGGCCAGGGGATCGAAGCCGGGGGCCAGCGGCTTGGCCGGGGCGACGATCTCGGCGGGCCCTTCGAGCGAGTCGAGGTACCAGGAGTCCCCGCGGCGGCGCACCTGGGCGAAAAGGGCATTCGCACGGGCCGCGCGCGCATTGTTGACCACGGCCAGCACGTCCGCGTGGTCGCTGAGGTTGGTGTTGAAGGTGTCCACCCAGAAGGCGCGGTATTGGCCTGCGGGCGGTTCCGCGGCCGCCGCCGCGGATGAGGCGCCGGCGGCGAGGACGGCGCAAAACACCAGACGAGCCGGGAGGGATCGGCGCATGGGTGCTCCTTTGGATTGGTCGAGAGCGGAACTCTAGTAGACGATGCGGAAGGCCATCAAGAGGGCGGCGTCACTTTTCCTGCTCGCCATCCATCCCGAAGCGCTCCATCATCCGGTAGAGGGTGCGCCGGTCGATGCCGAGCACCTCGGCCGCGCGCGTGCGGTTGCCCTTGAGGGTCTCCAGCACGTGGGCGAGGTAGCGCTTCTCCATCTGCTCGAGCGAAGGCAAGCCGTCGAACAGCGGCGCTTCCAGGGTCGCGGGGGGACGCTCGCGGAAGACCGCGGGCAGGTCCTCGCGCTCGAGGCTGTCGCCGCTGGCGGCGAGGGCGAGGCGCTCGAGCACGTTCTCCAGCTCGCGCACGTTGCCGGGCCAGCCGTAGCCCATGAGGGCGGCCAGGGCCTCCGGGGAGAGGCGGCGCGGAGGCCGTCCGTTCGTCGCCACCTCGCGCAGGACGTGCGCGGCCAGGAGCGGGATGTCCTCGCGCCGGTCGCGCAGGGGCGGCACCGGGATGCGGATGACGTTCAGCCGGTAGTAGAGGTCCTGGCGGAAGGAGCCCTCGCGCACCGCGCGCTCGAGATCGCGGTTGGTGGCGGCCACGACGCGCACGTTCACGGTGGTGACGCGTGACGCGCCTACCGGCCGGACCTCGCCCTGCTCGAGCACGCGCAGCAGCCGCACCTGCACCGCGGCCGTCGTCTCGCCGATCTCGTCGAGGAAGATCGTGCCGCCGTCCGCCTGCTCGAAGACGCCCTTCTTGTCGCCGATGGCGCCGGTGAAGGAGCCGCGCACGTGGCCGAAGAGCTCGGATTCGAGCAGGCTCTCGGCGAGGGCGCCGCAGTTGACGGGCACGAACGGGCGGGCGGCGCGCCGGCTGTGGTGATGGAGGGCGCGGGCGATGAGCTCCTTGCCCGTGCCCGTCTCTCCCGTGATGAGCACGGGCGCGTCCGAGCCCGCGCCGTGCGCGATCTGCTTGTAGACGCCGAGCATGCCGCGGCTGCGGCCGATGAGCCCGTCCGCGGGCACGGCCTCCACGGCTTCCGCGTGGGCCGTCCCCGCCGCCGGCTGCGCCCGCCGCTTGAGCGCGCGATCGACCGTCTCCTTCACCTCGACGATGTCGAAGGGCTTGCTCACGTAGTCGAAGGCGCCCGCGCGCACGGCCTCGATCGCCGTCTCCAGGGTGCCGAACCCGCTGATGAGCACGACCTCCAGGCGCGGGTCCGCGCGCTTGAACGCGCGCAGGAGGTCGAGGCCGGAGAGCTCGGCGTTGAGGTTGATGTCGGAGACCACGAGGTCGAAGGCTCCGCGCTCGGCCAGGGCCAGCGCTTCTTCCGGCGTGTGGGCGAGCTCGATCTGGCGGTCCGGGCCGCGCAGCAGCTCCTCCATGAAGCGGCAGGTCTCGCGATCGTCGTCGACGACGAGGATCCTAGGCATGGCGCAGCCCGCGGCCACCATCGTTGGTGTGTGGCTGCAGCCCGCGGCCACCATCGTTGGTAGGTGGCTGGGGCTCGGCGGCGGCGCGCGCGATGGGAAGGCGGACCTTGACCTCCGTCCCTTCGTGGCGGCGGCTGGACACCGCGATGGTGCCTCCGTGCGCGGCCACCACGTCGCGCGCGATGGTGAGGCCGAGGCCCGTCCCCTTGCCGCGCTCCTTGGTGGTGAAGAGGGGATCGAAGACGCGCGCCACGTCGCCGGAGTCGATGCCGATGCCGGAGTCCGCGACCGTGACCTCGACGTAGCCGCCGCTCGCCCCCGCCGTCACCAGCAGCTCCCCTCCGCCGGGCATGGCGTCGATGCTGTTGGTGATGAGGTTGAGCAGCACCTGCTCGAGCTGCCCGGCGTCCACGTCCAGGACGGGCAGGCCGGGCGCGAGCACGGTGCGCAGCGCGATGCCCGCCGCGCCCAGGGAGGGCCGGGCCAGCTCGCAGACGCCCTCCACCAGCTCGCCCGCCGCCACTTCCGAGCGGTTCAGCTGCGGACGCCGCGCCTGGTCGAGCAGGCCCTGCACGATCGTCGTCACCTTGCGGATCTGCTCCTGCACCGTGCGCAGGCGGACGGCGGAGGCGGACTCCGACGGGAGGTCCGTCTGGATCATCTGCACGTAGCCGGAGATCAGGTTGAGGGGGGTGCCGATCTGGTGGGCCACGCTGGCCGCCATCTGCCCGGCCACCGCCAGCTGCTCGCTGCGCGCGAGCTCGCGGCGGGCCGCGAACAGCCGCTGCGCGCTCTCCGCGAGCTGGCGGTTCGTCTCGCGCAGCTCCTCCGTCGCGCGCTCGACCTCGTGCTGGAGGGCGGCGTTGAAGTCGCCGACGCGCTCCAGCATCGAGTTGAGCCCCTCCGCGACCGCGCCCATCTCGTCGCGCCGGCGGATGGGCGTGCGCGCCCGCAGGTCGCCCGCGGAGGCGCGCCGCATCGTTCCCAGGAGGTCCTCCACCGGTGAGAGCACGAGGTCCCGGGCCAGGGCGTGGAGCATGGCGACGAGCACGAAGATCGCGAGAGGCGTGAAGAGGAGGGCGGCCGTACGGACCTGGTCGCGTACGCGCTGGACCGCTTCCATGGAGATGGAGACGACGACGGCGCCGTAGGGCCGATGGTCCCGCTCGAGGGGCACGGCCACGAGGCGCAGCGTGCCCGCGACGAGATCGGACACGGCGCGGTCGCGCGAGGTGATGGCCCGGCGCGACAGGTCCGCTACCTCGGCGGGGGCCTGGCGCTCGGTGGTGGTGGCGACGGTGACGGCTCCGCCGGGCTCGAGGCGCGTGATGGTGAGGCCGCGCACGGACGGGACCATGCGCTGGAAGTCCGCGAGCAGGTCGTCGAGATCGGCAGCGGAGGGGAGCCCCTCGCGCTCCGTGAGCTCGGCCGCCACCCCGAGCGCCGTCGCACCCGCTGCCTCCACGGCTTCGTCCTCGACCGCGGCCACGATGATGTGTCGCTGCACGTACGTGCTCCCGCCCACCACGAGGGCCGCGCTCAGGGCCCACATGACGAGCAGCCGTGCGCGCAGGGAGCGGTCCGTCCGCGGTTCGTCCACGCGTCCTACGATCGCGCCGCTCGGGCCCGCGGTCAATCCGCGCGCTTCGCGGCGGGCGGCAGGGCCGCCGCGGTGTGGCGTCCCTGCGCGCCCCGCGCGCCTTCCGATCCGGTGTTTGCGCGTCGCAACTCCATGCACCGGCAGTCACTTGCACATCTCCGGCCAGCGCGGCCGCGCGTGGCACGCGCATTGGAGTCCTCGGTTCCCGACCAAGGAGGTCTTCATGCGAAAGATCATTGCCGCCGTCAACGTTTCGCTCCTCGCCCTCGCCGTTGCCGCCGGAACGGCCAACGCCGCCACCAAGGCACCGGCCAAGGCCACCGCCCCCGCCACCCACACCGTCAGCGGCACCGTCGAGTCCTTCGACGCAAGCGCCAAGACCCTCACCGTGAAGGGCGCGAAGACGAGCTGGACCTTCAGCACGACCAGCGCGCAGGCCTGGGAGGGCTCCAAGAGCATCGGCGTCGACGAGCTCTCGTCGCACACCGGAGCCAAGGTGACCGTGAAGTACACGGACCACGACGGGCAGATGTCCGCCAGCAGCGTCCGCATCGCCCCCGCGCACGTGGCCAAGGCTTCCTCGAAGTCGAAGTAGGCCCGGGCTCCCCGTCCCTGCCATCGGGAGTCCAGACATGCGAGTGGTGTTGGCGGATCTCAAGGGCGCCGGCGGCTTCGTCCACAAGGACACGGTCGTCGGCGGATACGGCGCGCGGCTGCGGCCCCTGTCGCGCGTGACGTCGCTGGCGGCGGCCCTGCGCCGGCGCATCAACGACGTGCCCAGCATCACCATGGGCTACCTGGCCGCGATCCTGGCCCGCGCCGGCCACGACGTGGCCTTCACCCGCGACCGCGTCCTCGAGGGCGACGTCGCCCTCGTCCTCTCGTCACTCGTCGACCATCGCCGCGAGGCGGCGTGGGCCGATCAAGCGCGCGCGCAGGGCACGCGCGTCGGCTTCGTCGGCCTCGCGGCGTCCAAACTGCCGGACCTCTTCGTCGACCATTCCGACTTCGTCGTCTACGGCGAGCCCGAGGAGGCGGTGATCCGCCTCGCCGGCGGGGAGGACATGCGCGGGATCGTGCACAGCCGCGAGCTGGCCGACCTCGACGCCTTGCCCTTCCCGCGCTGGGACCTGCTGGGGGCCCTCGCCGCACGTTCGTCCTGGGGCGCCTTCTCGCGGCCCCTGGGCGGGCTGCCCGTGCTGGCCAGCCGCAGCTGCCCGGAGTTCTGCACCTACTGCCCGCACCGCATCCTGTCCGCCTACCGCGCGCGGTCGGTGGGGAGCATCGTGGAGGAGCTCGAGATGTTGTGCCGGCTGCGCCCCGAGCCCTTCGTGATCTTCCGCGACCCCCTCTTCAGCCACGACCGCGAGCGGTGCCTCGAGCTGGCGCGCGGCATTGTCTCGCGCGGGTTGCGCCTGCGGTTCGAATGCGAGACGCGGCTGGACCGCCTCGACGACGAGCTGCTGGAGGCATTGCAACGCGCCGGCTGCGCGAACATCACGTTCGGCGTGGAGTCCCTCGATCCGGAGACCCTGCGCAAGGTGGGCCGCCGCCCGATTCCCGAGGAACATCAGCAACACGTCATCCAGGCCTGCGACCGCCTGGGCATCCGCACGGTGGCCTTCTACGTGCTCGGCCTGCCCAGCGATACCTGGGAGTCCGTCGCCGCCACCATCGATTTCTCCATACGGCTCGGCACCACCCTGGCGCAGTACAAGCTGCTCACCGTCTACCCGGGCACGCCTCTGTGGAAGCAGCTCCGCACCTCCGTCTACGAGCAGGACTGGGAGCGCTTCGACGGGTTCACCCCGACCTTCACCCATCCGACCCTGAGTGCCAGCGAGCTGCAGTTCCTCCTCACCGCCGCCTGGTCCCGCTTCTACCTGCGGCCGTCGTTCTTCGCGAAGCTCTGGCGGCTGGACCCGAACTGGGCGCATCGCCTGGCCGGCCGCCTCGACGGCGCGGTGTCGGGACTGCACGCGCGGCAGGAGGCGGCACTCATGTCGCGGCCGGTCGCATGCTGAGCGCGATCTCCCGCTACGGCGCGCGCTGGGTGCCGCATGCGGACGCCATCGTCGAGAACTGCCGCTCGCGCGGGCAGCTCGTCGAAGGTCCCGCCATCACCGCCTTCGAGCGCGCGCTGGAGGAGCGCCTGGGCGGCGGCCACGCCGTCACCGCTTCCCGCGGCCGCATGGCGTTCTACTACATCGCGCGGGCCCTGGACCTTCCGCCCGGCTCCGAGGTCGTGTTCCCGGCCCTCACCTTCTGGGTGGTGCCGGAGATGGCGCGCGTGGCCGGCCTCAAGCCCGTCTTCGCGGACGTGGATCCGGTCACCTTCAACCTCGACCCCGCCGCCCTCGAGCGGGTCATCACGCCCGCGACGCGGGCGGTGGTCCCGACACACATCTATGGCCTGCCCTGCGACATGGACGAGATCCTCGAGATCGCGCGCCGGCATCGCCTGGCCGTGATCGAGGATTGCGCGCACGCCCTGGGCGCGACGTATCGCGGCGCGCCCGTGGGCACCCTCGGCGACGCCGCCCTCTTCAGCTTCCAGGTCCTGAAGCCGCTGAACACGTTCGGGGGCGGCGCCGCCTACACGCGCCACGACGGCCTTGGCCGCCGGCTCGCGGAGATCGCGCGCGCCGAGCCCTGGCCTTCGCCGGAACGCGTGCTGCGCCGGATCCGCGCGGCGCGCTTCGAGCGCGCGCTCATGCGGCCCTCCGTCTTCAGCGCGACGCTCTTCCCGATCCTGTGGGCCGCCTCGTTCTTCCGCGCGCGTCCGGACGTGTACCTGTGGGAGAAGGTCCGGCCCCTGTGGCCGCTGCCCGAGGGATACGCGGAGCGTTACAGCAACGTGCAGGCCTCCGTCGGCCTGGCCGCGCTCGACCGGCTCGACGAATGGACGGAGACGACGCGTATCCATGCGCGCTTCATGTCGTCCGCCCTCGCCGATTGCGGCGGCCTCGCGTTACCCCCGGAGCCCGCGGACCGGACGCACGTGTATTACCAGTACTGCGTCTACCCGCTCGACCGCGAGCGCGTGGTGCGGCGGAGCCTGCGCGCCGGCCTCGACGTCGAATATCACCACATGGACGTGTGCCCGGACCTGCCGCTCTTCTCGGCCTCCCGCGCGGAGGTGCCGGGAGCGCGGCGCACGATGGACGCCCTGCAGCTCCCGATCCACGCCGGCCTGAGCGCGCCCGACCTGGAGCGCGTGGCGCGGCGCTTCCGGCGCGCGGTGACGCCACCGCCATCGGCCCCCAAGCACCTCCGGCCGGCCTGAGAAGCGGATGAGCCCGGCCGCGCTCCTGGCCTACGCCGGCGTGTTCGTCGCTACCGTGGTGGAAGGCGAGGTCGTTTTCGTCGGGGCCACCGTCCTCGTCCACCAGGGCCGGCTCGACGCCGCCGGCGTCTTCGTCGCCGCCGCCCTCGGGGGATCGGTCGGGGATCAGCTCTACTTCTACGCGCTGCGCGGCCGGCTGCACCGCTGGCTCGACCGCTTCCCGACCTGGGCCCGCCGCCGCGACCTCATCGTCGACCGCGTGCGCGATCACGCCTCGGCCATGATCCTGGCCTGCCGCTTCCTCCCCGGCCTGCGCGTCGCCATCCCCGCCGCCTGCGCCTACGCCGAGGTGGCCCCGCTGCGCTTCACCGCGCTCAGCCTGATCAGCAGCGTGGCCTGGGCGGCGGCCGTCATGTCGTTCATCGTGTGGCTGGGGCCGACGTCGCTCGCGGAGCTGGGCGTGCGCGCGTGGTGGACGCCCCTCGTCCCCGCCACGCTCGTGGTGCTCTTCAGCTGGTGGCTCTCGCGCCGGCAGCGCGAGAAGGAACACCTTCCGGCCTGACCGCCGTCCGCCACGGCGCGAGCGGCCCATTCGTGCGGCGCTATACTCGCCGGCTGCGTCAACACCGGAGGTGTTCAATGCGCTGGACGACACTCGCGCCGGCGGTGGCGGCGATCCTCGCCGCATCGGGGGCCGCGCAGGCGGCGGCCGTGATGCCGAAGGTGCCGATCGTCTCGAGCACCCTGCCCAACGGTCTCAAGCTCGTGATCTCCGAGGATCATTCCGCGCCCGTGGCCACCGTCGCCGTCTACTACGGCGTCGGCTTCCGCATCGAGCCCAAGGGCCGCACCGGCTTCGCCCACCTGTTCGAGCACATGATGTTCCAGGGCTCGGCGAACGTGAAGAAGTTCGAGCACGCGAAATACGTCGAGGCCAACGGCGGCAGCCTCAACGGCTCGACCCGCCTCGACCACACGAACTACTACCAGGACGTGCCCGCCGACCGCGTGGAGCTCGCGCTCTGGCTGGAGGCGGACCGGATGCGCTCCCTGGACGTGAGCGAGGAGAACCTCGACAACCAGAAGAAGGTCGTGAGCGAAGAGGTCCGCGTCAACGTGCTCAACCAGCCCTACGCCGCCTTCGAGTGGCTGGACCTCTGGATGAACGCGAACCAGAACTGGCCCAACGCCCACAACTTCTACGGCGACCTCACCGAGCTGGAGGCGGCCACCATCGGCGACGTGCGGGACTTCTTCAAGAAGTACTACGCGCCGAACAACGCCGTCCTGGTCGTGGTGGGGGACGTGGACCCGGCCGAGGTCTCGGGCTGGGCGACGAAATATTTCGCGGACATCCCGAAGGCCGCGACGCCGGCCGCCCCGGACGTGACGGAGCCGCCGCAGACGAAGGAGAAGAGGCTCTCCCAGAGCGACAAGCTCGCGAACCTGCCGGCCCTCGCCATCGGCTGGCACCTGCCCGCTCAGACCTCGTCCGATTTCCCGGCCATGGTCCTGCTCAACACGATCCTGCAGGGCGACGAGTCCTCGCGCCTCTACCAGAGGCTGGTCAAGGAGAAGGAGATCTCGCTGGACTGGACGGCCGCGATCAACCTCTATCTCGGGAACGAGTTCGACTACAACGGGCCCATGCTGCTCACCGCGCGCACCACCTACAAGCCCGGCCACACCGTGGACGAGATACTCAAGGAGGTGGACGCGGTGGTGTCCGACGTCCAGGCCCGCGGGGTGACGGCCAAGGAGCTGGCGGACGCGAAGGTGCGTTTCCGCTCGGCGTACTACGACCAGCTCGAGTCGAGCTTCGGCAAGGCGAACCTGCTCGCCGCCTTCGCGCTCTTCCGCGGCGATCCGGCGCTGATCAACACCGCGCTGCAGCCGTTCGAGTCCGTGACGCCCGCCCAGGCCCAGGCGGTGGCGAAGAAATACCTCGTGTCGTCGAACCGGACGGTGATCGATCGCGTGCCCGAGCCGAAAGCCGAGGGCGCGCCGAAGGGAGGCCGGTGATGCGCGCGCGCTTTCGTGCGATCGTCCTCGTGGCGGCGGCGGCCGTGGCCGCGGCCGGTGCTTCCGCGGGCGCGGAGGTGAAGACGCCGCCCGCGCCGGGCAAGGCGCGGCCGGTGAAGCTGCCCGCGATCACGGAGCGCACGCTGCCCAACGGCCTGCTCGTGGTGATGGCCCCGCTGCGCAACGTGCCGAAGATCACGGGCATCCTGACCTTCCACGTCGGCACGGGCACGGCACTCCGCAATCCGACGATCCGCCCGGAGCTGCAGATCCGGCGCGCGCTCGAGGAGGCGCGCGACCACATCCAGCTCGTGGCGCGACTCGAGTCGCGCAAGCGGCGCAAGCAGATCTTCGAGCTCGTGCTCGAGCGCCAGATCTACTCGGTGTACGAGCCGATCGTCGAGGTCAGCTCGCGCACCGTTTTCGGCTACGAGGCGCTCGCGCGCGGACCCGCCGGCACCGACCTGCACTCGCCCGCCACGCTGTTCACGCTCGCGACCGAGCACGATCTCGTGTTCCAGCTCGACTGCCTGTGCCGGCAGAGCGGCCTCGACGGCGCGCGCGACCTCCCCGGCGGCGCGAAGCTGTTCCTGAACGTGCGCCCGTCGACGATCCACGATCCCAACTTCCGCGCCGAAGCGCTCGAGCGCACGCTCCAGCGCTGCATGCTCGCACCGAGCGACGTCGTGTTCGAGATCTCCGAGCAGGAGTCGATCGCGAACTTCGACATCTTCCGCGAGGTGCGCGACTACTACGGCAAGCTCGGCTTCCAGATCGCGCTCGACGACGTCGGCGCGGGCTACGCGAGCCTCGAGGCGCTGCTCGAGATCCGGCCCGAGTTCATCAAGGTCGATCGCGCCTTCTGCGCCAAGATCGACGAGGACCCCGGCCGCCAGCATCTGTTGCGCGCGCTCCAGTCGCTCGCCGAGCGGATCGGCGCGCGGATCATCGGCGAAGGTCTCGACACGCTCGAAGAGCTCACGACGCTCGGCAAGATCGGG
>Ga0207689_10004011_pt1 | contig 13392 bp, 12 predicted proteins | sample KBSMisM52_FD_184312 | JGI IMG/M metagenome (GOLD analysis project Ga0207689, IMG submission 184312) | Miscanthus rhizosphere microbial communities from Kellogg Biological Station, Michigan, USA - KBS Miscanthus M5-2 (SPAdes) (version 2) | ecosystem: Host-associated > Plants > Roots >... | reverse complement strand
GCGTGCAGCTGCTGCCCGGCATGACGTTCACCGTCGAGCCGATGGTCAACGCCGGCAAGCGCCACGTGCGCCTGCTGCCGGACGGCTGGACAGTCATCACGAAGGATCATTCGTTGTCGGCGCAGTGGGAGCACACGGTGCTCGTCACCGACACCGGCTACGAAGTGCTCACGCTGGGCGCGGCCGAACGCTGAAGCCGCGGCTCTCGCGCTGCGGCCATGCCCGTACTCACCCACGAGGACTTCGACGAGCTCACGACTGCCGTGAGCGATCCCGGCTGGGAGTACCTGACCGGGCTGCCGGCCGCCCTGCAAATTGACCGCAGCGGTGCCAAGCCGGAGATCGCCGCGTTTCGCGGCGCGCTCACCGAAGGCGACACCCGCCTCAAGCAACGCTTCCACGAAGACGAGCCGGTCGAGCGACTGGTGCGCGATCGCGCGCGCCTGGTCGACACCCTGCTCAAGGCCGCCTGGGCGCAGCATCTCGGCGAGCACGTGCGCGAGCTCGCACTGATTGCGGTCGGCGGCTACGGCCGCGGCGAGCTGAACCTCTGCTCCGACATCGACATCATGGTGCTGCTGCCGAAGAGCGAGACCGCGCCGTGGCAGCCTGAACTCGAGCGCTTCCTGACGTTCATGTGGGACATCGGCCTCGAAGTCGGGCACAGCGTGCGCACGATCGACGACTGTCAGCGCGAGAGCGCCGCCGACGTCAGCGTCGCGACGACGATGATCGAGGCGCGGCTGCTGGTCGGCCCGGAATCGCTGTTCGACGCCATGCGGCGTGCGCTCGCGCCGGAGAACGTCTGGCCGACGCGCGATTTCTTCGAGGCGAAGGTCGCCGAGCAGACCGCACGCCATCACCGCTATCACGACACCGCGTACAACCTCGAGCCGAACGTGAAGTCGAGCCCCGGCGGGCTGCGCGACATCCAGACGATCGGCTGGGTTGCCAAGCGTCATTTCGGCGGGGATTCGCTGGAAGAGCTGGCCGAGCACGGCTTCCTGGCGAAGAGCGAGCTGCGCAAGCTCAAAGCCGCACAGGCGTTCCTGTGGAAGATCCGCTTCGCGCTGCACGTGCTGACCAATCGCCGCGAGGACCGGCTGCTGTTCGATCACCAGATCCGGCTCGCGAAGATGTTCGGCTACGAGGATGCGACGTACACGCTCGCGGTCGAGCAGTTCATGCAGCGTTACTACCGCACGGCGATGGACGTGAGCCTGCTGAACGAAATGCTGTTGCAGCTGTTTCGCGAGGCGATCCTCTCCAGCCCGAACACGCCGCCGCTGCCGGTGAATCCGCGCTTCCAGATCCGCAACGACTATCTCGAGATTACGCACGACGACGTCTTCGACCGCTATCCCTCCGCGCTGCTCGAGGTGTTCGTCGTCATCGAGCAGAATCCGGCGATCCGCGGGGTGCGCGCCTCGACCATACGCCAGCTGACGCGTCACCTGTGGCTGATCGACGAAGAATTCCGCCAGCATCCGCGCAATCACCGGCTGTTCTTCGAGATCCTGCGCGCGCCGACCGGCGTTACGCACGAGCTGCGCCGCATGAATCTCTACGGCGTGCTCGGTCGTTACATTCCCGCGTTCGGCCGCATCGTCGGCCGCATGCAATACGACCTGTTCCACGCGTACACGGTGGATGCGCACACGCTGTTCGTCGTCAGCAATCTGCGGCGTCTCGCGATGCCGAAGTACGACCACGAGTTCCCGGAGCTGTCGCGCATCATGCAGGCGCTGCCGAAGCCGGAGCTGGCGTATGTCGCGGCGATCTTCCACGACATTGCCAAGGGCCGCGGCGGCGATCACTCCGAGCTCGGCGCGGTCGACGCGGAAGCGTTCTGCCTCGAACAGGGCTTGTCGAACTACGACGCGCGCCTGGTCGCGTGGCTGGTGAAGAATCACCTGGTGCTGTCGGTGACCGCGCAGAAGAAGGACATCTCCGATCCCAAGGTGATCCACGAGTTCGCGAAGCTGGTCGGCGATCAGAACCATCTCGACTATCTGTACGTGCTGACCGTCTCCGACGTGCGCGGCACCAATCCGAAGCTCTGGAACAACTGGAAGTCCTCGCTGTTCGCCGGCTTCTATCAGCGCACGCGCGAGGCGCTGCGCCGCGGACTGGAGAGTCCGATCGACCAGGATCAGCTGATCGCCGAAACGCAGTCGCGCGCAAGGGAGCTGATCACTCGCGACGGCCTGGCGGAACCGGCAGTGCAAGCGATCTGGCAGCGCTTCACCGATGCGTATTTCCTGCGGCACACACCCGAGGAAATCGCGTGGCATACGTCGATGCTCGCACGGCGCGATGGCGCGGATAGCGGCTCACTGGTCTCGGTGCAGCAGCAATCAGGGCGTGGTGGCACCGGCATCTCTACCTACAGCTCGCATCGACAACACAGCTTCGCGCGCACGACGGCGCTGCTCGATCAGCTCGGACTTACGATCGTCGATGCGCGCATCACGCCGACGGCCGACGGCTCCAGCCTCGACGTCTATCACGTGCTCGAAGACACCGGCGACGAGATCAGCGATCCCGTGCGCATTCGCGACATCCAGCAACAGCTCGCACACGTGCTGTCGCAGGAAGATCACACCGCGGTGACGATCACGCGGCGCGCGCCGCGTCAGGTGCGGATGTTCTCGACGCCGACGCAGATCACGTTCGTCGAAGATCCGGTGAACCGTCGCACGATCGTCGAGCTGATCGCCGGCGACCGCCCCGGGCTGCTCTCGCAGATCGCCAAGGTCTTCATGGCCGAGCGCGTCGATATCTACAACTCGAAGATCATGACGGTCGGTGAGCGCGCCGAGGACGTGTTCTACGTCGCGGACGAGTCCGGCCGGACGCTCACCGCGGAGGCGCAGCAACGCCTGGCGCAGCGCCTGACCGAGAGCCTCGATCGTCGCGCATGAATCCAGCGCTGACACAGCTGCGGCCGTATCCGTTCGAGCGCTTGCGCGCGCTGCTGGCGGGGGCCAAGCCGCCCGCCGGGCTGCCGCATATTTCGATGTCGATCGGCGAGCCGCGCCACGAGCCACCTGCGTTCGTGCTCGAAGCGTTGACGAAAAATCTCGCGGGGTTCGGCAGCTATCCGACGACGGCTGGCATTCCACAGCTGCGGGCTGCTGCTGCCGCGTGGCTGACGCGACGCTTTCAATTGCACCCCGGTTCGATCGATCCGGAGACGATGCTGATTCCGGTCAACGGCACGCGCGAAGGATTGTTCGCGTTCGTGCAGGCGATGGTCGATGTCGCACGCGAGCCGCTGGTCGTCATGCCGAATCCGTTCTATCAGATCTACGAAGGCGCGGCGCTGCTCGCCGGCGCGCAGCCGCACTTTCTCGGCAACGATCGCGCAAACGCATACTTGCCCGACCTTGACGATGTCGCGCCCGATGTCTGGCGACGTTGCCAGGTGCTGTTCCTGTGCTCGCCCGGCAATCCCACCGGCGCAGTCGCCAGCATCGATTACCTGCAGCGTGCGATCGCGCTCGCCGATCGCTATGACTTCGTGATCGCAGCGGATGAGTGCTACAGCGAGATCTATCTCGACGAAGCGCGGCCGCCGCCGGGGTTGCTGCAGGCTGCGGTCGCGAGCGGTCATTCCGCCTATGAGCGGTGCGTCGTGTTCCACAGTCTGTCGAAGCGATCGAGCGTGCCCGGTCTGCGCTCGGGCTTCGTCGCGGGCGATGTGAAGCTGATTCAGTCGTTCCTGCAGTACCGCACCTATCACGGCTGCGCGCTACCGCTGCCGACGCAGTTTGCGAGCATCTCGGCCTGGAGCGACGACCAGCACGTCGTCGAGAACCGGCGCTTGTATCGCGAGAAGTTCGCGCGCGTTCTGCCGGTGCTGCGCGAGGTACTCGAAGTGGATGCGCCGGACGCGAGCTTCTATTTGTGGCCGAAGGTGCCCGACGACGAGCGCTTCGCGCGCCAACTGTTCGAGCGGCAACACGTGACTGTACTACCCGGCAGCTACATCGCGCGCGACACCCCGCACGGCAATCCGGGCCGCGGACGGGTGCGCATCTCGCTGGTCGCAACCGTACCGGAGTGCGCCGACGCGGCCGCACGCATTCGCGATCTTTGCAGGAGCCTTGGATGACCGATTCCGCCCTCCCCGCCCTGATCGACGCCGCGTTCGAACGACGCGCCGAGTTCAGCCCGAAGAGCGCGCCTGCCGAAGTGCGCGACGCTGTGGAACAGGCGATCACGCTGCTCGATAGCGGCAAGGCCCGAGTCGCCGAGAAGCGCGACGGCGCGTGGCACGTCAATCAATGGCTTAAGAAAGCAGTGCTGCTGGGGTTCCGGCTCAACGACAACCGGCGCATCGAAGCCGGGTTCACGCAGTTCTACGACAAGGTCGCGCTGAAGTATGCGGATCACGACGATGCACGCTTCCGCAGCGAAGGTGTCCGCGTCGTACCGCACGCGATCGTGCGCCGTGGCGCCTACATCGCGCCGAACGCCGTGCTCATGCCGTCATACGTCAACGTCGGCGCGTACGTCGGCGAAGGCACGATGGTCGACACCTGGGCGACAGTCGGATCTTGCGCGCAGGTCGGTCGCAACGTGCATCTGTCCGGCGGTGCTGGACTCGGTGGCGTGCTGGAGCCGCTGCAAGCTGCGCCGACGATCATCGAAGACAATTGCTTCATCGGCGCGCGCTCCGAGATCGTCGAGGGCGTGATCGTCGAAGCAGGTGCAGTCATTTCGATGGGTGTGTTCATCGGCGCGAGCACCCGCATTTACGATCGCGAGCGCGACGAGATTTCCTATGGCCGTGTGCCTGCCGGTGCCGTCGTGGTTCCGGGCTCGCTGCCGTCGAAGGACGGGCGCTATGCGCTGAACTGCGCGGTGATCGTGAAGCGCGTGGACGCGCAGACGCGCGCCAAGACGAGTCTCAACGAGCTGCTGCGCGAGTAAGCAGAGCCTATTCGGCCGGTCTGCAACCTTTCCCCGGGCTGCTTGCGTCACACGTCGCAGGCATCAAGCAAGAACAATGACGGGGGTTGCCGACCATGCGCGACAACAGCGGGCGTTCCGATCGTCTCCTGCAAGGGCTGCTGCTCTGGACGGCCCTGACGACGCTGATCTTCTGGTTGCCGTCCATACGCGGTTTGTTCGACGGCGCATCGTACGAGTGGGGCGCATTCGGATTTCGCGGCCGCGGTATTGCCGGCGACTACTGGTTCGTCGCTACTGGATCGCTCGCGGCAATCGCACTTCAGTTTCTCGCGTGGCGCGGGCCGCGCGCGGCGTTCTACGTGATGTTCGGCGGCTGGCATCTGTATCTCGCGGTGGCCACAGCGCTGGCGGCGATTGCCGATCCGGCTTCCTTGCATTTCACTGGTGACACGCTCGGCGTCGACGTGTCGCTGGCAGTCGCCGCGCCGACGTTCATGGGAATTGCGGCCGCGCTGGTTCTGTTCTGGATCGTGCGTGACGCGCGCGGCGGAATCTCGCGGCCTGCACTGAGCGCTTGGTCGCAGAAAAATACGCGCTGGGTGCTGGCGCTGGCAGCGCTGCTGCCGATGCAGCTGGTGCTGCTGCGAGTCGGCGAGCCGCATGGCACGACCGATCAGATCGGCGTCCTGATCACGATCGCCCAGTGGTTCCTGTTGAGCATCGCGCTGCGCCGTGCGCGTCAGGCTTCAGCCTGACTTCGGCTTGATCTCCTGAAACATCGACGACACCCACGGCCGGAACGCTGCGAGCAGTGCGACGTTCTTCTTCTCGGCCGCGGGCAACCCTACATCCAGCGTCGCCAGCTCCGCGAAGTCGCGCGCCAGCTGTTCGATCTTGCGCACCAGTACTCGCGTCGACGCTTCGGAGAGCTCGGCGGAGCGGAAGTGCAGCACCTGATCCGTGCCATGGAATTCCGCTTGCAGGAATTCCGCTTTGACCTGCCGCTCGTACACGCGATGCACGGGACCGTCTATTCGCCAGCTCACCACGGGCCCGACACGCAGCCGCGCTTTCAACCGCGGTTGCAGTTCGATCAGTCCCGCATCGTCGAGCTTCACGTACAGCTCGCGCAGCCCGCGCTCGGATAGATCCATGCGTTGCACGATCTCGGCACTACTGCGGCCGTTGAGCAGCAGATAGAAGCACGCAAGCAGCCGTGAATTGGCGGCGAGCAGCTGCTCCTGCTCGAGGCTGAGATATTGCGAGCCGGCTTCGTGAGAATTGGCGGCCGCGCGCATCAGCTCGCTCATGCTGATGCCGATTGCCGCGCAGATGCCCTCGAGTCGCTGCAGCGTGAACGTTTCGGCGGCGAAGACGCGCTTGATCGAGCCCTCGCTCAATCCCACCCGCCGCGCCACGTCCCGGTAGGTCAGTCCGCGGTTCTTCAAGGTGCGCTTCAGGACGTCGATGATTTGTGCAGTTTCGCTCACGTCACCCCCTGTGCCGTGATCGAATCATTGCGCGCAGCTGTCGCGCTGTCCACGCGAGCGCGGCGCTTGCAGAAAGTTCAGCGCGGTAGCGCTATTGAGGCTTCTTGTGCCGCTCGTCGCGGCCGCTGGCGACGAACACGACCTGCTCGGCGATGTTCTTGGCGTGGTCGCCGATTCGCTCGAGTCCTTTGAGCGCGAACACCGTGTCGATCGTCACGCCGAGGTAGCGCTGATCCTGCATGGCCAGCGTTAGCAGCTGACGCAGCGCCGCCGCGAATTCGGCGTCGAGCTCCGAATCGCGCGCGCGGACGCGGTCGGCCAGGTCCGAATTGGAATCGTCGAGCGCGAGCACGGCGTCGCGCAGCATGCCGCTGGTCAGCTCGGCCATGTGCTGCAGATAACGCGCGACTGCGCGCACCGGACCTTGCGGCTCACCACTCGCCATCCGCGCCGCGAAGCGTGCGATCTTTTTCGATTCGTCGCCGGCGCGCTCCAGCTCGACGGTGATGCGCGACACGGCGGTCGCCATGCGCAGGTCGCCGGCAACGGGCTGATGCAAGGCGATCAGCTCGAACGCCTCGCGATCGACCGCGCGCTCCATGTCGTTCACCTGCTGCTCGCGCGAAAGCACGGTCTGTGCGAGCCGGGCGTCGGCATCGAGCAGCGCGCGAACAGCAGTGGAAACCTGATCGATGACGAGACCGCCCATGCCGACGGTGTGCAGGCGCAGCTGCGTCAAGGCGCCATCGAACGCCTTCGCCGTGTGACCCTCCATCGGGTCGGACAGCACGGCTGCACGCTCCGGAGTGCCGGTCTCAGCCATAGCGCCCAGTGATGTAGTCTTCCGTCGCCTTCTTCGCGGGGTTCGTGAAAATCTTCGCCGCTTCGTCGAACTCGATCAGCTCGCCGAGATACATGAACGCCGTGTAGTCGCTGACGCGTGCGGCTTGTTGCATGTTGTGAGTGACGATCAGCACCGTCACCTGGTCGCGCAGCGTCGAAATCAACTCCTCGATCTTGGCAGTCGCGATCGGATCGAGCGCCGAAGTCGGCTCGTCGAACAGCAGGATCTCCGGCGTCGTCGCCAGCGCGCGTGCGATGCACAGACGCTGCATCTGACCGCCGGACAGCGCCAGCGCCGAATCCTGCAATCGATCCTTGACCTCATCCCACAGCGCCGCGCCGCGCAGCGCCTTCTCGACTTCCTCAGCCAGCGTTGCGCGGTTGCGTACGCCGCGCAGGCGCAGGCCGTACGCGACGTTCTCGAAAACCGACTTCGGGAAGGGATTCGGCTTCTGGAACACCATGCCGATGCGCATGCGCACTTCGATCGGATCGACGCCGGCGCCGATCAGATTGAGATTGTCCGGATGCAGCGTGATGCTGCCCTCGTAGCGCGTGTCCGGCTGCAAGTCGTGCATGCGGTTGAAGCAGCGCAGGAACGTGCTCTTGCCGCAGCCCGAGGGGCCGATCAGCGCCGTCACCTGGCGCTCGGCGATCGGAATCGTCAGGTTCTTCAGGGCACGATGTTGACCGTAGTAGAAACTGAGGCTGTCGACGGCCGCCTTCACGTTCAACGTGCGCGTTTTGCGCGTGTCGTCGACTGCAATGGAAACGCGCGGCGTTGCCGGACCGGCCTGGCCGGCCCCGGTGTGCGTATTACGTGCAGCTTCGTCGTTGGCCACGGTTGCTTCCATCAGAGGGTCACCAGTTGATTTTCTTGCGGAACCGGTAACGAATCCAGATCGCAAGCCCGTTCATGATCAAAGTCATGCCGAGCAGGATCGCACCGGCGGCGGCCGCATTCGCCTGGAACGCCTGATCCGGCCGCGAGACCCAGTTGAACATCTGGATCGGCATCGCGGTGAACGGATCTTTCAGCCAGGCGAACGAGATGAACGGAAATTCGCTTTGAATCGGCGACTGCGGCAGGAACGCGATGAAGCTGAGGGCGCCGATCGTGATGATCGGTGCGGTCTCGCCGATCGCGCGCGACAGGCCGAGGATCATGCCGGTGAGGATGCCGCCGGTCGAATACGGCAACACGTGGTCCTTGGTCACTTCCCAGCGGGTCGCACCGAGACCATACGCCGCCTCGCGGATCGCATTCGGCACGGCGCGAATCGCTTCGCGCGTCGCCACGATCACGATCGGCAGGATCAACAGCGCCAGCGTCAAACCCGCCGCAGCTATGCTCTGACCGAGATTGAACTGGTAGACGAACAGACCGAGCGCCAGCAAGCCGTAGACGATCGAGGGCACGCCGGCGAGATTCGTCACGTTGATCTCGATGACCGCGGTGAACCAGTTCTTCGGCGCGTACTCTTCGAGATAGATCGCCGCCGCAACGCCGACCGGCACCGCACAGGAAGCGGTCACGAGCATGATCAGTGATGTGCCGACCCAGGCCGCAAGAATGCCGGCGCGCTCCGCTTTGCGCGACGCGAAGTTCGTGAAGAAGTCGAGATTGAAGCGCGGCGCGCCGTCGCGGATGAGGTCGATGAACAGGATGGCGAGAACGGCCAGGCACGCGAGCATGACGATGAGCCCGACCAGCACGAAGACCTTGTCGAGCACCTTGCGACGTTGCACGCCGCGCCGCAGCCGCTCGCCGCTCAGATAGGCTGCTGCTCCGCTGGCGCTCATCAGTAGGCCTCCCGGAACTTGCGTGTCAGCGAGAAGCCGATGATGTTGAAGATCAGCGTGATGAACATCAGCACCAGGCCGGCGGCGAAGATGCTCTGATAACCAATGCTGCCGTGGGGCAGATCGCCCAGGCTCACCTGAACGATGTATGCGGTGATCGTGGCGGCGGGTTGGCGCGGATCGAAAGTGAAGTTCGGCTGCATGCCGGCGGCAATCGCGACGACCATCGTTTCGCCAACGGCGCGCGAGATGCCGAGAATGAACGCGGCGGCCAGGCCGGAGAACGCTCCAGGCACCACTACTCGCAACGCTGTCTGCAGCCGCGTCGCACCCATCGCGTAGGAGCCTTCACGCATGTAGCGCGGCACCGCGCGCATCGCGTCCTCGCTCACCGAGCTCACGTACGGCACGATCATCAGGCCGATCACGAGACCGGCGCCCAGCATGTTGAAACCCGGCAGGTCAGGCATGAACCACTGCAGCACCGGCGTGACCATCGTCAGCGCGAAGTATCCATACACCACTGTCGGCACGGCGCCGAGCAGTTCGAGAATCGGCTTTACGCTCTCACGCACGTGGTGCGGAGCGAATTCGCTCAGGTAGATCGCGATGGTCGTGCCGAGCGGAACAGCGACCAGCAGTGCGACCATGGTGGTCGTCACGGTCCCTGCCACCAGCGGCAGGATGCCGTAGTGCGCGTCCGCGAACAGCGGCGTCCACATCGTGTCGGTCAGGAACTCGACGATCGAGACGTGCGCAAAGAAGGTGCTCGATTCGTACAGCAGGATCGCCACGATCGCGAGCGTGGTGAACACTGCAACCAGCCCGGCCGCCAGCAGCAGTGCCTCGATCAGGCGGTCGCGCACTTTGCGATAGCGCAGACCGCTGGCTGAAACAAGTTTGGCGGGAGAGCTCATTTCATTTTTTCATGGTTCGCGGCGCTCATCGCGCTGCGCACTTTAAAGGCTGGCGGCAGGCCCGTCGACCGCTATCGCGGGCAGCCGGTCGACTGACTTGCCGCCGGCTGCTACGACCAGCCAGAAAGGGGGATTCTGGCTGGCCGCTAGCAGCGGGCGGCGATTACTGACTTGGTCAGAGCTTGCCTTCGCGCGCCAACAGGTTGTCGATGGTCACGCCGACCTCCGGCACGCCGCCGAAGACGGTGCCGAGCTTGCCGGCGGTGAAGTGCTGCAGCGCCAGCTTGTACGCCTGCTCCGGCAGCGGCACGTAGCCGACTTCCTGCACGAGCTTGGCGCCGTCGCTCAGGAAGAACTGGATGAATTCCTTCACTTCGGCTCGCTGCGCGGCGGTATCGCGCACGTAGATGAACAGCGGGCGCGAGAGCGGATTGTACGAACCGTCGTTCACCGCCTCGATGCTCGGGCCGACGCCGGTGCCTTTCGGATTGATGATCGGCACGGCGCGCATCTTGTCCTTGTGACCGACGTAGTACGCGAAGCCGAAGTAGCCGAGCGCGTTCTTGTTGTTCTCCACGCCCTGCACCAGCACGTTGTCGTCTTCGCTCGCGGTGTAATCGCCGCGGCTCGCCTTCGCCTTGCCGTTCACGGCCTCGGTGAAGTAGTCGAACGTGCCGGAGTCGGCGCCAGGGCCGAACAACATCAGCGGCTGGTTCGGCCACTCGGAGCGGATCTGATTCCAGGTCTTGACGCGACCCTGTGCACTCGGCTCCCACATCTTCTTGAGGTCGGCGACGGTCAGCGACTTGACCCAGGTGTTCTGCGGATTCACGACCACGGTGAGCGCGTCGAAAGCGATCGGCAGCTCGAGGTACTTGATGCCCGCCGCTTTGCAGGTCTCCATCTCTTCCTTGAGGATCGGACGGGAAGCGTCGGAAATGTCGGTCTCACCACGGCAGAAGCGCTTGAAGCCGCCGCCCGTGCCGGCGATGCCGACCGTGACGCGCACTTTGCCACGCTTGCTGATCTGGAATTCTTCGGCGACCGCCTCGGCGATCGGAAACACGGTGCTGGAGCCATCGAGCTTGATGACGCTCTGCGCGGCGGCGATCTGTGGCGTGACTGCTGCAGCAAGACCGCTCAGCACCACTGTCGCGCCCAACTTGTGCCACAACTTCATGGATTTGACCTCTTGTAGGATGAGGATAGGAAGCGCTGATTCGGCACGCGCTTCCACCTGCGCGGCAGTGTGACCAGCTTCGATGACAGTCGTATTACACGGACCGTCCCCACTTGCCTAATCAGCAAGCTGCGTATGAATGTTCCTGTCATACGCGCGTAACAACAGCAGCTTGCCGCGGTCAGAGGTCTTCGCTATAAGACCGCGCCCGCACCCGCCTTTGGCCGACCCGGAGCCCGACTTTGTCGACCGACGCTGACGCCACACTCACCCTTGCCCAGGAACTCATCCGCCGTCCTTCGGTCAGCCCCGAGGATCACGGCTGCCTGCAGGTCATCGGCCAGCGCCTAGAGGCGGTCGGCTTCCGCGTCGAGCGCATGCCGTTCGGCCCGGTCGAGAATCTCTGGGCACGACATGGCAACGCGCGGCCGGTGCTGTGTTTTGCCGGTCATACAGATGTCGTACCCACGGGTCCGCGCGAGGAGTGGCAAACCGACCCGTTCGAGCCGGTGGTTCGCGACGGTCTGCTGTACGGTCGCGGCGCCGCGGACATGAAGAGCGGTCTCGCCGCCATGGTCACTGCCAGCGAGCGTTTCGTCGCAGCGCATCCCAATCACGGCGGCTCGTTGGCATTCCTGCTGACCAGCGACGAAGAAGGGCCGTCGGTCGATGGGACGCGCCGTGTAGTCGAAACGCTGGAAGCCCGCGGGGAGAAGATCGACTGGTGCGTGGTCGGCGAGCCCAGCAGTACCGACGCGCTCGGCGACATGGTCAAGATCGGCCGCCGCGGCTCATTGTCGGGCAAGCTCACGGTGCACGGCATTCAGGGTCACATCGCCTACCCGCATCTCGCAGACAATCCGGTGCACGCGCTCGCGCCGGCGCTCGCTGAGCTGGCGAGCCGCGTCTGGGACAAGGGCAACGATTTCTTTCAGCCGACGAGCTTCCAGGTCTCGAACATCAATGCCGGCACCGGCGCACCGAACGTGATCCCCGGCGAGCTGCGAGCACGCTTCAACATTCGTTTCTCGACGGAACAGACCGTCGAGAAACTGCAGCAGACGGTCACTGAGATCCTCAACCGCCACAAGGTGAACTACACGCTCGAGTGGTTCGTGTCCGGCCTGCCGTTCTTCACGCCGCCGGGCGACCTGTCGGCTGCAGTCGAGCGCGTCGTCAAAGCGAACACCGGGCTCAAGCCGGAGTTGTCGACTACCGGCGGTACATCCGACGGCCGCTTCATCGCGCCGACTGGCGCACAGGTCGTGGAGCTCGGCGTAATCAACGCGACCATTCACAAGGTGAACGAGCACGTGCGCGTCGCGGACATGGACGCGCTGTCCAAAATCTACGAGCAGGTGATGAAGGCGTTGCTGTCAGGCTAAGGCCTGACGCCCATCAGGCCGACTTTTTGTAGTTCACGAGCAGCGCCCAAGTACCGAGCACCGCGAGCGAGATCGCGACCCACCACGGCATCGACAAGCCGAGCAACCTCCAGTCGACAGTTCCGCACTCGCCGGATCCCGTCAGCACCTTCGAGATCACATCCGTGACCGGCATGATCTCCATCAGGTAGTTAAGGTCCGCGCCGCACGCCGCGACCGTGCCAGGCGGCTGCGCCTGGATCCACACGTGACGCGCCGAGATCAGCATGCCGCCCAGCGCGGCGAGCGTAATCAGTGCGCCGTACACGCGCGCACCGGTGCCGCGCGGGTTATGGATCGCGGCGATCAAGAACAGGATGCCCGTCACGATGGTGGCGATGCGCTGGAAGATGCACAGCGGACACGGCTGAAGCCCGAGAACGTACTGCGCGTAGAGCGCATACCCCATGAGACCCGCGCAGGCGAGAAACCCGAGCGCGTTGCCGGATCGGCGGCTGATCGCTGACAGCATGCGCGGCTACCGGCTCGCCGCTTCTGGATTTCCCTGGCTTTGATTTCTTTGCGCCCGCGATTGCAGGTGCTTCTCGACCTCGTCGATCGAGAGATGGCGGATGTCCTTGCCGTGGACCATGTAGACGACGTACTCGCAGACGTTCTTGGCGTGATCGCCGATGCGCTCCAGCGCTCGCGCCACCCAGAGCACATCCAGCGCGCGACGAATCGTGCGCGGATCCTCCATCATGAACGTGATGCACTGGCGCTGGATCGCTTCGTATTCCTCGTCGACCAGCCGATCCTTCTTCGCGATCGCTACGGCGCCTTCCGGATCGAGACGCGCGAACGCATCGAGCGAT
>Ga0207689_10004010_pt1 | contig 13393 bp, 9 predicted proteins | sample KBSMisM52_FD_184312 | JGI IMG/M metagenome (GOLD analysis project Ga0207689, IMG submission 184312) | Miscanthus rhizosphere microbial communities from Kellogg Biological Station, Michigan, USA - KBS Miscanthus M5-2 (SPAdes) (version 2) | ecosystem: Host-associated > Plants > Roots > Rhizosphere... | reverse complement strand
AACTCTTTGAGATCAATATTTTTGATAGCGATCTGATAAAAGAGATCAAGGGATGAATTTAACTTATAGTACGCTACCAGCTCTTCGATATTCCCCTGCGAGTAGGCAGCACCGATACCTTCCATCTTACGTTGAAGAATATATTTACCATCATCGGCAATGGTCCGTTTATCTTCTTTCAATGAATCTTTGATCTTACTCCGCGCCTTGGCTGTTACGACAAAACCCAGCCAATCCTCCGATGGTTTTTGTTTGTTGCTCGTAATTATTTCAACCTGATCTCCACTCCTCAATTTATGGCTGATGGGAACGAGCTTATGATTTACCTTGGCGCCAATACACTTTGACCCGATCGCACTGTGAATGGAAAATGCGAAGTCAAGCGCCGTGGAACCAACGGGTAGCATTTTTACATCACCCTTCGGGGTGTATACATAGATCTCTTCTGCAAGAAAACTGGTCTTAAAATCCTGCAAGAAATCGATCGTGTCAGTTTCCTGGTTGGAGATAACTTCACGTATCTGCTGAAACCATTTATCAAAGCGGCTTTCATCGGCCGCACCTTCTTTATACTTCCAGTGGGCTGCCAATCCTTTCTCAGCTATTTCATTCATGCGTTTCGTGCGTATCTGCACTTCCACCCATTTCCCCTGGGGACCCATCACCGTTGTATGCAGCGCTTCATAGCCATTACTTTTCGGATTGCTTAACCAGTCCCTTAGTCGTTCGGGAGAGGGAGTATACTCATCCGTTATCAGAGAGTATACTTTCCAGCATTCTTCTTTTTCTTTTTCGGGAGGTGAATCAAGCAATACGCGAATGGCAAAAAGATCATAAACCTCTTCAAAGTCCACTCCTTTTTTTCGCATCTTATTCCAGATCGAGTGAATACTTTTGGGTCTTCCGTAAATTTCAAAATTGAAACCGGTCTTTTCCAGGTTATCTCTTAGCGGTTTGATGAATTCATTGATATACCTTGTCCTTTCCCTTTTTGTTTCCGCTAATTTCTTCGCAATTTCCTTATAGGTCTCCGGCTCCATATATTTCATCGCCAGGTCTTCCATCTCCGTTTTTATATTGTAGAGACCCATGCGGTGTGCCAGTGGCGCATAGATATAAACGGTTTCCGAAGATATTTTGAGCTGTTTTTCCCGTTTCATACTATCCAGCGTGCGCATGTTATGCAAGCGGTCGGCCAGCTTGATCAGGATCACACGTGGATCATCGGTAAGCGTTAATAATATTTTTTTGAAATTCTCCGCCTGTTGTGATGCATTAACATCAATCACATTGGAAATCTTGGTAAGACCATCAACGATACGTGCAATTTCACTTCCGAATTCCCGCTCCACATCCTCAAGCGACACATCCGTGTCTTCCACGGTATCATGTAACAGGGCGCAGATCGTCGAACGCACCCCGAGGCCAATCTCTTCCACACCGATCCTTGCCACCGCAAGCGGATGCAGTATGTAAGGCTCACCGCTTTTTCGACGCATACTCTTATGGGCCTCCGCTGAAATTTCAAAAGCATTACGGATCAGCTTCCTGTCGCCCGGTTTGAGTTTGGTTTTCAATGCTCTAAGCAATGCCCGGTACTCACGTAGAATTAGATTTTTTTCCTGCTCTTCGGTTAAATTATATCTCGGTATCTGCGATATAGTTTCCATTGTCTACGAATTTAAGAAAAAGCCTCCGTTTGATTTCATTTTACTGAAATGACCTACATTTGCAGCCCAAATTAAGCACTTAGCCTGTACGACAAGTGTTTAAACCCGGTAAGCATGGAAGACATCTGATGGAGAAATGCGGGTGTGGTGAAATTGGTAGACATACCAGACTTAGGATCTGGCGCCGCAAGGCATGGGGGTTCGAGTCCCTCCACCCGCACAGAGTATTTCAGAAGTTCAAAAAGTTTCAAAAGTTAAGACCTGGACTTGTTGAACCTCTTGAACATTTTGAACCTGGCAAACGTTTAAAACTTCTTTTTACATGGCAACGATTACAAAAGAAAATATCGGTTTACTACACGAAAAGCTGATAGTAAAACTCGAAAAAACAGATTATCTGCCATCTTTTGAAAAAGCTATTAAAGACTATAGTAAGAAAGCGAATATTCCCGGATTCCGCAAAGGCCAGGTACCTTCAGGCCTGATAAAAAAAATGTACGGCACGTCGGTTTTTTCCGATGAGGTGCTGCGCAGCGTTGACAGGGAACTCGGAAAGTATCTTGAAACAGACAAGTTGGACATCTTCGCGCAACCGCTTCCGGTGGAGATCGACATGCGCCAACTGGATATGAACAATCCTACTGAATACATTTTTCAATTTGAAGTGGGAATGAAACCTGAATTTGCCCTTGCCGATCTCGCAAAGGCAAAAACGATTCGTTATAAGGTACCCGTCACAGATGAGATGATCGATACTGAAATTGAAAGACTGCAGAATCGCCATGGAAATATGAAGGACCTCGATATTGTAAATGCAGAAGACGATGTGCTAAATGTCATTTTTACAGAAGTGGATGAGAACGGTAATGAAGTAGAAGGCGGCATTAAGAAAGACAACTCCCTGCTTGTAAAATATTTTAAAGAGGAATTCCGTACGAATCTTATCGGGAAGACCATCAATGACTATGTGATAGTGGACCTGAATAACGCTTTCGCAGAGAAGGAAAGGGAATGGATCATTGGTGACCTGGGTTTAAATAAAGAGGATGAGGCTAGCGGAAAAAAAGAATTCAAGATTCAGATAACCAAGATCGGACTACTGGAGAAGAAAGAACTGAATGAAGAATTTTTTTCACAATTATACCCGAGTCAGGAGGTAAAGACAGTAGCCGATTTCCGTACCAGGGTAAAGGGACAAATACAGGAATACTGGGATAGCCAGGCGAGAAACCAGATACACGATCAGGCCTATCATGAATTGCTGGATAAAACAGAAATCAAATTCCCGGAAGGCTTCCTGAAAAAATGGATGAAGTTGCCGCAAGGGGAAGGCGAGCAAACAAAAACTGATGAACAAGTGGAACAGGAGTTCCCCCTATTTATTAATCAGTTAAAATGGACCCTTATCACGGATAAGATCATACGCGAAAACGGGATCAGTGTGGCGCCTGAGGAACTGAAGAATTTTGCAAAGCAACAATTGTTTGGCTACATGGGTATGAAAGCGGGCGATGAAGAACAGAGTTGGATCACTGATTATGCCGAAAAGATGATGAAGGACCGAAAATATGTGGAGGAGACGTACAACCGGCTTCAAACGCAGAAAATATTTGAATGGGCTGAAACGCAAGTGAAACCGGAAGATAAAGAGATTCCTGCTGAAGAATTTACTAAAATGGTGGAAGCACATCAACATCATCATCATTAACAGATACGTTTTTTTAAAAAAGGCTGACAGGTCACATACTTGTCAGCCTTTTTCTTTTTCTGCCGGTCTCGGTCTGCTTTGTGACAATTCGGCAAATTTTCGTGTCCTTCCGCCCGAATTGAGGTCGTTCATGCCCTTGATTTTGTGGTTTTGGCATTTGGACGGATATTTGATACATAGAAAAATCTCAAAGACTAAAAGTTTGTAATTATGAGTTCTACATCGGAATTTGAAAAATATGCGGTAAAACATCGTGGAATTTCCAGCAATACCCTTCATAGCTATGCTTCTCACATGGTTACAGCGCTTACACCCAACATCATTGAAGAAAGACCTATGAATGTGGCGGTAATGGATGTATATAGCAGGCTAATGATGGACAGGATTATTTTTCTGGGGTATCCTATTAACGATGAGGTTGCCAATATTGTAACGGCCCAGTTACTGTTTCTGGATTCTACAGACAGAACCCGGGATATAAACATGTACATCAATAGCCCTGGTGGTAGTGTATATGCGGGAATGGGTATGTATGACACCATGCAGTACGTTGCTCCGGACATTGCTACCATCTGTATTGGAATGGCAGCTTCTATGGCTTGTGTATTGTTAGGCGCCGGAACAAAAGGTAAAAGAGCTGCCCTGAAACATGCAAGGATCATGATGCATCAACCTAGCGGTGCCATCGGAGGACAGGCAAGTGATATCGAGATCACAGTAAATGAAATACGAAAATTGAAAAGTGAGTTGTACGAAATCGTGCAATACCATTCCGGCAAACCTGCCAAACAAATTGAAAAAGATTTCGACCGCGATTACTGGATGACGGCTACCGAGGCGAAAGAATATGGTTTGGTGGATGAGGTTCTATTGATCAATCCAAGAAAACTAAAGAAAGAAAGTTAATAGTAATTATTAAGAAATTCCTTGTCCGGTGAAACCATCATAGAAATCCGGATACGAAAAAGCCGGTAACGGTAAACTGGCAAAAATAAAAACATACAATTTTAAAATTTATGATTCCAGAACAATTTTTATACAATAGCCCGATGTATGGCGGATGGAGAAGCGACGACGATGATGAAAAGGAAGAGCAACCCAAGTCGGATCTGATGATGTTCAGCAAGAAAATCGAAAAATATTTTTTTGACAGGCGGAGTGTGCATCTGTGGGGCGTGGTAGACGACAAAAGTGCCAGAGATGTTGTTACTAAAATGCTGTTGCTTGATGCCGACAAGCCGGGCGAAGAAATCAGATTCTATATTAACAGTCCGGGTGGTGTAGTTACCAGTGGAATGGTGATCTACGACACGATGAGGATGTTACAGTCGCCTGTTGCCACCATTTGTATGGGTCTGGCCGCTTCCATGGGCAGTATATTGCTGAGCGGTGGTGCAAAGGGCAAACGCTATATTTATCCTCACGGGGAAGTAATGATCCATCAGCCATCATTGGGCGGACATATACAGGGCGTAAGTACAGATCTGGAGATACAGGCAAAACAGACAAAAAGGGTAAAAGATCTGGGAGCAAAGATCCTGGCTGATAATTGCGGAAAAACGACGCAGCAGATCATGAAAGACTTTGATCGGGATTACTGGATGAATGCAAAGGAAGCTATTGAATACGGGATTGTTGACCAGATTGTTGAAAAAATATAAGTGACTGATAATTAAGCAAGAAGACCGATTCTTGATAAGTTTTAAAAGAAAAACTGCTCTTTTCAGGGCAGTTTTTTAATTTTGTACGTTCTAACCGTAGTGCGGGAGCTGCATAAACCCAAAAAATTACATGGCAAAAAATCCATTACATTGCTCATTCTGTGGCCGAAGTCGCGATGAAGTGAAGATTCTTATAGCGGGACAGGAAGGGCATATTTGCGAAAATTGTGTTGAACATGCACGGGAGATCATCGAGCAGGAATTGATGGTGAGAGACGAAAAAGTATCGCCGTCATTTAAGCTTACTGTAAAGAAGCCGATAGAAATAAAAAGGTTTCTTGACGAGTATGTTATAGGCCAGGACGAGGCAAAGAAAGTGCTGGCTGTTGCTGTTTATAATCACTACAAACGTTTACAGCAAAAGGTAAATGAGTTCACAGCTACCAATAACGATGTTGAGATAGAAAAGAGCAACATCATTATGGTCGGTGAAACCGGTACCGGAAAAACATTGCTGGCAAAAAGCATTGCCAGAATGCTCAACGTTCCTTTCACTATCGTTGACGCCACGGTTTTTACAGAAGCCGGGTATGTGGGCGAGGATGTGGAAAGCATTCTCACCCGTTTGCTGCAGGTTTGTAACTATGATATTACAGCTGCCGAAAGAGGCATTGTCTATATCGATGAAATAGATAAAATCGCCCGCAAAGGGGATAATCCTTCAATCACCCGCGATGTAAGCGGCGAAGGCGTGCAACAGGGTATGCTTAAGCTACTCGAAGGAACCGATGTACTTGTACCGCCGCAGGGAGGCCGCAAACACCCGGAACAAAAGCTCATCAAAATAAACACGCAGAACATTCTTTTCATTTGCGGAGGCGCTTTTGATGGTATCGATAAGATTATTGCCCGCAGGGTGCAGACCAATACGATCGGCTTCAACGTGGATAAGGAGCTTCAGGAGACCATGAAGAAAAACCTGCTCAGATATATTACTCCGCAGGATCTTAAATCCTTTGGACTGATCCCGGAGTTATTGGGTCGATTGCCCGTTGTTACTCATCTGGATCCGCTGGACGCCGCTACGCTCAGGGCCATACTCACAGATCCAAAAAACGCCCTGATGAAGCAATACAAGAAATTATTTGACCTGGAAGGAATTCATCTTGAGGTAGAAGATGACGTGCTTGCGTTTATGGTAGAAAAGGCAATTGAATATAAATTAGGAGCAAGAGGGTTGCGCAGTATTTGCGAAGGCATTCTTACTGACGCCATGTTCGAACTACCCTCATCCAAAGAATCACGTTTCGTTCTCACATTAGAGTATGCCCAGCGCAAGTTTGACAAGAGCAAACTGAGCCTGTTGAAAGTTGCATAACCGCTGTAAAGAACGACCGATGTAAGGCAGTAATCTGGACAATATATAATACGTACCTTTTTTTAAACGCCGGACTTTTCCGGCGTTCTTTATTTGCATATCTTTCTTGATATAATCACTAACATAAAAAATCATCTATATGCAGGAATTAATAGAAAAATTGAAGACGGAAGCCGGACTGACTGACGAGCAGGCAACGAAAGCGATTGAATCAATCAAGAATTATATCGTCGAAAAATTTCCGATGTTTGAAGGAGCGGTGAGCAATCTATTTGGAAAATCTGAATAACCAACCAGGGCAAAGTATACGAAAGACTGGTTCGATGCAACCGAAACGCATACGATAAATTAAACCCGAATAATATTCATGCTGGAAGCTATTAAATACAACTACGCAGGTAACCAGCGGCTACCTGCATATTTGTAAGAAAAAGATTATTAATAGCATTTAGTTCAACGGTCTGCATTTCATCCCGCGAGGATGGTTGGCAGCGTCATAGGGTGTAAATGCCCGGTTACATGCTGAAAATACAACAATGATAACCATCAGCAATAACAGGATGTTTTGGCGTTTCATAGTGCAACGGCTTTAGCGGACCAAAATAATAATATTTTATTTCATTTTGCAATAAATAACCCCACCTAAATATGCGATAATGGTTGGGTAATTTACCGCTATCATTTGCCGGGACTTTACCTGAAAAATAAAAATCCCCCAATTTAGAGGGGGATTTAACAGGTACTTGTTTATGGTTTTCCGTCCAGTTGAAACATTTAACTACATCCCATGCTATTACCGCAATTCAGGCATTTGTAACAGGTGCCGCTCCTGATTGTAATGTGTCCGCACGTATTGCATGCCGGTGCGTCACTTTGCATATTCTTTGCAGCTGCGTTCATTGCGTCAAGGTTTGCTGAAGTCCTTAGCGGAGCTGTCGCACGGCTTTTTACCGGCTGGGGCGTAACGCTACTACCTGTGGTACCCGTGATACGAACATTGGATAATTCAGGCGCTTTCGCATATTCAAGGTTAGTAGGTACCTCATCCCAATCGTCGGTACCTACATTCATTACTTCTGGTTTGTCGAGAACATGTACGAGGTCTGTGCGGCCGAGATATTCGTAACCGAGTGCACGGAAGATAAAATCGACGATCGAAGTGGTTGATTTGATATTCGGATGCTCTACAAAACCGGCTGGGTCAAAACGGGTAAAGGCAAATTTGTCAACGAATTCTTCGAGGGGCACCCCATATTGCAGACCGATCGATATGGAGATGGCAAAGCAGTTCAACATACTTCGCATCGTTGCGCCTTCTTTAGCCATATCGATAAATATCTCTCCCAGGGTACCATCGCTGTATTCGCCTGTACGCAGGAATATGGCCTGTCCATTGATCTTTGCTTTTTGTGTAAATCCACGACGTTTGGCAGGCAGGGACCGGCGTTCAACGATGCTCGCCAATTTACGTTTCAGCTTGGTATCCGGTGAAGACTGAACTCTTTTTTGCACTTCCTCCAGTAATTCTTCCACCGTCAATTTACCCATGTCGACTATGTTCGACTCGCTGGAAGAAGCCGCCATTGTATTTTCGGGCAGTTGTACCGATTCAGTTTTCTGGGATGTGTCTTCCTTTTTCTTTTTATCGCTTTTATTGCTAAGGGGCTGCGACATCTTTGATCCATCGCGGTACAAGGCGCAGGCTTTCAGGCCTAATTGCCAGCTAAGCAAATAGGAATCAGCAATTTCTTCAACGGTTGCTTCATTGGGCAGGTTGATGGTTTTGGATATGGCGCCACTGATAAAGGGTTGGGTGGCAGCCATCATACGGATATGGCCCTGCGCCCAAATGTGGCGCAGGCCCTTCTTACCGCATTTATTGGCACAGTCAAAAACGGGCAGATGCTGCTCTTTCAGAAAAGGAGCACCCTCAAGCATCATGGTGCCACATACGTAATCGTTTGCAGCTTCAATTTGCTCTTCAGTAAATCCTAAAGCTTCCAGAAGACTCCATTCAAAGTCATTGTATTGCTCAGGTGTAAACCCTAAACGTTGGAGACATTCTTCACCCAACGTGTATTTATTGAAAATAAATCCGATTTCAAATGCAGTAGCAGTAGCCGCTTCCAAACGCTTGATTTCATCTGCTATAAATCCCTTTTCACTTAATGACTGATGATTGATATGAGGAGCGCCAGCAAAAGTGGCGGCACCGACAGCGTACTTGATGATAGTGTCAACTTCCTTCGGTGTATATCCGAGATTTCTCAGTGCGGCGGGTACTGATTGATTGATGATCTTAAAATAACCACCGCCGGAAAGTTTTTTGAACTTAACCAGCGCGAAGTCAGGTTCAACCCCCGTAGTATCACAATCCATTACAAGGCCGATGGTTCCGGTTGGCGCGATAACGGTTGTTTGTGCATTGCGATAGCCAAATTTTTCACCGAGTTCAACAGCATCGTCCCAGGCTTTACAGGCAGCTGATAATAAATAGTCGGGGCAATATTTTGCTTTTATGCCCTGAGGTTTGACGCTCAATCCTTCATATTCATCTGCATCATAAGCCGCCAGCCGGTGATTACGCATGACACGCAGCATGCTTTCCCTGTTTTCTTCATACCGTGGAAACGCACCCTGCACTTCGGCCAGTTCTGCAGAGGTCCTGTAAGAAATACCGGTCATGATTGCTGAAATTGCTCCGCCAATAGCCCTTGCCTCTTCGCTATCATAGGGTATGCCGCTAACCATTAGTAACGTGCCCAGGTTGGCAAAACCTAAACCAAGTGTTCTGTATTCATAGCTCAGCCTTGCCACTTCTTTGGAAGGGAACTGAGCCATTAACACGGATATTTCCAAAACCACGGTCCACAGGCGGCAATTGTATTCATACCCGTCAACATCGAACAGGTTTTTTTCCTTATCAAAAAACTTCATCAGGTTCGCTGATGCGAGATTGCAGGCGGTATTATCCAGGAACATATATTCCGAGCAGGGGTTGGAAGCCCTGATCTCACCTCCTGCAGGACAGGTATGCCATTCATTGATCGTAGTATTGTATTGCGTACCGGGATCCGCGCAGCGCCAGGCAGCATAAGATATCTGGTTCCATAATTCGCGGGCAGGAATTCGTTTCATCACTCTTCCATCCATGCGTCCTGTCAGTTCCCAGTCGTCATCATTTTTCAATTTTTCAAAAAATAAATTGGGTATGCGGACCGAGTTATTGGAGTTCTGACCGCTTACCGTTCTATACGCTTCTCCCTCGTAATCGCTGGCATAACCAGCAGCAATAAGCGCACCTACTTTTTTCTCCTCCTCCATTTTCCAGTTAATGAACTGAACGATCTCGGGATGGTCCAGATCGAGGCAAACCATTTTTGCAGCGCGACGGGTAGTCCCGCCACTTTTAATAGCGCCGGCAGCCCGATCGCCGATCTTTAGAAAACTCATAAGTCCGCTGGAGGTACCGCCGCCACTAAGTTTTTCGCCTTCGCCGCGGAGATTGGAATAATTCGTACCGACACCAGAACCGTACTTGAATATCCTGGCTTCTCTGACCCACAGGTCCATAATACCACCTTCATTCACCAGGTCATCATCCACGCTCAATATAAAACATGCATGCGGCTGAGGGCGCTCATAGGCGGATGTTGATTTCTTCAATTCTCCATCAACAGGATCGACAAAATAATGGCCCTGTGGTTTTCCTTTGATGCCATAACTTTCGTACAGGCCGGTATTAAACCATTGCGGAGAATTTGGAGTGCACATTTGATTAAGGACGCTATAGACCAGCTCATCATAAAATACCTGGGCGTCATTCGCGGTTGCAAAATAGCCGTAGCGTTCACCCCATACCCGCCAGCAATTGGCTAAACGGTGAGCTACCTGTTTGGCAGAAGTCTCCCGGCCTAAACTGCCATCAGGCTGCGGAATGCCGGCTTTACGGAAATATTTTTGCGCAAGAATATCTGTCGCGATTTGACTCCATTGTTTGGGCACCTCTACGTTATTCATCTCAAACACCACCTCACCGGAAGGATTTCTTATAACTGAAGTACGGTAGTCGTACTCAAACATGTCGAAGACACTTACGTCGTCGCGGGTGAAGCGACGAGAAAATTGCAAGCCGCTTTTGGCGGATGCCGGTTTAATAGCAGACATATTTAAAGAATTTGATGGGTTTGATTAATTTCTTCTCAGGTGGGAGAAGAGAAACGAAAGTATTTTTTGATTTGTATATTTCCATTGTACAGATATGCACATCTTGTGGATAATGAACAATGATAATGCCGTAGTGGTTGCCAGCAGCGACTTAGCTGATTTTTTAACATCCCCGTAAAAAATTATCTGAAAAAAAATTTTGGAAAATTCAGCGAGGATCGTTAAAAAAAAATACGCGCACTTTTAATCGAATGAAAGGTAAAACAGTCACGGTTTTTTACGATCGAATGCGCCAATAATGCCGTGTTTACTATCGTTTCCGCCGATCATCATTCTGAAAGCCTTGCCAGCAAGGTAGTTATTTAACACCGGTTGCTGAAAAAATTAAACTATCCACCTGTGGCTATTATTTATTCCTTTTTTTCTAAAGGATTCGTGTACCTGAAAATTGGAAAATCCTGTTATTTATTTTTAACCGATAGCGGTAAATCATTGCTTTATCAATTGATTTTCGTGTTTCGCTAAAAAGCCGAAACTTTTTTGCATTTTTGCAATAACGAACCGGTATCGGATGAAGAGGACAATATTCAAATCGCTGGAGCAAAGAAAAAAGCAGGGACTTAAATCATTTGCAGTACTGATAGACCCCGATAAAGTAAATACACCGCTACTGGATAAATTAATCGGGCTATCGCTTGAAGCCCGGGTTGACTTCTTCCTGGTCGGTGGCAGTCTGGTTATATCAAATCATCTCGATGAATGCGTACAGCACATTAAGAAAAACTGCTCCATACCTGTAATTCTCTTTCCCGGTAGTCCGAGCCAGATCAGCAAATACGCAGACGGTTTGCTATATCTGTCCCTAATATCAGGACGGAATCCCGAACTATTAATAGGGCAGCATGTCGTATCCGCTCCTTTTGTTAAACAAAGTGGGCTGGAAATACTTTCTACCGGTTATATGGTTGTGGATGGTGGCGCACCTACCACTGTTTCCTATATCAGCAACGCGAATCCCATTCCGTCTGATAAAAACGAGATTGCCATGTGCACCGCTCTTGCAGGCGAAATGCTGGGAATGAAATTGATTTATATGGACGCCGGCAGCGGCGCCAAAAGGCCGGTTACTGAAAGTATGATCAAAATCGTGGCTGATCATATTGAAGCTCCTCTTATTGTTGGCGGTGGCATTGCCAATCCTGAAAAAGCCTATCTGAATTGTAAGGCCGGTGCCGATGTTATAGTTGTTGGCAACGCCATTGAAAAAGATCCCTCGCTGATCAAAGAAATGAGCGATGCCGTTCATTCGGTACCGGTTGCTAACGTTTAACTACATACGAAATTCAACATTCCTACTTAACGCAACCAGCATGAGATGGGAGAATGAGAAATAAGGAATGAAAAATAAGGATCCGATAGCTATCGGATTAGAAAGTCAGCGAAAGCTGATGAATTAAATGTAAAATGCAAAATGTAAAATCTAAAATATAAAAGTAAAGGCCGTTTAAAGCAAGAACATACTCTTCGTTTCGAGAGAGAGGCTACTTACATTGGACTGTTCCAAAACTCCAAACTCCAAATTCCAAACTCTTATTTATCCAACAACTTGCCCCGCCCTATGCGGGGTCCAATATCCTGTATTCGGCATCCCTCCTCACTTCAGGTCATCCGTATTCACCCGCGACGGTGTGTCCACGCCGGCTATGATGGATCTTGCACTCAGGGCAATGGACCGGATGATCATTGCCATATTTTTCAGATCCAGCGTTTCCACCTGATCGCTGGGTTTATGATAATTCAGCTCATTATCCATTTTTGAAGTGGAAATGGTATGGGCCGGCACGCCTAACCGTGCTAATGTCGCATTGTCCGACCGGTAAAAAAGCTGCTGTTGCGGATAGGGATCGGGATAAAAAGTAAACCCTGTCCCCTTCAGGTTCTTCTGGAGTATCCTGCCCAGGTTCGTTTTTTCATACCCGGTTATATAGGCGGAATTAGCGCCCCATTTGCTGTCGGTACCGATCATTTCGATATTCAACATCGCTTTTACTTTACCGGGTTGCAACTGCTTTGAAAAATAATACGAACCAAACCCACCCACTTCTTCTGCTGTGAAAGCAGTAAATATGAGAGTTCGTTCATTATCTCCGCGGGCCTTAAAATAGTTGGCTAGCATTATGACCGCTGTTGTACCCGCAGCATCGTCGTTTGCACCATTGTAAATCGAATCGCCATTCACCGGCGCTCCGATTCCCAGATGATCATAATGCGCCGAAAATATTACGTATTCATCCTTCCTGCTTTTACCCGGCAAAACCCCGACTACATTGGCGAGCTTTTGTTCCGCTATCTCCTGTTTTACCTCGATATTGAAGGAGGAAGGTTCTCGGGATGCCAATAGAAAAATAACGCTGTAATCCGACTTGAAGAACTGATTGGCCAGTTGAGACAGTCGCGGAAAATTATTCGTATAGCTGGTATCAACGATTACAATATAATTGCGGCCTGCCTGGTTATATTTTATGGCTTCGCGAAACAGACGCTGCCCGGCTTTAATGGTGCTAATTTCATAGCCCGAGTGCTGATCAATTTTAAGATCGGCACTGGACGTTATTACCATTATATTTTTTTGTTCAACCGGCTGACCGTCGACCATCCCTGTCAAACTGATCAGTTTCGGGGTGACCATCGTAAAACGCTGCAAATAAGAATCGCCTTTCTTCCAGGTTTGAAGACCTGCCTTTTTAAATTCAGCAGCGATAAAACGAGCCGCTTCATCTATTTCCGGCGTGAATGTCTGCCGTCCACG
>Ga0207689_10004009_pt1 | contig 13393 bp, 16 predicted proteins | sample KBSMisM52_FD_184312 | JGI IMG/M metagenome (GOLD analysis project Ga0207689, IMG submission 184312) | Miscanthus rhizosphere microbial communities from Kellogg Biological Station, Michigan, USA - KBS Miscanthus M5-2 (SPAdes) (version 2) | ecosystem: Host-associated > Plants > Roots >... | reverse complement strand
GCCAGGGGCGCCCGACCCGTTGCGGACATGGGGGCAGGCCGAACTCGACGGGCACCACTTCTTCTGGACGGTCCACGCGCGCAACAAGAAAGCCGTCACGCTGAACCTGCGCGAGCAAGCCGGCCGGGAGCTGTTCCTCGACCTGGTGGAGAAATCCGACATCATCGTGGAGAACTTCCGGCCCGGCACGTTGGAGAAGTGGAACCTCGGCTACGACGTGCTGCACAAACGCAATCGCGGGATCATCCTGGTCCGGGTATCCGGCTACGGACAGACGGGACCCGAGTCGCACAAGGCCGGCTACGCGTCGGTCGCCGAGGCGGCCAGCGGGTTACGCCACATGAACGGCTTTCCCGGCGGGCCCCCGCCCCGGCTCGCCCTGTCACTCGGCGACAGCCTGGCGGGCATGTTCGCCGCCCAGGGTGCGCTTGCCGCACTGTACCGCCGCACGGTCACCGGTGAAGGCCAGGTAGTCGACGCCGCGCTGACCGAATCTTGTTTGGCCGTCCAGGAATCCACGATCCCGGACTACGACGTCGGCGGCGTCGTGCGCGGCCCGTCGGGCACCCGGCTGGAGGGAATTGCCCCGTCGAACATCTATCCGACGGTCGACGGCAGCTGGGTGGTGATCGCCGCCAACCAGGACACGGTGTTCCGCAGGCTGTGCGGCGCGATGGGCCAGCCAGAGCTGGCCAACGACGACCGGTTCGCCAATCACGTTGCCCGGGGCCGTAATCAGGACGAGCTGGACAAGATCATCGGCGCATGGGCCGCCGAGCGGCAACCTGCTGACATCATCGCCACGCTGTCCGATGCCGGGGTGATCAGCGGACCGATCAACACCGTCGCCGAGGTAGTGGCCGATCCCCAGCTGCAATCGCGCGGCATGATCGCCGATCACTGGGACGAACGCATCAAGCGCAACGTCAAGGGCCCCGGCGTCGTGCCAGTGCTGTCGGAGACGCCGGGAACCATCCGGAATGCCGGCCCGGCCCGGCCCGGCCAGCACAACGACGAGATCTATCGCGGGTTGCTCGGCCGCAGCGAGGCCGAGCTCGATGGGCTGCGGGCGGAGGGAGTGCTATGACCGAGTTACCCGCACATGTCGCCATTCGCGACGTCTCGCTGCGCGACGGGCTACAGATCGAAGAGCCAATTCCGTTGTCCGCCAAGCTCGAACTCCTCGCAGCCGTGGCCGCCACAGGCGTGCGGGAAATGGAGGCGACCGCCTTCGTCTCACCGTCGAAGGTGCCCGCGCTGGCCGACGCCCCCGAACTCGCCGCCGAACTGCATCAGTACCGGGACTCTCATGACATCGAGTTCTCCGCGCTGGTGGCCAGCCCGAACGGCGCCAAGAGGGCGATCGCGGCCGGCCTTGACTCGATCGAATACGTGGTGTCGGCGGCCGACGGACACAGCCGTTCGAATGTCGGTCGCTCCACCGCGGAGGCGACCGCACTGATTGCGGAGATCGTCGGGATCGCGCACGACAGCAGCGCCTCGGTGGAGATCATCATCGCCACGGCGTGGGACTGCCCGTTCGATGGCCCGACACCGCCCCAGCGGGTCATCGACGTCGTCAATGCGGCTTGCGAGGCCGATGTCGACCGGCTGGCGATCGCCGACACCATTGGCACAACCACCCCGCGGCGCGTCAGCGATCTGATCGCGCGTGTGCGCTCGGTGATCGGCGACATCCCACTCGGCGCGCACTTCCACAACACCCGCGGAGCCGGTCTGGCCAGCGCCTACGCGGCCGTAGGCTCCGGTGTCACCCGACTTGACGCATCGGTCGGCGGGCTCGGCGGCTGCCCCTTTGCGCCACGGGCGAGCGGCAACATCGCCATCGAAGATCTCGTCTATTTGTTGCGGGACAGCGGAATCCACGTCGATGTCGACCTGCGGGCTGCGATCGCCGCGGCAGAAGTGGCGCAACGCGTCGTCGGCCACGGCCTGCCGAGCTCGTTGCTGCGCGCCGGCGACCGCATCCTCGGACAGTAACCCCATGCCCGTCGAGACGCTCAGCGCCAAGGGCCGGCAGACCCGAGAGGCCATCGAGCAGGCTGCCCGGAAGCTGTTCGCCGAGAGCGGGTTTCACGGCACCACGCTGGCCGACATCACCTCCGCGGCAGGCAAGTCGCCCGCGGTGTTCTACCGCTACTTCGCCGACAAGGAGGACCTGCTCGCCGCGCTGGCCGAGTCGTTTCTGCATGACATCGTCGCGCCGTCCGGGGTGAATATTCACCTTCCGGAATCACCGGATGACGACGCATTCTTCTCCGCCGTCGTGACCGGCTACTGGAACATGTTAAAGCAGAACATCGGCATCATGATCGCCGTTGCACAGCTGGCCGCCGCCCAGCCACGATTCGCCGTCGTACAGAATGAATTTCGGCGCTTCGGCATCGACATCGTCGCCGCATCGGTCCGTCGCGCACAGGAGCAGGGATACGGCGACGAGCTCGATCCCGAACACATCGCCGCGGCGATCGCGCTGTTATTCGAGAATTTCACCACAGTCTTCGTCGGCACATCCGGGCTGGGACTCGAGATCAGCGACGAAGACGCCATCGCCACACTATCGAGGATTTGGAAGAAGACGCTGTACGGGTTCTGACACCAGAGGAGAGTCAACGTGGATTTCACCCTCCCAGAGCATCTTCCGGGACTACTCACCGAGATGGACGCGTTCATCGAGGCCGAGATCAAACCGCTGGAACGCGAAAACCTGCAGTATTTCGACCAACGTCGTGAGAACGCCCGCACCGACTGGGACAACGGCGGCATTCCGAGGCGGGAGTGGGAGGACCTCCTTGCTGAGATGCGCCAGCGTGCCGACAAGGCGGGCTGGCTGCGCTATGGCCTGCCGTCACAGTTCGGCGGCCGCGACGGCACCAACATCGACATGGCGGTGATCCGGGAACATCTGGCACATAAGGGCCTCGGACTGCACAACGACCTGCAGGACGAGTCGTCGATCGTCGGCAACTTCCCGCAGGTCATCATGATGGACCGGTTCGGGACGGACGCACAGAAGGCCGAGTGGACCGAGGCGCTGATCACGGGCGAGCGGTCGATGGCGTTCGGCCTCACAGAGCCGGGCCACGGATCCGACGCGACGTGGCTCGAGACGCGCGCCGAGCCCGACCGCGACGGCTGGGTCATCAACGGCGCCAAGCGGTTCAACACCGGCGTGCACCGGGCCACCCACGACCTGATCTTCGCCCGCAGCTCTGGAGAGCCGGGCCAGGCCCGTGGCATCTCGGCGTTCCTGGTGCCCACTGACACCCCGGGCTTCACGGTGCCGTACTACTGGTGGACGTTCAACATGCCCACCGACCACGGGGAGGTCGAGCTCAAGGACGTCCGCGTGCCCGGTGACGCCGTGCTCGGCGAGGTGGACCGCGGCCTCGAGGTCGGCCAGACCTTCCTGCACGAGAACAGGATTCGCCAGGCGGCGAGCAGCCTCGGCGCCGCACAGTACTGCATCGACCGCGCGGTCACCTACGCGAACGAACGCTCGGTGTTCGGAAAGCCGCTCGCGGTCAACCAGGCGGTGCAGTGGCCGTTGGTTGAACTGCAGACCGAGGCCCAGATGGTGCGGTTGCTGGTCTACTACGCGGCAACCCAGCTCGATGGCAACCACCACATGGAGGTCTCCGACAAGGTGTCGATGGCCAACTACCGCGCCAACCGGCTGGTGTGCGAGGCCGCCGACCGCGCCATGCAGGTGTTCGGCGGTGTCGGCTACAGCCGGCACGAGCCCTTCGAGCACATCTACCGCCACCACCGCCGCTACCGCATCACCGAAGGCGCAGAGGAGATCCAGATCCGCCGGGTAGCCCAGCGGCTGTTCGGATTCGGGCGGAAGTGAAGGAGCAGCTAGCTGCGGTGCTCCTGCCGGTCCTCGGCGAAGTGAGCATCGAGAACCTGCACGCCTTGACCGGAGGAGCGAGCCGAACCACATGGGCGTTCGACGCCCGCCTACAGGGGGAATCGGCTTCAGGCGGCGATCCGGTCAGATCACTGATCCTGCGCACCGGTCCGCCCGACGACGTCCATGCCGGGATGGAACTCGAGGCCGCGGTCCAGCAGCGGGCGCGCCCGTCCCACACATCCTCGCGGCAGACAATTCGCCCGCCGCACTGGGCAATCCGTATCTCATTTGCGACGCCATCGGCGGCGAAACGATCGTCAGGAGGATCCAGCGCGCCCTTGACGAGCCCGGCCGCGAACGGCTGCTGCAGCAGTGCGCGCAGGCGCTGGCAGCCATCCATCGCTCCGACCCCGATGGGCTGGGCCTGACCGACGTCGACCAGCTCACCGAATGGCGACAACGGCTCGACGACATGGGCGACACCACGGCCACATTCGAGTGGGCGTTTCGCTGGCTGGACGCGCACCGACCCGCGCCGTCGCCGTCACGCCTGGTGCACGGGGATTTCCGGATGGGAAACCTGATCGTCGACGAATCCGGTCTGGCGGCCGTGCTGGATTGGGAACTCGTGCACATCGGCGAGCCGTACGAGGACCTGGCCTGGTTCAGCATCCGGGCCGGGCGCTTCGGCGCGCCCGAACATCTCGGCGCGGGTGGCCTGGGCAGTGTCGAGAGCTTCCTGTCGGCCTATGAAGCCGCCGCGGGTGTACCCGTCGACCGCGAGACCTTTCGGTGGTGGCTCACGCTGGCCACGCTGCGGTGGGGTGTCATCTGCCGCTTCCAGGCCGAGCGGCATCTGTCCGGCCACACACCGTCGGTCGAGCTGGCCGCGATCGGCCGACGAGTCAGCGAAACCGAATGGGATCTGCTGGATCTGCTGAGCGGAGGGCAGGAGCGAAGCGACCCGGGAATAAGGAGGAGTGGCGGCCCACCATGAATATCTACGGACGGCCAACCGCGGCCGAACTCGTCGCCGCGGTCGCCGACTTTCTCGACAACGATGTGCGGTCCTCGACGGGGCCCAATTGTCGGCTCGCCGACGCGGGCCAGGTCAACTTCCACGCGCGTGTCGCCGCCAATGTGCTGCGCATCGTCGAGCGAGAGCTGATTGACGACTCGACCGCGGATGTCACAGGCCCTCTGGCCGAACTCGGCTTTGCCGACGAAGCGCAACTGGCCGCGGCGATCCGCGCCGGGACGCTGGACGATCGCGCGAACGACGTGCTGCCGGCCCTGCGCACGCTGGTCCGCCATCGGCTTGCGGTTGCCCACCCGGGTTACGCCGAACCCAGACCAGACAACTCCTGAAGTACCCGAAGGAACACGGCGCGGTCGGTGGCCGAAAGTGTTCCAAGCCAACGCTCCTCACCGCGCTGGATCTCCGCCTGTACCGCGTCCTTCACCCGGCGGCCCTCCTTGGTGATCGCCAATAGCCGCGCCCGCCGGTCCTCGGGGTCTGCCAGGCGTTCGATCAACCCATTCTGTTGCAGCTCGTCGAGTATGGCGATGATGCGTGTCTTGTCCGCGCCGATCGCCTCCGCGAGGGCCGCCTGTGTGCGAATCGCAGACCGATCGAGGGCGACCAGCACGCTGTAGCCCCACATCGACAACCCATGAGCCGCCAGCACCGGAAGCTCGGCGGCGATCATGGCGCGAATCAGCGGCGCGAGCATGGCGGCGAGGTCGGGCCGCTTGCGCCGTGGGGTCACACCGGGATACTAAACATTGACCAATAGTAAGCATATGCATATGATCTACTAATGCTTACTAATCATGACTTCCGCTCCTTCCATCGCGCCGCGGTGTTGGCGTCGGTCGACATCGTCGACAACGTCACCCCGAACGATCTGCATCGCCCGACGCCGTGTGCAGGGTGGGACCTGTCCCAGCTGCTGGCGCACATGACCGTGCAGCACCGTGGATTCGCCGCGGCGGCCTCCGGAGACGGCGCCGACCCCGCCCGCTGGGACACCGCCACCGTGGCCGATGGCGTGGCGATCGATCCCGCCGGTACGTATGCCGCGGCGGCGGCCGAGGTCCTCGAGGCCTTCGCCGACGACAGCGTGCTCGCCGCGTCCTTCGCACTCCCCGACTTCGGCCCGGGCGCGGCATTCCCTGGCTCGCAGGCAATCGGCTTCCACTTCGTCGACTACGTCATCCACGGGTGGGACGTGGCGCGGACCATCGATACACAGTTCACGCTGCCCGCCGATGTGATCAGCGCGGTCCTGCCGCTGGTTTTCGCTGTTCCCGACGGCGATTTCCGAACCGCACCGGGCTCGCCGTTCGCACCTGCCATCGACACCGGCGGCGGAGCCAGCGACCTCGATCGAGCACTGCTCCACCTCGGCCGTACGCCCAGATGGACGCCGCCGCGCTGACTGCGCGCGACTACCCGCGCCGGGCGCGTGCCAGCCACGCGGGCTCGTCCACGCGACTACCGGCCGGCAGGCCGATCGCGTCGGCCTGCGCCTCCTGGACCACACCGCGGTAGGTCGTGGTGTCCAGCGCGTCGAGCGCCCAGCCGTCGCGGAAGGCCTCCCGGATATCGGTCTCGCTGACCTGCGGACCGAACCCGCGGCCCGCGTCGGACAGCGCGAGCACATGCACCAGGCCGCCCGGCCGGAGCGCGGCATGCAGGCTGCTCACGTATTGCGCGCGGTCGGCGTCATCAAAGATGTGGAACAGCGCACTGTCGACAATCGTCTGGTAGCCGGGCTCGTCACCGAGATTCATCGCGTCGGCCACCTCGAAGCGCGCGTCGACGCCCTTTTCCGCTGCGTTGGCCCTGGCCTGTTCGACCGCATGCGGTGCGAAGTCGATGCCGAGCACGTCGTAGCCCAATCGGGTGAGCAGGATCGTGTGTTCGCCGGTCCCACAACCGACGTCGAGCACTTTGCTGTGAATCCAGCCGGCCCGTTGCAGCTCGACGATCGCGGGCTGCGGCTCGCCGATCACCCATGGCGCAGAGCGGGATCGGTAGGCCTCGTCGAACCGGTCTAGCGGTGGTGTGGTCTCCATGAAATGCAGTGTCGTACCTGAACCCGACTTGAGGTCAACCCCGGACGCGGCCGCGATGACGGCTTGACACACCATCGATATGACTAGGGAGGCGCAGATGTCTGTACCCAATGCCGATGCCATCGCCGACGTGGCCGACCGCCTGTTCGAGGCGATCGAGCAGAGCGACATCGCGATGGTCGAACAACTCTGGAACTCCGACGTGGTCGTATGGAAGGTTGCTGACCGCGACCGCGACCGGGAGCGTGCGCTGCGGGTCGTCGCCTGGTTCGTCAACACGACCACCGACCGCCGGTACGAGATCCTCGACCGCCAGTTTTTTTACGGCGGTTTCGTACAGCAACACATCCTGCACGCCAACGGTCGCAACGGCGGATCGATCTCGATGCGAGTCTGCATCGTTATCAAGTTAGGGGCCAACGGTCTGATCAGTCGTATCGACGAGTACTTCGATCCGGTCGAGATCGCCCCACTGCTGGAGTGACCGATTCGTTCGGAGGTGACATGGCAAGCACACAAGAGCTTCTCAGCAATCCGGTATCCGTCGGCGTCTGGAGCATCGATCCACACCGGTCGACGATCGGGTTCAAGGCCAACTCGATGTGAGGCGTCGCACCGGTCAAGGGGCGTTTCACAGAGTTCAGCGGTGATGGCCAAATCACGGACACCCAAACGATTTTCGGCCGCATCGATATCCACGCCGCATCGGTCGACACCAAGATGAGCATGCGCGACGACCACTTGCGCTCCGCGGACTTCCTCGAAGCAGAGAAGTTTCCCGATATCAGCGTGGTGGTCACCGGTGCCGAGGCCATCGACAGCGACACCGTGGACCTGCGAGCACAACTCACCGTCAAAGGGACGACTGCGCCGTTGCCGCTGCGGACCAAGTTCGCAGTCCTCGATGATGGGGCGGTACGCCTGCGCGCTCAGGCCGCCATCGACCGCAAGGATTTCGGCGTCGACGGCAACATGATTGGGATGGTGTCCGACAAGGCGACGATTTCCGCCGACGTCGTGTTCCGGCGCGGATAGCATCTGGCACATGACCCAGCCGTCGTCCTCGCTCCGCATTCTCGTCTACAGCGACAACCCCAGGACTCGCGAGCAGGTGAAGCTGGCGCTGGGTAAGCGGGTGCACCCCGACCTTCCCGAGCTGACCTACGTCGAGGTGGCAACGCCGCCGATGGTGATCAGGCAGATGGATGACGGCGGCTTCGATCTTGCCATCCTGGATGGGGAGGCCACCCCGGCAGGCGGCATGGGGATCGCCAAACAGCTCAAGGACGAGATTGCCGACTGCCCGCCCATCCTGGTGCTGACCGGACGCGCCGACGACAAATGGCTGGCCAGCTGGTCACGCGCCGACGCCGCGGTTCCCCACCCGATCGACCCGATCCGTTTGGGTGATGCGGTGGTGTCGCTGCTGCGCGCGCCCGTGCAGTAGTCGCAACGCGAATTAGCCTGCCAGGGTTGCCTTTTCGAGGCACGCCAACATCGCCGCGTGCAGCTACTAGCGACTCTAACCAAAATGCGTGGCACCCGTCATGTAGCTCGCTAGGGTGTGGGTAAGCTCACATCAACAGCCCACGAGGGAGCGCGTTTTCGGCATGAACTTGTACACGCCAATCCTGGTTCTAGGCGCGATCGCGGCTGCGTTTGCCGTGGGTTCGGTCGGCATTGCTCTGCTGACCGGGCCACGCCGTTACAACCGGTCAAAGATGGAAGCCTACGAATGCGGCATTGAACCGGTGCCGGAGCTGGCCTCCGCCCACTCGGCAGGCCAGCGGTTTCCGATCAAGTACTACCTGACCGCGATGTTGTTCATCGTGTTCGACATCGAGATCGTGTTTCTCTATCCATGGGCGGTGGCATTCGACAGCCTGGGGGTATTCGCGCTGGTAGAGATGCTTCTTTTCATGGTTGTGGTGTTCGTCGCCTACGCCTACGTGTGGCGTCGAGGAGGCCTGAATTGGGACTAGAAGAACGGCTGCCGGGCGGAATCCTGCTGTCCACCGTGGAGAAGGTGGCCGGCTACGTCCGTAAGGGCTCGCTGTGGCCTGCGACGTTTGGCCTGGCCTGCTGCGCCATCGAGATGATGGCCACGGCCGGTCCGCGTTTTGACATCGCCCGGTTCGGGATGGAGCGGTTCTCCGCGACGCCGCGGCAGGCCGACCTGATGATCGTCGCCGGGCGTGTCAGCCAGAAGATGGCGCCGGTGCTGCGGCAGGTCTATGACCAGATGGCAGAGCCCAAGTGGGTGCTGGCGATGGGCGTGTGTGCCTCGTCGGGCGGCATGTTCAATAACTACGCCGTCGTGCAAGGCGTCGATCACGTCGTCCCGGTTGACATCTATCTGCCCGGCTGCCCGCCGCGGCCGGAGATGCTGCTGCACGCGATCCTCAAGCTGCACGCCAAGATTCAGGAGATGCCGCTTGGCGTCAATCGCGAGGAAGCGATCCGTGAAGCCGAACAGGCGGCACTGTCGATCCCCCCCACGATCGAACTAAAAGGGTTGCTGCGGTGAGCGAAGGCGGCTCAGACAATGGGGCAGGCAGCGATGCCCCCGAGGTGATTGGTGTGCGCCGCGGCATGTTCGGGGCCAAGGGCAGCGGCGACACGTCGGGCTACGGCCGTCTGGTGCGGCCGGTCGCGATGCCGGGCAGTTCACCGAGGCCGTACGGCGGCTACTTTGACGAGGTCGTAGATACCCTCGCCGACGCGCTCGGCGAGGAGTCGTTTGCCGCGGCGATCGAACGCGTGGTGGTCTTCCGTGACGAACTGACGCTCGAGGTGCGGCGTGAGCACCTGCCCGCGGTAGCGCAGGCGGTTCGCGACCATCCGGGGCTGCGGTTCGAGCTGTGCCTGGGCGTGTCCGGGGTGCACTATCCCGACGACACCAGCCGCGAGCTGCACGCCGTCTACCCGCTCATGTCGATCACCCACAACCGTCGCATCCGGTTGGAGGTCGCGGCGCCGGACGCCGATGCGCACATCCCGTCGCTGTTCGGCGTCTACCCCACGACCGACTGGCACGAGCGCGAGACCTACGACTTCTTCGGCATCGTCTTCGACGGCCATCCCGCGCTGACCCGCATCGAAATGCCCGATGACTGGGAGGGGCATCCGCAACGCAAGGACTACCCATTGGGCGGCATACCCGTGGAGTACCACGGCGCCGAGATCCCGCCGCCTGATGAGCGGAGGGCCTACAACTGATGAGTACATCCACAACTCCGCCTGAGAACGGCGGCACCTCCCCCGCGGGCACCGACACGGTGGTGATGGTCGGCGGCCAGGACTGGGAGCAGGTCGCCGCTGCCGCCGCGGAGGCCCAGCCGGGTGAGCGCATTGTGGTCAACATGGGTCCGCAGCACCCGTCCACCCATGGCGTGCTTCGGCTGATCCTGGAGATCGAGGGCGAGACCATCACCGAGGCCCGCTGCGGGATCGGCTATCTGCACACCGGCATCGAGAAGAACCTCGAATACCGCAACTGGACCCAGGGCGTCACGTTCGTGACACGAATGGATTACCTGTCACCGTTTTTCAACGAAACCGCGTACTGTCTCGGCGTCGAAAAGCTGCTCGGGGTCACCGACGACATCCCCGAGCGTGCCACCGTCATCCGCGTGATGATGATGGAACTCAACCGGATCTCGTCACATTTGGTCGCGCTGGCGACCGGCGGGATGGAACTCGGCGCGATGTCGGCCATGTTCTACGGGTTCCGCGAACGCGAACAGATCCTCTCCGTGTTCGAGACGGTCACCGGGCTGCGAATGAACAGCGCCTACGTCCGCCCCGGCGGGTTGGCCGCCGACCTGCCCGACGAAGCGATCCCCCAGATCCGCGACCTACTTCAGTTGCTGCCCAAGCGGTTACAGGATCTTGAGGACCTGCTCAACGAGAATTACATCTGGAAGGCCCGCACGGTTGGTGTCGGCTACCTCGATTTGGCCGGCTGCATGGCGCTGGGCATCACCGGGCCGGTGCTGCGCTCTACCGGGTTGCCGCACGACCTGCGCAGGGCCCAGCCGTACTGCGGCTACGAGACATACGACTTCGACGTCATCACCGACGACGGCTGCGATTCCTACGGCCGCTACATCATTCGGGTCAAGGAGATGCGTGAGTCGATCAAGATCGTCGAGCAGTGCGTAGACAGGCTATCCCGATTGTCCTCACAACCCGTGATGATCCAGGACAAGAAGCTGGCCTGGCCGGCCGATCTGAAGGTCGGCCCGGACGGCCTTGGGAACTCACCGGAACACATCGCCAAGATCATGGGCCACTCCATGGAGGGTCTGATCCACCACTTCAAGCTTGTCACCGAGGGCATCCGGGTGCCTGCCGGTCAGGTCTACATCGCGGTCGAGTCGCCGCGCGGCGAGCTCGGCGTGCACATGGTGTCCGACGGGGGCACCAGACCGTATCGCGTGCATTACCGCGACCCCTCGTTCACCAATCTGCAAGCCGTGGCGGCGATGTGCGAAGGCGGTATGGTCGCCGACGCGATCGCCGCGGTGGCGTCGATCGACCCGGTGATGGGCGGGGTGGACCGCTGATGAGCGCTTGCGCGAAGAAGAGAAAACGACGATGAGCGCTTGCGCGAAGAAGAGAAAACGCTGATGAGCGCTTGCGCGAAGAAGAGACAGTCATGAGTGTGTTCCTCGAACTCGGGCAGCGGCCCGACGAGCCAGGCCCGCCGATCCACGGGAGGGGGTCATATCCGGCCGATGTGACGGCACGGCTGGATGCCGACGCCAAAGTGATTATCGCCCGCTACCCGAGCGGGCGATCGGCGCTGTTGCCACTGCTGCACCTAGTCCAGTCCGAGGACGGCTGCCTCACCCCGGCGGGACTTGCGTTCTGCGCCGCCCAACTCGGGCTGACCGACGCCGAGGTCACCGCGGTGGCTACGTTCTATTCCATGTATCGGCGCACGCCGACCGGCGAGTACCTGGTCGGGGTATGCACGAACACGCTGTGCGCGATCATGGGCGGCGACGCGATTCTCGAAGCGCTGCAAGACCAACTGGGCATCCACGCCGGGCAGACCACTGACGACGGTCGGGTCACCCTTGAGCACGTCGAATGCAACGCCGCGTGCGACTATGCACCGGTCGTGATGGTCAACTGGGAGTTCTTCGACAACCAGACACCATCATCGGCCCGCGACCTCGTCGACGGGCTGCGCGCAGGCGAACCCCCCGTGCCAACCCGCGGCGCGCCGCTGTGCACATTCCAGGAGACGGCCAGAACCCTTGCAGGGCTGCCCGATTCGCGGGGGTCAGGTCGCGACGTCGGGGGCGCCACCCTCGCAGGTCTGCGGGTGGCCCAGGCACTGGACATGACGGCACCAGACGCGGCAGAGGCAACGGACTCGCACGCCGCACCCGACGACACAAAGGTGGCAGCGGAGGCGACGAAGGACCAACCATCGCCTGGCCCGTCGACAACCGTGCCACCCAAACCGTCGACGCCCGAAACTGAGCCGAAAGCAACGGATTCCGACAAATGACCCAGTTGACACCCGTGTTGAGCAGGTTCTGGGATGAGCCGGAACCGTGGTCCCTTGACACCTACCGCCGCCACGACGGCTACCGCGCACTGGAGCGGGCGTTGGGCATGGATCCGGACGGTGTCATTGCACTGGTGAAGGATTCGGGCCTGCGCGGTCGCGGCGGCGCAGGGTTCCCGACCGGGACGAAGTGGTCGTTCATCCCGCAGGGCGACACCGGCGCTGGCGCGAAGCCGCATTACCTGGTCATCAACGCCGACGAATCCGAACCAGGTACCTGCAAAGACATCCCGCTGATGCTGACGACGCCGCATTTCCTCGTGGAGGGGGCGATCATCGCGGCCTATGCGATCCGGGCACATCACGCGTTTATCTACGTGCGGGGCGAGGTCGTCCCTGTGTTGCGCCGACTGCAGACCGCGGTCGCCGAAGCCTACGACGCGGGATATCTCGGCAACGATATTCGCGGCACCGGTTTCGATCTGGAGTTGATCGTGCATGCAGGTGCGGGCGCCTACATCTGCGGCGAGGAGACCGCGCTGCTGGACTCGCTCGAGGGCCGCCGCGGCCAGCCGAGGCTGAGACCGCCGTTCCCCGCGGTGGCCGGTCTGTATGCCTGCCCGACGGTGGTCAACAACGTGGAATCCATTGCCAGCGTGCCTCCGATCTTGCTCAACGGCGTCGACTGGTTCCGGTCGATGGGCTCCGAGAAATCGCCCGGCTTCACGCTGTATTCGCTATCCGGACACGTCACCACGCCAGGACAGTACGAAGCGCCGCTCGGCATCACCCTGCGCGAACTGTTGGAGTATGCGGGCGGGGTGCGGGCCGGACACTCACTGAAATTCTGGACACCAGGTGGTTCGTCAACCCCTCTGCTGACTGACGAACACCTCGATGTGCCACTGGAT
>Ga0207689_10004006_pt1 | contig 13398 bp, 10 predicted proteins | sample KBSMisM52_FD_184312 | JGI IMG/M metagenome (GOLD analysis project Ga0207689, IMG submission 184312) | Miscanthus rhizosphere microbial communities from Kellogg Biological Station, Michigan, USA - KBS Miscanthus M5-2 (SPAdes) (version 2) | ecosystem: Host-associated > Plants > Roots >... | reverse complement strand
TGCCCCAGCGCATGGACTGCGCGCTGTTGGGCGACTGGTCGTCGGGCGGGCCGAACATCATGATCGAGGGCCACCACCAGCGGTTCACCGCGTCCTGCACCATGGCCTTTTGCGCCTCGGTGCCGTGCTGCATCATGGTGAGCAGCGCCTCGTAGCCCTGGCGCTGGTGAAAGCTTTCCTCGCGGCAGATGCGGATCATGGCGCGCGCATAGGGCGCGTAGGAGCAGCGGCAGATCGGCACCTGGTTCATGATCGCCGCGCCGTCCACCAGCCAGCCGATGGTGCCCATGTCGGCCCAGGTCAGCGTCGGGTAGTTGAAGATCGAGCTGTACTTGGCGCGGCCGGTGTGCAGCGCCTCCAGCATCTGGTCGCGGCTGGTGCCCAGGGTCTCGGCGGCGGCGTACAGGTAGAGGCCGTGGCCGCCCTCGTCCTGCACCTTGGCCAGCAGGATGGCCTTGCGCTTGAGCGTGGGCGCGCGGCTGATCCAGTTGCCTTCGGGCAGCATGCCGACGATCTCGGAGTGCGCGTGCTGGCTGATCTGGCGCACCAGCGTCTTGCGGTAGTGATCGGGCATCCAGTCCTTCGCCTCGATGAAGTCGCCGGCGTCGATGCGCGCATCGAAGCGTTCCTGCAGCTGCATCTCCTCGGCGGATCGGACGGCCTTGACGGCTTCGTCCTTGCCCATCGTGTCCATCGCCTGCGTGTACATCGTGTGACTCCTGTTCAGGTCGCGTGGCCGCTGGTCTCAGCGGCCGGGGGTTGTCATCGGGGTCGCTTGTCGACGACGCGCCTGGCCTTGCCGGTCAGCGTGCGTTCGATCGAATCGGGCGCGAGCACGCTGACGCTGGTCGTGATGCCCACCAGCGTCTTCACGCGCTGCTTGACCCAGCCGGCGATCTCTTGCTGCTGTTGTGAGTCCATGCCCCGCGCGCCGGGCTGCAGCTCGCAGTGCACCTCGACCTGGTCGAGCAGCCCGTCGCGGCTCACCAGCAGCTGATACTGGCCCGAGAGCTGGCCGTGCGCGAGCACGATCTCCTCGATCTGGGTCGGGAAGACGTTGACGCCGCGGATGATCAGCATGTCGTCGGTGCGGCCGACGATCTTGCCCATGCGGCGGAACGCGCGCGCGGTCGGCGGCAGCAGCCGGGTCAGGTCGCGGGTGCGGTAGCGGATGATCGGCAGCGCCTCCTTCGTCAGCGAGGTGAAGACGAGCTCGCCCTCGCTGCCCTCGGGCAATACTTGGCCGGTGTCGGGGTCGACGATCTCGGGGTAGAAATGGTCTTCCCAGATCACCGGGCCGTCCTTGGTCTCGATGCATTCGCTCGCGACGCCGGGGCCCATCACCTCGCTCAGGCCGTAGATGTCGACGGCGTCGATCCCGGCCTTCGATTCGATCTCGCGGCGCATTGCCTCGGTCCAGGGTTCGGCGCCGAAGATGCCGACCTTCAGCGAAGTCTCGCGCGGGTCCAGCCCCATGCGGGTGAACTGCTCGATGATCACCTGCATGTAGCTCGGCGTGACCATGATGATGCTGGGCTTGAAGTCCTGGATCAGCTGCACCTGCTTCTCGGTCTGCCCGCCCGACATCGGGATCACCGTGCAGCCCAGCCGCTCGGCGCCGTAATGCGCGCCCAGCCCGCCGGTGAACAGGCCGTAGCCGTACGAGATCTGGATGATGTCGCCGGCGCGCCCGCCGGCGGCGCGGATCGAGCGCGCGACCAGGTCGGCCCAGTTCGAGATGTCGTTGCGCGTATAGCCGACGACGGTCGGCTTGCCGGTCGTGCCCGACGAGGCATGCAGCCGCACGACCTGCTCGCGCGGCACCGCAAACAGCCCGAATGGGTAGTTCTCGCGCAGGTCCGTCTTCACGGTGAACGGGAACTTCGCCAGGTCGCTCAGCTGCTTCAGGTCGTCCGGGTGCACGCCGTGCGCGTCGAAGGTCGCGCGGTAGTGCGGCACGTTGGCGTAGACATGGCGCAGCGTCGACTTCAGCCGCGTCAGCTGCAGTGCGGCGATCTCGTCGCGGCTCGCGGTCTCGATCGCATCGAGCTCGCCGGGGGCGGGGTGCTTGACGGCCATGGGGCGTCTCCTGTGTCAGCCGGCGTCGCGCGCGGGCACGGCCGGCTTGCCCTTCATCGTGTACGAGCGGCCGCGGAACACCGCGACGCGCTCGCCGCGCTGGTTCGTGATCTCGGTGTCGTAGACGCCGGTGCGGCCGGCCTTCGAGACCTCGGTGCACCGCGCGGTCAGCACGTCGCCGAGGCGGCCCGGCGCGAGCAGCTCGATCGCGAAGCCCGACGCGACGGTCAGCTCGTTGTACGAATTGCAGGCGAACGCGAAGGTCGAATCGGCGAGCGTCGCGATCAGGCCGCCGTGGCACAGGTCGTGGCCATTGAGCATGTCGTCGCGCACCGTCATCGTCAGCGTGGCGCGGCCGGGCGTCACGTCGACGATCTGCATGCCGAGCAGCTTCGATGCGCGGTCGTTGCGGAACATGCCCTCGCGCACGAAGTCGGCGGTCTGCTGCGCCGTGATGGCAGTGTCAGCCATGGAAGCGCCCCCCGCTGAACTGCAGCCGCGACAGCAGCGGGGCGCGCCGGTAGCGCGCGTCGCCGTAATGCGCCTGCAGGTTCGCGAGCACGCCGGCGACGCGCGCCGCACCGAGCGCGTCGGCCCAGGCGAGCGGGCCGAGCGGGTACGCGGTGCCCAGGCGCATCGCGGTGTCGATGTCGGCGGCGACCACCGGCGCGGCCGGGCCGCTCCAGGTCATCACATCGGCGGCTTCGTTGGCGAGGCAGCAGACGGTGCGCATCAGCGCCAGGCCGGCGACATCGGCAAGCTCGATCAGCGCGATGTTCGCGGCCTGCAGCAGCGCCGCCAGCGCCGGCAGCTGCGCGGCCGCCGCGGGGCTCGCGGCCGCGCCCAGAAGAGGCGTGGTCGCGAAGTCGCGCGCCAGGTCGAGCACGATCAGCGCACCGCCGCCGCCGCGCTCGGCCGCGGTGCGGCCGTCGGTCAGGGCGATGCGGGTGCTGCCGAAGGCCAGCGTGTCGTCGGGCAGCCCGTCGTGCGGGACGAGGCCGATGCCGGCCGCCTCGAGACGCGCGACCAGCGGTGTCAGCAGCCCGGCATCCCGCGGCACGTCGATGCGGGCCGGGGCGGCCCCAGGCGCGACCGTCGCGACGACCGGCGCCGCCGCGTCCTTGCCGTAGTTGTAGAAGCCGCGCCCGCTCTTGCGGCCGAAGCGGCCACTGCGCACCAGCTCCTGCTGGACCAGGTGCGGCGCGTAGCGGGTGTCGAACGCGGTCGCCTGGAACACCGATTCGGTGACCGACAGGTTCACGTCCAGCCCGATCAGGTCCATCAGCTCGAACGGCCCCATCGCGAAGCCGCCGGCCTCGCGCATCAGCTTGTCGATCGCCGGCGCCGGCGCGAGGCGCTCGGCCAGCAGCCGCAGGCCTTCTGCGTAGTACGGCCGCGCGACCCGGTTGACGATGAAGCCGGGCGCGTTCGGCGCATCGACCGAGGTCTTGCCCCAGGCTCTCGACAGCGCGTGCATTGCCGCCACCAGCGCCGGGTCGGTCTCGATGCCGGGGATCACCTCGACCAGCTTCATCCGGGTCGCCGGGTTGAAGAAATGCCAGCCGATCAGCCGCTGCGGGTGCTGCAGGCCCTGCGCGACCGCGGTGATCGAGATCGACGAGGTGTTGGTCGCCAGCACCGCGTCGGGGCCGAGCGTCGCCTCGAGCTGGCGCAGCAGCGCCTGCTTCGCGTCCAGACGCTCGACGATCGCCTCGACCGCGATGCCGCAGCCGGCGAGCGCGTCGACCTGCTCGGCGACGCCGATGCGCGCCAGCACCGCGTCGCGCGCCGCGGCGTCGAGCTTGCCGCGCTGCACCGCGCCGGCCAGGTCGGCCGCGATGCGCTGCAGCGCCGCAGCGGCGGCACCGGGCTGCGCATCGAACAACCTGACCGGATGGCCCGATTGGGCCGCGAGCTGCGCGATGCCGGCGCCCATGCTGCCGGCGCCGATCACCGCCACGGCGGTCGAGGTGTTCAGGGAATAAGGCATGCGGGCTGTCGGCTGGTGGAGGGATTCGGACGCGGCCATGCGGCCATGCGGGAAGGGCGGCAGCGCGCGCCGCAGCAGGCAGTCGAAACATATTCGACCGATCGGTCGGAAATAATACGTCGACGCGCGCCGCGGCGCAAGCGCGGCGCCGCAGGGATAACCCGCAGAGCCCGCGGTCACCGGTGTCGCCGACGCGGCCGCGCAGCCGGGGCCAACCTATGATCCGGTGGCCCGGCAGAGGAAGGATCGCGGATGGACAGCAGCGCCCTCAGAGACATTGCCCGTCAGGCCATGGTGCAGCGCGGCCTGCTGCCGGATTTCTCGACCGCGGCGCAGCACGAAGCCGCACGGCTGGCGCAGCCGCGGCCGCCGGGCCGGCCCGACGCGCTCGCCGACGCGCTGCGCGACCTTCGGGCGCTACCCTGGTGCTCGATCGACAACGACGATTCGCGCGATCTCGATCAGCTCACGGTCGCGCAACCCGAGGCCGGCGGCAGCGTGCGCGTGCTGGTCGCGATCGCCGATGTCGATGCGCTGGTCGGGATCGGCGGCGCGATCGACGTGCATGCGCGCACCAACACGACCTCGGTCTACACCGCGGCCGGCGTGTTCCCGATGTTGCCGCTGCGGCTGTCGAACGATCTCAGCTCGCTCAACGAGGCGCAGGACCGCGCCGCGGTCGTGATCGAGATCCGGGTCGGTGCCGACGGCACGCCCAGCGACGGCGATGTCTATCTCGCATGGGTCCACAACCATGCGCAGCTCGCCTACGACGGCATCGCCGCGTGGCTGAACGGCAGCGCGCCGGCACCGCCGAAGCTCGACGCCGTGCCCGGCCTGGCCGAACAGCTGCGCTTGCAGGACCGCGCCGGCGCCGCGCTGCAGGCCGCGCGTCGGCGTCGCGGCGCGCTCAGCCTGGCGACGAACGCGTCGCGCCCGGTTTTCACCGACGGCGTGCTGACCGACCTGCGCGCCGAAGTCGGCAACCGCGCGAAGGAGCTGATCGCGAGCTTCATGATCGCGGCCAACGGCGTCAGCGCCCGCCTGCTCGATGCCCGCGGCTTCCCGTCGCTGCGGCGCTTCCTCGGTGCGCCGCAGCGCTGGGAGCGCATCGTGCGGCTCGCCGCCGAGACCGGCGAGGCCTTGCCACCCGAGCCGAGCGCGATCGCGCTCGACGCGTTCCTGACGCGCCGCCGCGCCGCGGCGCCGGACGCTTTCGCCGAGCTGTCGCTCGCGGTGGTCAAGCTGCTCGGCTCCGGCGAATACATGCTGAGCCGGCCCGGGTCGGCGGCCGATGGGGCGAGCGGCCACTTCGGCCTGGCCGTCAACGACTACACCCATTCGACCGCGCCGAACCGCCGCTACCCCGACCTGATCACGCAGCGCCTGCTGAAGGCGGCGCTGGCCGGCGCGGCGCCGCCCTTGAGCGACGCCGAACTGAGCGCGCTCGCCCGGCACTGCACGATGCAGGAAGACAACGCGGCGAAGGTCGAGCGCCAGGTGCGCAAGTCGGCGGCGGCGCTGCTGCTCGCGCCGCGCATCGGCGAACGCTTCAACGGGCTGGTCACCGGCGCGTCGGGCAAGGCGACGTGGGTGCGGATCAACCACCCGGTCGCCGAGGGCCGCATCGTGGAGGGCGTCGAAGGGCTCGATGTCGCCGACCGCGTGCGGGTCGAGCTGGTCGGCGTCGATGCCGCACGCGGCTTCATCGACTTCCGGCGCGTGCTCTGAGCGCCCCGGGGAAATGTCTTCGACATTCCCGCCCCCAGGGGTCAAGCAAAGTGGCAAGGCCACATGTGCTTGAGAGACGCCTGATCACCGCGCGGGCAGGCCGGGGTCCCACGGGGCGACGCCGTGGAACGCCGCGGCGAGGAAGTCCACCATCACGCGCACCTTGGCGCTGAGGTGGCGCCGGCTCGGGTAGATCGCCAACACGTCGGTGTCGTGCATCCGGTAGTGCGGCGTCATCAGCGGCACCAGCGTGCCGGCGCGCAGGTCGTCGCCGACCAGAAAGGTCGGCTGCCAGATGATGCCCATGCCGGCCAGCGCGGCGGCACGCGCGGTGTCGCCGTTGTTGGCGTGCATCACGCAGGGCACGCGCACGACTTGCTCGGCGCCGGCGGCATCGACGAAGGTCCATTCGTCGGCGCTTGCCGCATAGGTGTAGCCGATGCAGGCGTGCTGTGCGAGGTCGGCCGGGTGCTTCGGTCGCCCGTGCTTGCGCAGATAGGCGGGCGCGGCGCAGGCGACGTTGTGCGAGGTCGCGAGCTTGCGTGCGGCATGCGCCATCGAGCCGGCGCGCGAGATGCGCACGCCCATGTCGTAGCCTTCCTCGACGATGTCGACGACGCGGTCGATCAGTGCGATGTCGAGTTCGACCTCGGGGTAGACGCGCGCGAACTTCGGCCACAGCGGCGCGAGATGGCGGATGCCGAAGCTCACTGGCACGTTGATGCGCAGCCGCCCGCGCGGCGCCAGCGTCGACGCGGCGGCGACCGCCTCGGCCTCGGCGACGTCGTCGAGCACCGCCTTCGCGCGCTCGAACAGCGCTTCGCCGCTTTCGGTCAGCGAGAGCTTGCGCGAATGGCGGTTCAGCAGCCGCGTGCCGAGGTGCGATTCGAGTTCGGCGATGTAGCGCGTCACGTTGGCCGGCGAGGTGCCGAGCGCGTCGGCCGCGCGCGCGAATCCCTGCCGTGCGACAACGGCGACGAAGACCTCGAAAGCGCGCAGACGGTCGATTCGGAAGCCCCTGAAGCCGATTCGATTCACTAAAGCTGAATCGATTGTGCAGCCGGGCGGTCTGGATCACAACAAAGATGAATCCTACAGTCTGGCCATCCCTTCACCACCTCCAAGGAGCACAGCATGAACCGACTCAGCGGCAAGCGCGCCCTCATCACCGGCGGCACCAGCGGCATCGGCCTCGAGACGGCGCGCCAGTTTCTCGCCGAAGGCGCGCGCGTCGCGATCACCGGCAGCAGCGACGCATCGATCGCCGCGGCGCGCCGCGAGCTCGGCGACGGCGTGCTGATCCTGCGCAGCGATGCCGGCGCCGTGGCCGAACAAGCCGCGCTGGCGCAGGCGATCGGCGAAGCCTTCGGCGGCCTCGACGTGGTGTTCATCAATGCCGGCGTGGCCGAGTTGCGTCCGGTCGAGCAATGGGACGAAGCGGCCTTCGACCGCACGCTGTCGATCAACCTGAAGGGCCCGTATTTTCTGCTGCAGGCACTGCTGCCGTTGCTCGCGAACCCGAGCTCGGTCGTGCTCAACACCTCGGTGAACGCGCACATCGGCATGCCCACCTCGAGCGTCTACGCGGCCAGCAAGGCGGGTCTGATTTCGCTGGCGCGCACCCTGTCGGGCGAGCTGATCGCGCGCGGCATCCGCGTCAATGCGGTCAGCCCCGGCCCGATCTCGACGCCGCTGTACGGCAAGCTCGGCCTGAGCGCCGACGACCTGCAGAAGACGGCCGAGTCGATTCGCGCGCAGGTGCCGGCCGGCCGCTTCGGCACGCCGAGCGAGATCGCGAAGGCGGTGGTGTTCCTGGCCTCCGACGAGTCTGCGTTCACGGTCGGCAGCGAACTCGTGATCGACGGCGGCATGAGCACGCTCTGAGCTTGCTGGCGCCGCGGTGCCGGCGATGCGGTCGGCGCTTGACGCAGCGCAAGCGGCTCGGGCCGGCGCCCCGATACAGTGGTTTCACGCAATGCGCGGCCGATGCAGCGCCCGCGCCGAACTGGAGACACACCCATGCCCGCCAAACCGATCCGATGGACGCACGTGTTCGCCTTCGTGCTGCTGACCCTTGGCGCGACCGGCGCGCTGGTCGCGGCCGGCCTGCACGACGCCGAGTTGCAGGCCCGGAGCCAAGGGGCCGAGCGGCCCTGACGAGCGCGCGGCACCTGGCCTCGCCGCAGCGCAACAGCAAAGCGATCGCATTTGCGTGGCCGGCCGGACGGCGGTTCGCCGCGCCGCTGCGGCTTCAGGCGCTTCCTGGGTAGATCCGGCTTCGCCGGGCTCTCCGATCACCGCGGGGGACGGCCGGCTTGCCCGGCCTTGGGGCGCTCTGAAGTTCTCAGGCCGCGCTGACCGCCAGGGTCGACACGCTGCGCGGCTCGCCGTCGCCGAGCAGGCGCAGCAGCAGCTCCTGCACGGTTCTGATCTGGGTGCCGAACGGCAGCGCGCCGCGGCCGCGGAAGAACAGCCCGCGCTTGACGTCGCCGCGCAGCGCCGACGCAAGCTGCTGGTCGATGCAGAACTGCCCCCAGCCGACCTTGCCGTCGCGCAGGCCGCACTGCGCCAGGCAATCGAAGACCTTGGTGCAGCGCGACTTCGCGTGGGCGACCGCCTGCAGCTTCGGCTCCGCCTTCAGGTACGCGCGCAGCCACGGCGTCAGCACCGCGCGCGCCGGCAGCCCGGCGACGCTGGTGAACTCGACCATGTCGGCATCGCTCGCCTCGGCGAGCACGCGCTTGAATTCGGGGTGCGCGTCGGACTCGCAGGTGACAGCGAACGGCGTGCCGAGCTGCACGCCGCTGGCGCCCAGGTCTTGCACGCGGCGGATATCGGCGAGGCTGCGGATGCCGCCGGCGGCGATCACCGGCACGTGCTCGATGCCGGCGGCGCGCAGCACCGCCAGGGTCTCGGGCACCGCGCGCTCGAAGTCGAAGCGCGGGTCGTTGAGGTCTTCGACCTTGGCCGCGCCGAGGTGCCCGCCGGCATGCGCCGGATGCTCGAGCACGATGGCATCGGGCATGCGTTTCTTGCGCTCCCACTTGCGCACCACCAGCTGCACGCCGCGCGAGTCCGACAGGATCGGCACCAGCGCGACCTGCGGATGATCTGCCGCGAGCTCGGGCAGGTCGAGCGGCAGCCCGGCGCCGACGACGACCGCGTCGATGCCGCTTTCGAGCGCACGCCGCACATAGGGCGCGTATTCGCTGACCGCGCGCATCACGTTGACCGCGAGCAAGCCGCGCACGCCGGCGATCGCACGCGCGGCGCGGATCTCGCGATCGAGTGCTTCGAGATTCGCCGCGTCGATCGCGGCCTTCGCATCGGCGCCGAACCCGAGGCCGCGGGTGCGCTCCATCAGGTCGCTATGGTGGCGGCGCAGGTCGATCGCGCTGAGCGTGCCGACACCGCCCTGGGACGCGACCTGACCGGCCAGGCCGTGGGCCGACACGCCGATGCCCATGCCGCCCTGCACGATCGGCAGCAGCGCGTGGCCGGCCAGGCGCAACGGGCGCAGGCCGCTGCGCTGCAACGGCGCGATCAAGTCGGGGTGAATCCGGTTCATGGGTCGGTCCCTAGGACAGTGGACGAGACCGGCGCCGATGAAGCAGCGCCGCACGGTCGTCACCGCCAATGCGGGACGAAAGCGCCGATTCTGCGGCGCGCGACGGTCTCCCGCCGGGTCGCGTGCCGCTGCGTTGATCCAGATCAAGCGAGGGTGCAACATGCGCGGATCTGCGTTGGCGGCGTGGCACGACCGTATGCGTGCGATCGCGCGGCGCCCTTGGCGCGTGCCGACGGTTTTGTCCATGATTCAACGCAAGACCCCACCGCGACCGCGTCCCTATCGTGCCCGCATACTTTTGCCGGAGATTCCATGACGACTGCGACCCCCACGCCCCTCGCCACCAGCGTCGACCTGCCCGCCCAGGCGATCAGCGACGAAGTGCTGATCGAGAAGTACGCGAAGGGTGACGAGCGCCATGTCGACGACGTGCGGCTGCGGGTCGCGCGTGCGCTCGCGCAGGTCGAGGCGCCCGACGCGCGCGCGCAGTGGGAGGCGCGCTATCTGCAGGCGCTGCGCGACGGCTTCATCCCGGCCGGGCGCATCCATTCGGCGGCCGGCACCGACCTGTCGGCGACCCTGATCAACTGCTTCGTGCAGCCGGTCGGCGACTCGATCGCCAGCGACGACGAGGGCCACCCGGGCATCTACACCGCGCTGACCGAAGCCGCCGAGACGATGCGCCGCGGCGGCGGTGTCGGCTACGACTTCTCGCGCATCCGCCCGCGCGGCGCCTGGGTCGGCAGCACGCAGTCGAGCGCATCGGGGCCGGTGTCGTACATGCGCGTGTTCGATCGCTCCTGCGAGACCGTCGAGTCGGCCGGTTCGCGGCGCGGCGCGCAGATGGGCGTGCTGCGCTGCGACCACCCCGACATCGAGGAGTTCATCCACGCGAAAGACCAGGGCGATCTCGCCAACTTCAACATCTCGGTCGGGCTGACCGATGCGTTCATGCAGGCGGTGCAGGACGACACCGCGGTCGAGCTCGTGCACCGCGCTGCGCCGGGCCCGAAGCGCCAGGCCGAGGGCGCCCATCAGCGCGCCGACGGTCTGTGGGTCTACCGCACGCTGCCGGCACGCAGCCTGTGGGAGCAGATCATGCGGTCGACCTACGACCACGCCGAACCCGGCGTGCTGTTCCTCGACCGCATCAACATCGACAACAACCTCTCGTACTGCGAGACCATTGCCGCGACCAACCCCTGCGGCGAGCAGCCGCTGCCGCCTTACGGCTGCTGCTGCCTCGGCTCGATCGACCTGACGCGCTTCGTGCTCGAGCCCTTCGAGGCCGAGGCGCGCTTCGACGAGGCGGCGTTCGCGCGCCATGTGCAGGTCGCGGTGCGCATGCTCGACAACGTGCTCGACATCACCTGGTGGCCGCTGCCGCGCCAGGCCGAGGAGGCGCGCAGCAAGCGCCGCATCGGGCTGGGCTTCACCGGCCTGGGCGATGCGCTGGTGATGCTGAACCTGCGCTACGACACCGCGCCGGCGCGCGCGGCCGCGCGGCGCATCGCCGAGCTGCTGCGCGATGCCGCTTACGGCGCATCGGTCGATCTCGCCGCCGAGCGCGGCGCGTTCGCGCTCTTCAACGCCGACCTGTACCTGAGCCGTGGCACCTTCGCGTCGCGCCTGCCGGCGGCGCTGAAGGAGCGCATCCGCGCCGGCGGCTTGCGCAACTCGCACCTGCTGTCGATCGCACCGACCGGCACCATCAGCCTGGCCTTCGCCGACAACGCGAGCAACGGCATCGAGCCGGCGTTCTCGTGGAGCTACACGCGCAAGAAGCGCGAGGCGGACGGCCGCTTCAAGACCTATGTGGTCGAGGACCACGCCTGGCGCCTGTACCGCCACCTGAAGGGCGTCGACGCGCCGCTGACGCCGGCCTTCGTGACCGCGCTCGAGATGAGCGCGCAGGCGCATGAAGAGATGGTCGCCGCGGTCTCGCCGTACATCGACACCGCGATCTCGAAGACCGTCAACGTGCCGGCCGACTACCCGTATGCCGACTTCCAGGATCTGTACCTGCGCGCCTGGTCGTCGGGCCTGAAGGGCCTCGCGACCTACCGGCCGAACGCGGTGCTCGGTGCGGTGCTCAGCGTGACGCCGGCCGCCGCGCCGCCGGCCGGCGCGCCCGCGCTCGACGGCGGCGACTTCAACCAGCGCCTCGCGCTCGACCGCGCGCCGCAGGCGGTGCTGGCCTCGCTGCGCTGGCCGAGCCGGCCCGAGCTCGCGGCCGGCAATGCCGCGTGGTGCTTCATGGTCCGTCACCCGTTCGGCGAGTTCGCGCTGTTCATCGGCGAGCTGCCCGAGCAGGCCGACGGCAGCGGGCCGGGCCGCGCGCCGTTCGAGGTCTGGGTCAACGGCGCCGAGCAGCCGCGCGCGCTGGGCGCGCTCGCGAAGACCTTGTCGATGGACCTGCGCGCGAAGGACCCGGCGTGGGTCCGGCTCAAGCTCGACGCGCTCGCCACCGTGCAGGAGGAGCGCGCATTCGACATGCCGTTCCCGCCGCATGGCGAGCCGCGGCGCTTCCCCGGCGTGGTCGCGGCGACCGCGGCGGTGATCCGTTGGCGCTGCGAGCAGCTCGGGCTGTGGTCGGGCGCGGGCAATCCATCCACACCGGTGGTCGATGCGATGTTCAGCCGCGACGAGCCGCGCACCGGCGCGAACGGCACGCTGGCCTGGGCAGTCGATATCCACAACCCGGCCAGCGACGAGCAGTTCACCGTCACCCTGAAAGAGGTCGTGCTGCCCGACGGGCAGGGCGGCTCGATGACGCGGCCCTGCGCGGTCGGCTTCTCGGGCAACTACCCGCGCGCGATGGACGGGCTGGCGCGCATCCTGTCGCTCGACATGCGCGTGCTCGACCCGGCCTGGATCGGCATGAAGCTGCGCAAGCTGCTGAACTATCCCGAGCCGCTCGGCCACTTCATGGCCTTCGTGCCCGGCCTGCCGGCCGGCGAGCAGCGCCAGCAGACCTGGCCGTCGACCGCGGCCTATGTCGCGCGGCTCATCATCCACCGCTACGCGATGCTCGGCGTGCTCGACGAGCACGGCTATCCGCTGGCCGAGATGGGCATCCTGCAGGCGCCCGATGCGTCGAACCCGCGCGGCGGCGCGGTGCCGGCGTTGCCGGGCGCGACCTGCCCCGAGTGCGGCAACGCCGCGGTGATCCGCAAGGACGGCTGCGACTTCTGCACCGCCTGCGGGCACATCGGCAGCTGCGGCTGATGTCGCGCGTCGCGCGCTTGCGCGTGCATGCCACGCGCGTATGCTGGCCGCCCGTTCGAAACCCGACAAGGAGCGCCCGAAGACGGACGTCGTGATCAAGAAGGTCACGATCACGAAGGGCTGAGAACGCCGCCTACTCACCCGCCAGTGAGCGGCGCCGAGCGACCGCCACGCACGAAGTGCATGACGAGACCGATCACCGCGAGCACGATCAGCAGGTGAATCGCAGCTGCCGAGACCTTGAACACGACGAAGCCCAGCAGCCAGGCGACAGCAAGAATGACCGCGATTGCGAGAAACATATGAATAGCCTCCTACTGCTGCATGTGTTTGCACGCAGCTGGCCAACGCATGACTGCGAACACGGCCTAGGAAGCCGCTGCACACGGTCCGCGAAGTCGGCTTTTCGGTCGGGCCGCCCCTCGTCGGCGGCGTGCGGCCGAGCGCAGCGCGCGCAGTTCGGGCGCCCTATCTGAACAGCCGGCCGCGCAGGTCGGGGGATGGCTGGGCGATGACCTCGATGCCGACGACGCGGTCGGTGGCGGCGGCGGTGGCGGCGAGGCTCGCGGCTTCGATGGCGTCGAGGGTGCCGGTGAGCGTGAAGTAGGCCTTGCCGGCGAGGTCGACCGCGAAGCGGACGTCGCGGACGTGGACGTCGGCGACCTTGCAGGCGGCGTCGGCGGCGCGGATGGCGGCGCACACGGTGGCGGTCTCGATGATGGCGACGGCTTCGGCGCCGGGATCGGTGGCCCAGTCGGGAGGGGCGACCGGGGCGCCGAGCATCGGCCAGACCTGGTCGTCG
>Ga0207689_10004003_pt1 | contig 13403 bp, 7 predicted proteins | sample KBSMisM52_FD_184312 | JGI IMG/M metagenome (GOLD analysis project Ga0207689, IMG submission 184312) | Miscanthus rhizosphere microbial communities from Kellogg Biological Station, Michigan, USA - KBS Miscanthus M5-2 (SPAdes) (version 2) | ecosystem: Host-associated > Plants > Roots > Rhizosphere... | reverse complement strand
TGACGCGATAGAAACGTTCGAAGACGTGCGCCAGGTCCTCCTTCGCGATGCCACATCCGGTGTCGGCGACATGGACGGTTGCCTCATCACCCTGCACGCTCACCCCCATGCGCACCATCCCTCCAGCGGATGTATGTGTCAGAGCGTTGCCGATCAGATTCTCCAACACACGCTCGATCAGCCCGATATCGGCTGCAACGTAGCGTAGCCGCTCCGGAAAGTCCAGCTCGAGGCGCACCTGCTGTTGCTCGGCTTTCAGTTCGAACTTCTGCGCAGTGTCCTGAATCAGTTCACCCACGGAGAAAGGTTCGATCTGGAGCGAGACCTCGTTCGCTTCCAGCTTTGCCAATTCGATCAAGTCCCCCACCAGCTTACCCAGGCGTTCGCAACTGCGCGAGGCGATGGCAAGATACCCGCGACGCTCCTCGGTCGTAAGTGTGGTCTCTTTCAGAAGGAGCGTGTCCACGTAACCTTGCAGCGTCGCGATAGGCGTTTTCAGATCATGCGAAACGTTGGCGACCAGTTCGCGCCGGAGCTGATCGTTCTGGCGCAATGTTTGCAACTGCGCCGTCATGCGTGCGGCCATCTCGCTGAAGGTGATGGCGAGGCGATCGATCTCATCGCTGGCCGAATGCTTGGCGACATTCAGCGTCTGTGGCCGCACGCCGAAGTCCCGGCGCTGAAACTCGTCCATCGCCCCGGTCAGTCGTTCCAGCTTGCGAGTCATCACCGCGAAGATACCCAGTCCGACCACCAGCGCCATCACCACGCTCAGGCCGGCAACTCCGGCCGCAATGGGAACGATGTCGCTCTGACTTAGCAACCCGGCCAGGCCGACGGGTCCCGCTTCGGCCAGCACGACATAGAGATATCCCTGAAGGGAGCCGGACGAAGGGATAGTCGCCGCTGAAAAGATGCGCCGAGTGCCGGGATGACGTGGATCCTCTCCTTCGATCGGGAACTTTGCCCCTTGGCTCAGGAAGGCCTGCAACGGCTGCAGGTCGACCCGCTCGAGTTTCACTTCCCCCGGCGCGGCCGAGGACGCGACGATCCGACCCGATGCATCCAGCAGATAAATTTGGATCGATGGATTGACGATCATCTGCATGTCGAACATCGAGCGCAACCGCTCCGGGTTCGCATCCGACAAGTTGGACAGGTGATTTTGCTCGGCAAGATGTCCGGCCAGCTGTTCGTTGAGCCGCTGGTTCGACTCTTCGTTGTAGAGCTGAAAGAAATGCAGCGTCCCCACGATCGAAATCACACCGACCAGCGCGAACAGTCCCAGAAGGACGGCAGCAAGCTTGCTGTAGAGGGTTCTAAACATCCGTGACTCGTGACTCGTGATTCGTGATTCGTGATTGGTGGTTCGTGGTTCGTGGTTCGTGGTTCGTGGTTCGTGGTTCAATAAGTATCTGGAATCTCAAGGTGCTGGATCACGCGACCATCTACGAGTCACGAATCACGGAACTTATACCCCACCCCCCACACCGTGAGGATGTACTCCGGGTTTTGTGGATCCCGCTCGATCTTGGAGCGGAGGCGGTTGATGTGCGAGTTCACCGTGTGATCGTAACCGCTGTGCTGGTAGCCCCACACCTGGTCGAGCAACTGTTCCCGGCTATAGACACGACCTGGATGGCGGGCAAAGTACGCCAGCAGATCGAACTCGCGCGCCGTCAACTCCACGGGGCTGCCACGCACGGCGACCGCGTGCCGATCGATGTCGATGGTAAGGTCCCGCACCTGGAAAAGCTTGGCCTCGGCGCCCTCTTCCTTCTTGCCCAGCATCTCGACCCGGCGGAACAACGCTTTCACCCGCGCGGTCAACTCCATCACGCTGAACGGTTTGGTCAGATAGTCGTCCGCGCCCATTTCCAGCCCCAGCACACGATCCAGTTCACTGGACTTAGAGGTAAGCATGAGAATAGGGGTATAGCGACCGCGGGCCCGCAGTCGTCGGCACACTTCCAGCCCATCGATCCCTGGAAGCTTTATATCCAGGATGATGAGGTCATAGGGTTTCGCTTCGGCTTCGGCCAGCCCGACGATGCCGTCGAAGGCGAGGCTCACCTCGCAGGGCAGGTCTTGAACATGCAGCTGGACGAGTTTGGCGATATCGAGTTCGTCTTCGATCACCAGTACTTTGTGCGTCATTGTTTTCTCACCGACTCTCGCGCCTCATCACGCGGCCACCTTCACCACTGGCACGCCAGCTGTCAGTTGTGTGACGGTCGCTGAGCTGCCACCGGTGATCAGTCTAGTCCCTCCACGATAAGTAAGGTAAGCCCAGAACCAGTCGAACATGACCGATACGCGATTGCGCACACCCACCAGAAAACCCAGATGCACCGCACCCCAGAACCACCATGCCGGTGCGCCCCAAACCTTAAACCAGCCGAAATCCGCTACCGCAGCCTTTCGACCGATCGTCGCCAGGCTGCCGAGATGCACGTAGGCGAAGGGCCTGGGTGGAGTCCGTTGTTCGATGCGTGCGCGAATGACTTTCGCGACGTAGGCGCCGCCCTGTTTTGCCGCAGGCGCGAGTCCCGGTACAGGCTTTCCATCCCAGCCGAGGGACAACGCGGTATCGCCGATGGCGAATACATTCGGCAAATTGGGCACGGACAAATCCGCATGGACTTTCAAGCGGCCCGCATTATCCGCTTGTCCCTTCAGCCACTTCGAAGCCGGCGACGCGACCACACCCGCGGCCCAAAGTACGGTACGGGCGGGAATGCGCGTGCCGCTTACGGTCACACCCTCCTCATCGATGTGCTCTACCCGGCTGTTTAACAGAACTTCGACACCGAGCCGCTCCAACGCATCCTTGGCTTTGTGCGACAACACCTCAGGGAACGTGGGGAGAATGCGAGGCGCCGATTGCACCAGGATCACTTTGGCTTGCGACGGATCGAAGTGGCGGAACTCCTTGTCCATACCGAAACGCGCGAGTTCGGAGATTGCGCCCGCCAGTTCGACGCCGGTTGGTCCTCCGCCTACGATCAAGAAGGTCAACAAGCTGCGCCGTTCGAGCTCGTCCTCGGTGGCCTCCGCCCGCTCGAAAGCCGTCAGCATGCGACGACGCACATCGGTAGCATCCTCGATGCGTTTGAGCCCGGGAGCATACAGCCCCCATTCGTCACGGCCAAAGTAACTGTGCGAGGCGCCGGTAGCAAGCACAAGATAGTCGTAAGGCAGTCGCCGACTATCCACCAAGACCTCGCAGCGTTCCGGATCTACGTCGGTCACTTCTCCGAACAGCACCTCGGTATTAAACCGTTCGCGGAACAGGCCACGGATCGGCGTGGCGATGTCGCCAGGTGAGAGACCGGCGGTAGCGACTTGATAGAGCAGCGGTTGAAACAGGTGATAGTTGTGACGATCGATCAGAGTGACGCGAACACGGGCCTTGGCAAGCTGCGCTGCGCACGCCAGGCCGCCGAACCCCGCTCCCACAATCACCACGCGTGGCAGACCTTCGAGCGAGAAAGCCGGCTTGCCCGCGAGTTGCGGAAAAATCCGCTCCAGAATACCTTTAACAAACGCATCGACGGACCAGCGCCCCGGTCCGACGAACACCAGCAACGCCAGCGTCAACATCCAGTACCAGTCTTCCGACAACCGCGGGTCCGACATCTGAGCACCGAGTAACCCACCGACCAGCACCAGCGCGGTCAAACGCGTTCCCAAGCCCGCAGCCAGCAGCAAAGCGCCTGGAACCAACAGCAGTGCCGGAAAGTGTGTTGCGGTTTTCAAAGGCAACCACACACCCGCAAACGTAGCGGGCATCGCTCCACTGAACGCGCCCTCCGCAGCCACGAGCATCGCCACTGCTAGCCACAACCGAAAGCACAGTAAATACGGCGACGCAAACCAACGCGTAATCGCACCAGCCGCCCTGATAATCGGTGCCGCCAAAGGCAGCGCGCTATCGGACAGACCACGCGCCATGATGTGATCCAGCGAGATCGGCCCCGCTCCGCGCAGGACATAGAAACCTAGCAGCGCCGCCCAGAACAGCTGAGTATCAAACGCGAGATAGTTGAATTGAATCACCAACGACAAGATCAGCATGGCTGCCGCTGCTGCGCGAGTACCCAGCCCAAGCGCAAGCAGGATCGATCCTCCCAGCTCGATGACGACGCCGATCCAGGCCGCAGCGGTCGGATCGAGCCAACTCACCGGATACTCGTTGGCCGCCAGATTGAGTGCGTTGTCCCAATTGGCCGCTTTCAGCACTCCGGAAACAAAGAATACTTGCGCCAGCCAGAGACGGATCACGACATCCAGCGCTGGCCAAAGGACTGTCTGTGCAGTGTGGATGACTGCAGCAGCAATCTCGAGTGGACGCGCAAGCGCTCGCTCGACCTGGCCTGGGGCGCGCGGAAGGGGACGTATCTGGTTCATGGTCTTCTCCGTTGGTCGCACTAACGAGACCGGCCTTACAACACATCACCCATAGCCGCATCGAAAAATGCAGCGGCTATCGTTGTCGTGGTGCAGCTTGCAGCACAGCACCGCGCGCAGTCCTTTGGTTCGGACATAAGTCTCGGCGGCCAGGAGCATTCCGAGCGGAGGCGCCGTGAAGTAGATCCACAGATCGCTCCAGGCACTCGCCGCAACGGCGGAGCCGAAACTGCGCGCAGGGTTCATGCTCATGCCCGAGAGCGGGGCTTCGATGGCGATGTATGTCGCCACCAAGACCCCTGCGAACAAGCCGGTGTAGCGGTTGATCGAAGGCCGGTTGGACACCAGCAACACCATCAGCATCATCCCGAAAGAGATCAGCAGCTCCGCTGCGAACGCGACTCCCCAGCCGCGTTCTCCCGGCAGGGTCACGACATAGTTGACGCTGGGGTCGGCCACGACCATGCGACTGAGAATCCAAGTCGACAGCGCCACGCCGAAAACGCCCCCGGTGAATTGCGCACACGTATAGAAAATTGCATCCCAGCCGCCGACTTTACCGAGCCGCCAGAAAGTGACAGTCACCGCCGGATTCAGATGCGCACCGGAGCGTTTGCCCCAAGGCGAGTAGATGATCGCCACCGCCGTGAGGCCCATGGCCATGCCAATCAGCAGTCTGCGCAGGCACGGATCGCCCAACACCTGTCGAACCGGCGAACTGGGATGCTCCAATAGCGCGACAACCATGCAGGCCGATACCATGAACACGCCGAGTCCCGCCGCTTCCATGGCATATTCGGGCCAGTGGCTGGCCAGAGCGCGTTGAGCCCTGGCCAGCCACGCGAGAAACGGCAAACCGGATGCAGCAGGAACCTGCATTTCCTGCTCCACTTTCTACGCCACTGCTTCAGTCTTCTTGCTGATCGCTACCGATGCGGCAGCGACCGGCTGCTGGCCTCTCCAGAATGCCGGAATGTCGTTGCGATAGCGCCGCTGTACCAGATTGGCCACCAGGCCGGTCCAGCCCGTCTGGTGCATGGCACCCAACCCCAAGCCGGTTTCTCCGTGGAAGTACTCGTTAAATAGCAGGAGGTCCCGCCATGCTGCGTCGTGCTGGAACGGACTATCGACGGGCAGCGCCGGAATGCGCCCGTCGGGCCCGCGGCGGAAGATATTTACCAGACGATCGGAGATCAGTTTCGCCACTTCATTCAGCGTCAACTCCTGATCGTTCAGGCACGGCACTTTGACCTTGAACCCATCGCCCAGGAACCGGTGATAGCGTTCGATCGCCTGCACCAACACGTAGTTGGTCGGCATCCAGATCGGGCCGCGCCAATTGGAGTTGCCGCCGAACAATCCGCTGGTCGATTCCCCCGGGACGTATTCGATTAATGCGCGACCGATCCCATGCACGTCTCCCAGGTCTCGGCGCTCCGCATGGATACGCGACACACTGCGGACACCGTAGCTCGACAGGAATTCACTCTCGCTCAGCAGATGCTGCAATACACGCCGCAGCTTTTCGCCATCCACCAGAGCCAACAGATGCTCGCCGCGCACATTGGTCTTGGTCGGGCACTCACTCACATAGGTGCCATCGAACAGTCCGTAGCGATGCGCGTTCATCACCGCATGGAAGCGCGGTGCAGCCTTCAGCAGGCGCTGATCGACGATCTCGCACGCGAATAGCGGGATTAATCCGACCCACGAGAACACGTCGATGCGCTGGGCGGTCCCGTCTGGTCCCACTACCACATCCTTGAAGAATCCGTCGGCGTCGTCCCACAGTGAGATACCCATGCCGCTGCCGCCAGCGATTGTGCGAGCGATGCCCAGGAACTGTAGATAGCACTGGATCGCGACATCCTCGTAGTCCGAGTCGGAAGCTGCCAGCTCCAGACACATCAGTGTCATATTCAGCGCGAACATCGCTACCCAGCCGGTTGCATCGGCTTGCTTCAGACTGAAACCGGGCGGCAGTGGCTGCGAACGGTCGTACACCGAGATGTTGTCTAGGCCGAGAAAACCGCCTTCGAACACGTTGTTGCCGTCGGCGTCCTTGCGATTGAGCCACCACGTGTAGTTCATCAGCAGTTTGTGCGTCACGCGCTGCAGAAAACCGATGTCCGGCTTGCCACGTTGCACGCGCTCGGCGCGGAACACCTTGAGCGCCGCCATCGCCAGCACCGGCGGGTTGACGTCGTCGAAGGACCATTCGTATGCAGGAACCTGTCCGTTCGGGCTAATGAAACGCTCGTTGAGCAACAGTTCCAGCTGGTCCTTCGCAAAATCCACGTCCACCACCGCCAGCGCCGCACAATGGAAAGCCAGGTCCCATTGCGCGAACCACGGGTACTCCCACTTGTCCGGCATGGATATCACGTCGGCCGACTTCATATGGCGCCAACGCTTGTTGCGGCCGTTCTTGCGCCCCGCAGGCGGCGACAACTGATCGCCGTCCAACCAGCGCGCAACGTCGAAGTGGAAGAACTGTTTGCTCCAGATCATGCCGGCCATCGACTGTCGCAGGATCTTCATGTCCTGCGGATCTGCTTCCGGCAGCAACTCCTCGTAGAAAGTCGTCGCATCGGCCTCGCGTTTGGCGAAGATCACTTCGCGCTTATCGAATGGCGCTGTGAGAGCTGCGCGAGAAAGCGTCATGCCAATCGTCACCGCATGACCGGGCTCGACATCGAGCATGTGCCACGCGCCGAACTTGGTGCCGGTCATGGCCGGATTCACCGCCTCCTCTTCGCCGTTGACGATGCGGCGATGGAATGCATCCTTCACGAAGGGGCTCGCGTTGGGGACGTTCCACAAACGCTGCGCGTTACTCTCATTCTCGGTGTACAGGGTCTTCGCCGCATGGCGGCCGTACAGATGGTAGGTCCCAAGGGTCGGATGCTGCGCCTGCACCGCCCAGTTGGCTCCTTTCGGTGCCGCGATTTCGTTCAGCACAGGGCGGTCTACCGGATCGCCCCAGGACCAATCATTGCGAAACCACAGCGTGGGGATGAGATGAATGGGCGCAGTCTGTGGCCCACGATTTGTCACGATTACCCGGATGTGAATTTCGTCGGGTGAGGCTTTGGCGTATCGGACCTCCACGTCGAAGTAACGACTCTCGTTGAACACGCCAGAATCGAGCAGGGTGTAAGCCGGGTCCTGCCGAGAGCGACGCCGATTCTCTTCCACCAAGGCGCCGTACGGATACTCGGCTTGCGGGTACTTATAGAGGTAACGCATCCAGCTGTGAGACGGTGTCGCATCGAGGTAGAAGTAGTACTCCTTGACGTCCTCGCCGTGATTCCCCTGGTTGCCGGTCAACCCGAACATTCTTTCCTTGAGGATGGGATCCTTCCCGTTCCACAAGGCGAGCGCGAAGCACAGGCGCTGCCGCTCATCGGAGATTCCACCCAGTCCATCCTCGTTCCAGCGGTACGCGCGCGAGCGGGACTGATCGTGATCCAAGTGCTCCCACGCCGTGCCGCCCTCGCTGTAGTCTTCGCGCACCGTACCCCAGGCGCGCTCTGCCAGATACGGTCCCCACTTGCGCCAGTCTTCGCGCCTCTCGTGTTGAGCTTCGAGCCGTTGTCTTTCCACATTGAGAGTTGTTTTCATGCTTCGCTCCTGAAAACCAATTTGGTCACCGAGATCACACGGTCGTCGGCCATAGCTTGGGAATTGACTGGTACTACCCGACGGCCAATCTTGGCCCCGTAACAATGGATGGACGCTTCTGTTCGTTCTCGATGTCTGTCCGATTGGTCTTCTGTTTTGCGATCTCCAACCGCCACCAGGCTTCCAGCGTGCACGCCACCGACCACGCTTGTGACGGCGCACCGCGTGGCATATGGGGTGGCGCACCATCGAGGATCTCGCTCACCGTCCCCAGACCACCGTCGAGCAGGTGATCGCGCAGCGGGTCCAACAGAGCCTGCGCCGACTGCGCGTCACCGCGTACGCGATAGTCCGCAAGCGCGTAGTGCCCGAGCAGGAATGCCCACACCGGCCCCTGATGATAGGAGCCATCGCGCTCCCACACTCCGCCTCGATACTGGGCCCGGAAGTCCGGATGACCTGTGTTCAGCGAGCGCAGTCCATAGGACGTCAGGAGTTCGCGCCCGACCGCGCGCATCACATCAGATCGATCCGGTGTATCGAGTGGGCTGTGGGAAAGGCTGACCGCGAAGATCTGGTTGGGCCGAAGCGTCGCATCGTCACCCCAGGGACCATCGATCACATCGAACAACCCATCGCCGTCGGATTTCACGAACCGCTGGAAACCTGCGCGTGCCCGCTGCGCCAGTTCGATGTAGCGCACCGACGGCAATTTGAGCCGCTTCGCCAGGTCGGCCATGGCGTTGAGCGCGTTGAACCACAATGCATTGATTTCCACCGGTTTACCGATGCGTGGCGTCACAACCCAATCGCCGACCTTGGCATCCATCCAGGTGAGCTGAACGCCTTCCTGGCCCGCTCGCAACAGACCATCGGCATCATCCACACCGATGCCGTAGCGCGTTCCCTTCAAATGCCAGTCGATGATCGACTCGAGCACGGGGAATACTCGTTGCAATGAATTGGTATCGCTCAGTGCCTCGACGTACGCACGCCACGCTTCGATGTACCAAAGCGCGGCATCCACAGTGTTGTATTCCGGCTTGTCGCCCGATCCTGGGAACACATTCGGCAGCATGCCTTGGTCGACGAAGCGCGCGAAAGTCTCCAGGATGCGTCGCGCCGTTTCGAAACGTCCGGTTGCCAGGGTCAATCCCGGTAATGCGATCATGGTGTCGCGCCCCCAATCGCCGAACCACGGGTAGCCGGCGATTACCGATTCGCCCTCCGGGACTTGCGGCAAAGGCCGGGCGAACACGAAACTGTCCGCAGCCAGCAGCAATTGGTCGATCCACTCAGGCGCACCGAGCAACGCGGGCACCTGTACCTGCGCGCGCCGCAGCTGACCGATGTCGCGCGCTTGTGCGCGCCGCAACGCCTCCTCGAGATACACGGAAGCCTGCGGGTTCAGGCTCGCGACGACGCCCACCCACTCGCCGGGATGCAAATGTAGCTGGGCTTCGCCGACGCACAGGTGGCTGTCGCGATCACCTAGACCGCGTTCTCGTTCTACCGATAGGTCGAAGTTCTCGAACCAATCGTGACGCGTGGCAATCACACCGCCGCGCGCCTTCAAGTAGAACGAGAACCAATTCGGATGCGTAACGCGCATTTCGGCGCCGTTGGCTTCAATCACCGGATTGAAGCTCCAAGGCTGCGCAGAGCCATGAAAGTCGCGCGAGTTGACCAGCAGTTTTACGGCAAGGGTGACTTCGCGTTCTTGCATGGTGCTGCCGGGGGCCAGACGCCAAGCCATATATGTGGTGTTGTCGCCGTACTCCATCCACACTCGGCTCTCCACCCGTAAATCCCCACATGCGTAACGCCACACGGGAATGCGACCATCTAGCTGGAATGACTCCAGGTCGAGATAGCCTGCAGGCGCCACCGCCCCGTCACTCCAACGGTTGGTGAACAGCGGCCAGGTGCGCTCTCCGTCCGTCAGCGTGGCATCCGCCTTTGCCACCACCAGATGGCGGCCAAGCGGAGGGGTCACAGGCGCGACCAGAAGACCGTGATAGCGTCGCGTGAGCGTGCCTGCAACGGTACCGGCCGCGTATCCGCCCAACCCATTGCTCAGCCACCATTCGCGTCGCTCGGCTTGTGGCAAGTCGCCGCAAATGTCGCGGCCAAATCGGATCAACTCCGGCAGTTTTGTTTCCACGCTTTGCCCCTCCCGAATCGGTTCACCTTGTCACGTATGCGACGTCTCACACGGTAGCCACAGCGACATCCCGCAAATGTGTCCACGAATCCAGGCGACTGGCCACGCGCAGCCCCCAGGCGTAAATCGTGAGCGCCGGATTCACGCGGCTCGACCTCGGCAATACGCTTCCGTCCACCACGAACAGGTTGTCCATTCCGTGAACGCGTCCGTTGGCATCGACAACCGATTGGGCCGGATCCACTCCCATAGCGAGCGTGCCGCAGGCGTGCGCGGTTCCGGTAATCGGTATGGCGCGAGTCACCGGGATGTACCCCAACCGAAACAGTTGCCGACGCAATGCGCCGATCAAACGAGCGTGCTCCTCATACGCCATTGGTAATCGGGCCGGATCGTGATCGATTCGAGGACGCGGTGGCGAGCTGGTGCTGGCGTGGATGCGGTTATCCGGGTGCGATCCGTCCTCGGTCTGGAGAAACAACCCGACTGCGCGGTGTGCAAAAGGATCGACCAACGCTCGCGGCACGAATGCGGGCGCTTGCGTGCGTAGTATCTCCACCGCTAGATTTCCACCGAGCGTCTGCACGGTGCTGTGCGGAAACGCATCGTGCGTGAGCAGCAGGGTTTTGCTCAGGACATCGGTAACCGCCCGATGCGAAAAGGCCAGCAACGCGGTCAACACATGAAATTTATAGTTGCGTCCGACGTTGCGATAGGCCGGCAATTTCTCCGCGAGGGCATTGGTCTCGAGGTAGGTCTGTAGCAATCGCGGGCTGTGCAGGGCGCCAGCCCCCAGCAACACGACATCTGCGCGATAACGCGCACCGTCAGCGCATTCCACGCCCCCGATACGATTCGGTGCGCCGGGTACGGGCAACAAAGCGGCCACCGCTTTGCCGGTCAAGACAGTCAGGTTCGCTTTGTGCCGCACGCGATCGAGCAGACTCTTCTGCGCATCGCTCTTCAGTCCGCGCACGGAAGCGAAACCGTCGAAGTGCCTCGCCTCCTCTGGATGGTTGAGAATCTCCGCGGCCAATCCAAGCTGCAGCGCTTGTGACTGCCAGCCGGCGTCGATGCGCTGCAATTTCGCAACCAGTTTCCGTATGTTCGGCTCGGCCGGGAAAACGCGCGCATTCAAGAGCTGTTCTGCCTCTTGGTAGTACGGTGCCAGGTCTTCGTAACCGATCGGCCAGGACAGGCAGCGATGCTCCGGATCGGCGCGAAACTCGTGGGGAGCGAAACGCAACAGCGCCGCCCCATACCACTTGGTCTTGCCGCCGAGATTGAAATGCTCCTCCGGCAAGGTCAGGTTTCCAAGCCGATCCAGCCACGGCTCATCGTTCAGAAACGCGCCTCGGCGCATCACTGTGTCGACGTCGAGCGTACTGCCATCGATGGGCAGTGGCTCACCCTTCTCGAGCAGCAATACACGCTTTCCGGTCTGAGTCAGATGGTAGGCGGCGGCCGATCCTCCAGCGCCCGATCCGATAATGATGACGTCGTATTGCATGTTCGGGCTCCGCGCGAGGGTTCTCGATCTGACTGGTTGATCAAAGCTTCACTGCTCGACGAGCAACACTGCATGACCGTCCGGATCCTTCACCATCAAGCCCCTGCTCCAGGCCATACCGGTGATGCTGATCACTCGGGGTGAGACAAAAGTGACGTTGTTCGCCTGCAACGCCTGCGCAAGGCTGTCCAGATTGTCGACTTCCACCACCGTTCGGGTCGCGACAAGATCATTGGGACGAATGCCGATCGGGGCAGGCCGTCCGCCCGAGGGCGTGAGATATTGAAGGAACTCCAAACCAGGGCCGCCATCCCGCTCGGGGATGAGGCCGGTAATGCGGACCACAGCGCCGAAAGCGTTGTCGAGTTGCTCCTGGGTGACTCCCGTGTTTACTCCGCCGCCGGCAATCTTGAGCCCGACCAAACCCTGCCAGAAAACACTGCTGCGCTTCGTATCCGAAACAGCGATGGCGGAGTGATCGATCCCGAGGAACAACTCGCCGGTCTGCTGCTGCCATTTGATCTTGCCCTTTCCGCCGGGGAACCAGAGCAGTTCGAGCGGATGGCCGTCCGGGTCCCTGAATTTGTAGGCCTTGATGCCTGCAGCGGCCAGGTTGGATGGAGGGATGGTCTGCGGCGCACTGGAGATGGACAGGATGGGATACCGACTCACGTGCTCGAAAGCCCGATCCATGTCGCTCACCACCACTGCAAAATGCTGAAACCACAGGTCGTTCGAGCGGCTGTCGACCGGTATGGGTTGTCCGGAAGGAGCCAGGTATTGCTCCAGTTCGACGAACTCGTCACCGAGTTGCAGCCGCGCAGTGCGCACGCGCGCGCCGAATACGCCCGTCAGGTAATCGAAGCTCTGGTCGGACAAAGTTTTCTCACCGACCTTCCTGAATCCCAGCGCCTGCTCGTAGAAGTCGATCGAGCGATCCAGATCAGAGACGGTCAACGTGAAGCCACGAATCTCGCGGGCAGCAGCGAAGACCGTGCTCGCCAGGATCGACAGGCTGAGGGGTGCGACGAGAGCCGCGCCGACGCCCTGCGCAGCGCGAGCAGCGATGAGCACCGACTCGTTCGGGGAGAGGGCGCAGGCGGCAGACATCGCTGTGAAGATCGCCAGTCCAATGAGAAACACGCGCTTGCGGCCGTACCGATCCCCCAGCGTCCCGCCAACCATGATGAGCGAGGCGAGGGCGAGGACGTACGCGTTGACGACCCAGATCAAGTTGCCCGGCTCCACGTCGAGCTCACGCTGGATCGACGGCAGGGCAACGTTCACGATCGTCGCGTCAAGAACGACCATGAACTGCGCGACGCAGACGATCACCAGGACGAGCCAGCGGTTCGTTTGGGTTCTGTCGGTCATCTGACGGCTGACGGTTTCAACGACTGGCGCTGCGTTCGTATTCGCGGTGTAACCGCGGTGTAAAAGTTCATGGACGGGCGTTGACTCCGACCAGGTAAGGGCGTAACCGTACCTGTGCCGTCATGCCGAGGTTCCTCCCAATCGGGAAGGAGGCAAAGGGCGCAGCAGGCTTTCTTCTCGCCGCACTGCCAGCATTGGGTGCCCTGCTAACCGCACTCGCGATCAGCGGCGATCTCATTGGACGAATGGCGCGGAACCATCCGCTCGCGAGCTTCGGCGCATTCGGGTGCGCCGCGATTGCGGTGTTCCTCGGGGCAGTCG
>Ga0207689_10004002_pt1 | contig 13403 bp, 9 predicted proteins | sample KBSMisM52_FD_184312 | JGI IMG/M metagenome (GOLD analysis project Ga0207689, IMG submission 184312) | Miscanthus rhizosphere microbial communities from Kellogg Biological Station, Michigan, USA - KBS Miscanthus M5-2 (SPAdes) (version 2) | ecosystem: Host-associated > Plants > Roots > Rhizosphere... | reverse complement strand
CTTCAATCAACGGAACTTTGACGAATTCAACCAATGTTTCTATCGCTGCCTGTAACGCAACAAGACCCGATGTGTGGTACAGTTTTACTGCACAAACTGTTAACCCGGTTATTACTGTTGGCGGCGCTCTTGCCAATATGCGTTTCCAGGTTTTTTCGGGAACATGCGCTTCGCTTACTTCTGTAATGTGTAGTGGTTCAGCTTCTGCAACTGTTTCTCCAAATCTAACCATTGGCCAAACATATTATGTCAGGGTTTTTTCAACAACGGTCGCTACCGGCAACTTTACTATTTGCGTCGATGATCCTCCCCCGGCAAACGATGTTTGCGGAAGTGCCATTACTCTAACCTCATCAACATCATGTGTGGCCACTACAGCCACAATGTATGGCGCAACTTTAACGACGCCGACTACGATAACTGGTGATTGTGCCGGTACAGTAGTGTATGATCTTTGGTATAGATTTACGGCACAGACCACAAATCCTACTATTACGTTAAGCAATCTTGGTGTTGAGTTCACTAACCCGGGTATGGAATTAATCACCGCCTGCGGAGGTACTGCTATTGCGTGCGGTACCACATCTATCGCTGCTAATTTTCTTACCCCAAATACAAATTATTGGATCAGGGTTTATTCTACTTCAGGTACACCTCCTACTTCATTCAACGGTGGGAAATTTGATATATGCATTGTTGATCCTATAACCCCACCGTCTAATGATAACTGTGCCGGCGCGGTCAATCTATCAGTAGCTAATGCGTGTGGTACGGTTAATAACCCAGGTAACATGGGGGCCGCGACCCCATCAGGTCCCGCACTAGGTGGATCATGTGCCGGCCCTCTTGTTTACGACGTTTGGTATAGATTCCAGGCTGTCGCCGCTTCAACAAGTATAACGCTGGGTAGTCTGGGTCCTAATTTCTTAAACCCTGGTATTGAGGTTTTTTCGGGCAACTGCGCTGGTCTGACATCCATTGCATGTGGCGGCAATCCCCTGGGTGTACCCGGATTAATAGTGGGCAATGTCTACTATATAAGGGTTTACTCAACAACAGCTCCTCCACCTAATGGAAACGCGAGATTTAATATCTGTTTAACCAGTTCTTCTCTTCCCGTGGTAAGGTCTGGTAACAGCTATGTGAACGTTACCAGAAAAACTGCAGGTGGTGTGATCCAGTCGGGAGATACTCTTGAGATCAGGATGACCATCAATCATACTTCGGGTACTATGACCAATCTCCGTTTTGTGGACAATGTTCCGACAAATACGAAGATGGCCCTAGGTGCTAACGATTTTATAAGGATCATCACCAACGAGGGATTGACCTTTAGACAATACACCCGAGCCGCTGATACTGATCCCGCAACTTACAAAGCGAGTCCAGCAGCAGGAGAATTTAATGTTCGCGTCAATGTAGGATTTGCAAGTGGCGCTACTCCCAATGCCCCGACCGTCCAAACAAATGCCGCGACTTCGGCAAACGGCCAAATGAACGCTGCATCGGACAGGCCAAAAGGTGGAGGAGGGGTGTTGTTTGCGATTGCTTATAAAGTAGTAGTAACCGGCGCACCCGGCAGTACTGTTACTTTATTCCCCGCCCAATTTATTTATAATAATGGAACAACCGATGTCACTCTTACCGCAACTCCTTTTAATATTCTCATCAGTGATCCATTAAACCTTTGTGCAAATAGCATTGGTTTAAATAATGCAGTGGAATATGGTGGGACTTTTGGTGCTGGCGTTGGACTTAACAGGGGTACTGATCTTACTACTCCAATTGCCGGATATGATTTCGTAAACGATGTGAATGCATACAATGGCGTGGGAGACGGCCGCTATGCGCTTGTAAATAATATAAGCCCACGAAGTGATGCGATCAGGACTGCGCGACGGACGCCTAACTGTAATGTCGGCCCCGCGCTGGCTGTCAATGACCCTTTAAACTGTAGCAACAGAATGTTTAATGGCTATTGGGAAATTGACGGTGATCATACCGGTACAAATAATGCCATTGGCAATAATCCCCCTGGCGCTACGACCGCCTCAGGTTATATGCTGATGGTCAACGCTGACTATGTAGCATCAGAGGTATACCGGCAATCGGTTTCCAATCTTTGTCCGAATACCTATTACGAATTCTCTGCCTGGGTGCGTAATATCTGTAAGACTTGCGGAATCGACTCCGCCGGTCAGCAATTTACAAATTCAGTGGGTGGTGTACCCCCGCCTCCTCCCCAGGGGTATCCCGGTGTGTTACCGAACCTGACCTTTACCTTAAATAATCTTGACTATTATAATACGGGTGAAATCGATACGGTGGGATGGTTGAAAAAAGGATTCGTTTTCAAAACTGGTCCTAACCAAACAACTGCAACTTTTTCGATCCGCAATAACGCGCAGGGAGGCGGAGGAAATGATTGGGTGTTGGATGACATTGCTATCGCTACCTGTTTGCCGACCATGCAGTATTCTCCTTCTATCACCCCTGCGATCTGCCAGGGAAATGCGCTACAGATCAACGATACCGTACGTTCATACTTTAATAACTACACTCACTTTAAATGGCAGCGCAGTACCGATGGTGGGAACAACTGGACCGATGTCACAACACCCCACGACACCACGCTTACTACAGTGGGATCGCTCTACCAGTTCATAACGTCATACACTATTCCCGCTACTCATACTACTTTGGCAGATAGTGGAGATCTTTACCGGGTGATCGTGGCCACTTTAGATTCCAACCTTTTGAACTCTGCCTGTCTGTTCACGGACGCATCAACCATCATTACACTCAAAGTATTGGATTGCGGTGTCCCCTTGACAATAGACTTTATTTCCTTCAGTGGAAAACTGAATCATGGAAATGCTGATCTCATATGGACAACATCAAAAGAAAGCGAGCCTGTTTCTTATTCTATCGAGAGAAGCTATGACGGTACCAGCTTCACCAGTATCGGGATAGTACCGGGTAATAATAATTCTGATGCAAAAAGCAATACGTATAAGTACACTGATGTGAATGTCCAGGGCAAGGTGTGGTACCGGATCGCCATGATCAATAAGGACGGTCATAAAAAATATTCGCGCATCATTATCCTGGAGGACAAGACTGTGAACTTTGGATTGACCAATGTCGTTAATCCGTTCTCCACTAAACTTGATTTCGGAATAACCGTATCCGAAAATTCAAGAGTTGATGCGACCCTGATGAGCATATCCGGAAAACCTATAAGAAAAGAAAGCTTTAATGTCTATGCGGGAGCCAATAACTTAACCATTAATGGTACTGAGACATTACCGGTTGGTATGTACATTTTACAAATACGAAACAAGGATCAGATCATTAACAAGAAGGTCATGAAAAAATAAGGTGTCATTGATCAAATTTTATTCCGGGAAGGAGCTCAGCTTCTTCCCGTTTTTTTTTGCTCCCGACTGACTGTTTGAGTCCGATTTCACACCAGGACGCAAAGGCTCGCAACGACGCAAGCGACAAAAACTTGTGTCAACTTTTAAAACGACGCATTTCCTTTGTAAGGATTAATTTTACAGACAATTATGTTCAATGAATCCAGTTATTAAACCAAATATCGGTATCTCTTGCGGCGATCTGAACGGAATAGGAGTCGAACTGATCATCAAAGCCTTCTCAGATATGCGCGTTGTGGAGCACTGCACGCCGGTAATATTCGCCTCGAATAAAATCATTAATTTTTATCGCAAATCGGTCCCGGATGTAAATTTTAATTACCAGAGTGCAAAAGAACTAAATCGGCTGAACAATAAACAGGTCAACGTTTTTAATTGCTGGGAAGAAGAAGTGACGATCACACCAGGCCAACTAAATGATACGGGTGGGAGCTATGCCATAAAATCATTGCGTGCCGCAGCTGAAGCATTGAAACAAAATCAGATCCAGGGCCTGGTCACCGCGCCTATCCATAAAAAAAACATCCAATCGGCGGACTTTAACTTTACTGGTCACACTCCTTTTTTGAAAAGTTTTTTTTCTGTACCGGATGTGGCGATGATGTTGTGTTCAGGAGATTTTAGGGTAGCTCTGGTTACCGAACATGTACCCTTGAAAGAAGTAGCGCAATATGTTACACGGGAAGCAATTTTGAGTAAGCTAAATATCATTCATCAAAGCCTGATAAAAGATTTCAATATTGAGAAACCAAAAATTGCGGTGCTGGGTCTTAACCCTCATGGTGGCGACGAAGGGTTGATCGGAAGAGAAGAAGAGGATATTATCAAACCCGCCATTAAGGAAGCCAAACATAGCATGATCGTTACCGGCCCCTATAGTGCTGATGCATTTTTTGCAAGAGGTTATCACGACAGGTTTGACGCTGTACTGGCAATGTATCACGACCAGGGCCTTATTCCATTCAAAACACTCGCTCCAGGAGATGGAGTAAACTTTACTGCCGGTCTTCCTGTAGTGCGCACCTCGCCGGATCATGGAACTGCTTTTGACATAGCCGGGAAGAATAAAGCTGACGCATCCTCTTTCCTCCGGGCTATATTTGAATGTATTGATATCATCGGGCGCCGGAATGAGTACGATGAAGCCAGAAAAAATCCTTTGCGAAAGATGACAGCCGAAGTGCTGGCCAACGTCGAAGATGAAAAGATCGAAGAGCAATAGTTAAATCAATCGGTTGCCATTCTCCGGCTACCGATTAAAGATTTTGCTGTCGATCCCCTTATTAATAATATAATTCTTGTAATTGATCTCTACCGTTCCTTTCTTGTTCTTCAATTTGTCTCCATTCTTTTCCGATCCATCATCATAGTCCAATGTAATTCCCTTTGGCAGCTTATAATCTTTTGTATTGAAGGAGAAAACGATCCTGTCGGGCAGTCCGTACTCCAAATATTTTGAATAACTCATCTCCAACTCATAAGTGCCGTTTTCTTTCGTGGTGGTCTTCGATCTTTTTACGAGCGTATTTTTTTCATCGATGTATAAAGTTGAAAGCACCATATCTGCAGTGTCATCTTTAGGCAGCAGTTTTAAAATGCGTAAGCCTGCATCATCATGACCAGCATCAATGATGTCAAAGGCGCGCATATTGACGAAGACATTGTTAATATTAATATTTACTGATCCCTTGGGGACAAAGGATATACCGGTTTCATTTAAAATGAGAAGTTTGTCAGGTTTCTTATAAAAAACTTTTACTGTTGCTACCGGTGCTTTGATGAAAGCTACGTTCGTTTTCATTTTTCCCTCAGCTTCGTAGTCATTTATTTTTTCGAGTTTCGCTTTAATTTTTTGGACGATCTCTTCGGCGGTCTGCGCCCTTGTGTTCATTAAATAAAACAAGAAGAATAAAATTGAAAAGGAATATTTACCCCATCGCCCGAAAACAATAAACATTGAACGAACACCCATAAATTTTCTTTTTAACTAAGAATATCTTTCCGCCGGAAGATCCATATAGCAGAACTGACAAAAAGGAATATATAAATAAGCAATACGGATAAACTCTTCAAAATAGCGGGCAAATTTTCGATCGATCCCTTAATCGTAGCGCCTTCTTCATCTGATCGCACATAGAAGAAGCCTTTCCAGGCAACCATGTGCGTAGTAAAAAGATAGGGTTTGATGGTTCTGTCGTACAGAGGAATGTTCATTTCAGATAATATTGTAAACACGATGACTATGCTCATGGTAGCAATGATCGGGCCTATTGAATTGTCGGCAAACACACTTAACAAAAATGCAAGAGATGCGACCGTGGTCAATGCTGCCGCCGCATAACCAAATGCAGCCAGATATCTCCAGAAAATATCGTCTTGTGACATTTGGTGAATGCTGGTTGAGCGGAAGATGACGAGGTCATTGGTTCCAAAAAGCAGCATACTTCCAAACAACGCCAGTACGGCAAGAAACAAGAGAAGCAAAACCGTATATATAGATGAAGCAAAAAATTTCCCCAGCATATACTGGGTTCTGCCAATAGGCTTTGTCAATGACAGGCGCAGCGTTCCCATGTTTGCTTCACCTGCAATTGCGTCGCCAGCGATCAGCGCTACCAGGAGGGGCATCTGTATCAAAAGAATATTTAAAACAGCAAAACACACAAAATATCCATTCAAAAGCCGACCCTTGAATTGCTCGGAAAAATCAAAGGAAGTATCAATATTACTCAGGATAAGCTCGATATATGTTTTGCCATCAAACCATAATGCAATCTGAAAGAGGAAAACGATGGCAGCGATCGCTCCAAAGGCGATATATGTCCTGGGCCTTTTGAATATTTTAAACAATTCAATCTTTAAAAGCTTCCACATGTTGATTTTCTGTTGTCAGCGATAGAAAATAGTTCTCCAATGAATGCTTCGGGGACAAAGAAATAATTTCAATATCCATTTGGACAAGATCCTTTACCAGCATTGGTACATTCTTTCGATGAATACGGAATAAAATAGTATCATCTTTTTTGCTTAACACATATTTCCTTAAATCGGCTTTTTGTATTTTTTCATAAGCCTCACCTGAGCTGTTTGTTTGCAATTCAACAATCGTCTCTGAAGGAGCAAAAAGTTCAGTCATCTTTCCCTCCACTATTTTTTTCCCCTTATCAATGATCAGCATGGAGTCCGCGATCAATTCCATTTCACTAAGTAAATGCGAGGACACCACTATTGTTTTTTTCATTTCCCTGCTTAAATGGAGAATAAGGTTCCTTATATCCGCAATCCCCTGCGGATCCAGTCCATTCATTGGTTCATCAAGAAGGATCAATTGCGGGTCATGGATCAGCGCTATTGCGATACCCAACCGCTGTTTCATGCCCTGGGAATACGTTTTAACCTTGCTATTCGCTCTATCTGACAATCCAACTTTTTCTAAGTGATCCATTAATTGTTTTTGTGTAATGCTGATACCACTGAGTATAGCAAAAATGCGGAGATTCTCCAGGGCAGATAAATATTTGTACAAGTCAGGTCGTTCGATAATGGCACCGGTTCGTTTCAAAATTTCTTTTCGATGCTTTTTCAGATCCATCCCGAAAATCTCTATTTCACCACTGGTTGGAGAGATAAGAGTGAGCAGAATTCTGATCGTCGTAGATTTACCCGCCCCATTTTGGCCGAGAAAGCCATAAATATTTCCCTCAGGAACAGAAAATGACAGATCATCAACCGCTTTAATTTCATTAAACTGTTTGAAAAGATTCCTCGCAGCAATTATATCGGCCATCTTCAAAAATAATTCTAATTGCTGAGGATTAATCTAAAACCCATCCAATGCACATTATTTGAATTTTTTATTTTTAAAATTTTGTAAGACCTATTGCGCCAATCAAAACTGCGTATTATTTTTACGGTCTCTTACCAATTGTCCCCTATTCTCTGAAGTACCCAATTAAGCAATTTTACGTTACCGTATCCACCTTCCTCTTTAAAGGCCTCACAATAATTTATAATCCTTCTTCGATTGACTGTCCCATTTCCATCGAAATGCCATAACCACTCATTTCTATAAGAACCTGTTTGCGTTAGGACAATTTCTCTTTTAATTAATATGACACCTGAGCAATGAACATTCTATTTGAAAATTCTTCCCAGGTGCATCTCGATAGTGTGTAGATGATTTTAGAACGATAAAACTCTTAAAGAATCAATAGATGATTTAATACGGATTTGCTCAAGGTTTAATACCTACCCCTCGTAACTATGTCTATAGTGGAGGGGTTTTTTAAAAAAGGAAGAAATACGTTGCATCTGACTGTGAACGATTTAAAAAGTCGTTCAGAATTTCCATTGGGAAAAGCTTGCAAAACTGAAAATCGTAGTTTACGTTTGTGGTATCAGAAAACCCACATATTCCTTCAGAAAAACTACGATTAGTTGAATCCGTACTGTTGACCTTCTTAAATTTTTACCTGTCATCCTTACGGCTTGTTATCTGATCATAGTCAAACTGTGAATACAGTTTTCCAACTCCTATTGATCCCTTCCCAACATCCTCTGGAAATAGCTAATATTCCAATTTTTCTATGGGCTACTTGAATGGTATTAAATAATTCAAACCCTAAGAAATGAAAAAAATTTTTACCCTATGTATCGGAGCCATCATGCTCTTTAACACCGCGGCGTTTTCTCAGATCAATGAACAATTTGAAAATGATTCTGCGGCTCTGGACGCGAGCTGCTGGCAGTTCCTCGGTATGAGGTTCGCCCAAAACACAGGCCCGACTTCAAGCTATCTGATCAATGGTATCGGAAGTTTATATGCATTGCCGCCTGTGAATGGTGACAGCATTCGAATCGTGCGCACACCTTTGTTAAATGTTGGAAACAGCATAAGTATTTCATTCAAATATAAACTCAGCAATACCCTCACTGGGCAACAGACCCGATTCATACAAGTAGCGCTCACCACCGCAGTTGGGGTTGTCGTGCAGTCGCTGGCAACTATTGATATGAACAGATTGACAAACAATACTACCACGGTGAAATCGTTCAACACAACATTTACAGTGACCACACCGGGTTCTTACCGCCTCGCCATTGTCTCGGGGGGAAGCACAGGAGGTGGAAATGTGAGAGTATCCGTCGATGATCTTTCCGAAAATGCCACCGTGTTGGGCTGCATGCAAAATTTAACTTTACCGGTAAAGCTTACGGGTTTCGCGGGAAGTTTGAACAATGGTAAGATCAATTTACAATGGGCCGTGGCGGAAAATCAAAACAATGACCATTTTGAAGTTGAAAAAAGCACAGATGGAACAGAATTTACCACTGCAGCCATCGTCATGGCAAGTTCTAAGCCGGGGACAGAAAACTATTCCATCAATGAAACAATGAAATCAGAAAGGGTCTACTACAGGTTGCGAATGTTTGATAACAACAAAGCGGTCAGTTTTTCAAAAACTCTCATCTTCGAAACTAAAACTGTTATCAGTGCCGGTGGATTACGCATTGTCAATAATCCTGCAACGGATAAATTATCAATGACCTTTACTTCTTCAAACAATCAACCAGTGGAGATCAAAGTATATGACCTGAGTGGTCGCGTGCAGATAAATCAAAAGATAAATGTTTACCAGGGTAGTAATCTTATAAATTTACCCCTGACCTCTGCTTTCAAAACGGGCGTGTACGCGGTTGAAGTAAGCAACGGTTCGGAAAGGTTGGTGTCTAAATTTGTAAAACAATAAGACCTCGTCTCAAGGCGGAAGCCTCAAAAATGTTACCAACTGGATCTATTAATAGAGAACAAGGCCCTTCTTCGGAAGGGTCTTTATTTTGCAAGATATGTCTGAAGATTTTTTACATAGACATCAAAAGCTTTCACACCTGTAGGAGTGATCTTACAGATCGTTTGAGGATAATTGTCTTTAAACTGTTTAACAACATCGATATAGCCGGCCTCTTTTAATTTTTGAATTTGTACGCTTAAATTCCCCGCTGTTGCATTTGTTTTTTCTTTCAGAAAAGTAAACTCAGCTTCCTTTACGCTAATGAGGAGTGACATCACTGCAAGACGTAGCTGAGAATGCAATATGGGATCAAGATCTTTGAACAACCTGATTATTGTGATTGAAGTTTATATTTCGCGCGTAATAAATAACCCGGAATTATCCATGCAATTATCATAGCCAAAGGGATCAGTAAAAACTGGTAATCATAATTTCCAATTAACATGGCCGCAATGGCAAGTATCCAGCAACCGATGCCCCCAATAACTAAGGGTTTAAATCTTAAAATAATGCCTGACAAAAAGATAGGAATGCCATAAATGGTAAGCAGAATTGGACTGATGTGATTGTAGTAATCTCCTTCTGTTAGCCTGCCAATTAAAAAGGCAAGGAGAAAAATAACGATCACGAATGTGAGCCATACGTAGCCAAGGATATAACCTGTGTAGGTACGAACTCTTCTCTGCTTGATTTTCTTACGAATATAGACCACCTGGTAGATCACTACGATCCATGAAGCAAACCATACAATGTAGTGATACGGATATTTGAAAAAATGCATTAATACAAATTGGGTGAGACTGCAAACAAAAACGACCCAACCCCAAAGCAGGTACATTGATCCGTCTTCAGCAAATTTATCTTTTGCCCGATTGATCATACTTTCTATAAGCAATAAACTTTGCTTTGGATCAAAATTTTCTTCGTTCATTGCAAAATTTTAAGTTGATAATGTTTTATTCAGTGGCAAGCGGAAAGATGAAGACTCACAACGGACCATTCATCACTCACCATTCGCACGTCACTGGCACTGCGCAAGCATCTCTTCTGCCTGTTTCTGTCCCCAGCGCGGGTACATGGGTTTTGGCTGGTCCGCCTTAAACAACTCCACTGCTTTTTGCAATACTGGCTTCGCCTTTGTTTTTCCACCTCCAAACTGCTCAGGCGTCCCGAAAATTCCTGCACCCTCCAAATAATACAACCGCGGGTTGTTTGGATTTAATTGTTTCGCCTTGCTTAAATAACCAGCTCCTTCCTGGCCGTACGTTGACCACCGGGTTGGAGGATCAACTATCATCTGTTGCGTCGCAGCCATATTTCTTATGGCCAGAATTTCTGACTTGTCTGTATTGTCTTTTGCCAATGCATCTGCTTTATCGCATAAAGCTTTTATTCTTTCAGCATTTGCGTCTTTATCAAGTTTTGTATCGGTCCATCCGGGCATCGTTAACGCCAGCCCCGCGTAGTAATAAGGAAGCCATTGTGTTTTTTCAGCGTCACCAATGCGCTCAAACGCTGCGGCGACACCCTGGAAATCAGCCGTTGTTTTTGCGCTGTCAAACATGTCCAGGTCTTTTTGCATGGCAGCTGCATATTTTTCACTTTGTGCATTAACTACCATTGATGATAACAGCACGAACGCAAGGATCATTCTTTTCATAATTGTTTATTTATTGTGATTGTATCTGCTTTTTATTTAACAAGGTGCGAAATTTTCAATTGCACATTTACAAATTATTATTGATTGCATCCTGGGTTCTGTCAACACCCCAGCTAAAGAAAGCACCAATGAAATAAAATCTTTTTGCGGGCGGACCGATCGGCTCCTTGTTCATTCCGCTGAAAGAATAATTGTAGCCGTACACAAAATCATAACCCAATACATTTGTCACGCTACCTACGAGCACCCAAAACAATTTCGGGTTGGTCTTACCAAGACTTGGTACATAATTGACGCTGAAGCCAAGGTTATGAAAACTTTTGGTTGTCCCCCGGTCCGCAATCGTATATTTTCCGTTTCCATCATACATAAAATCGTAGTAGGGCCGTCCCGTTGCATAGGTATAAGTAAAATTGAAACCGGTTTTTATATCAGTAAAAAATCTTTTTGTTACAATTGATAACGTGTGGGGCGTTGCAAAATCAGGTCTTAATTTTTCCGGGTATGCAAGATATTCCCGCTTCGTATCCAGGTAGGAATAGCTGATCCAGTAGTCAAAATTCTTTATGCTTTTTTTATCTCTCCAGAAAAATTCAATACCCTTTGCATAACCACTGCCGGCATTGTTGTAAATACTGTAATAATAATTGATCGGTTCGGTCTTGATGAGATCAGCATATTTTTTATAAAAGATTTCTGTCCGGAATATTCGGTCATTGGTAGACTTCTGGTATGTAAGGATATAATGCGTTGCTTTTGTATAGTCAAGATTGGTTGTATAAATGAGTTGGGTGTTTTCCGGTTTCTGATAAAATATTCCATACGCTGCCGACACCTGTGCACCGACTCCTACTTTATATGCCAGGGAAATACGAGGTGCGATATTTGATTTATTAAGAACTGATGAATTCTCAAATCGGCCTCCGATCTTTGCCGCCAGGTCATTCGTTACATAAATATCTGTCTCGGCAAAAACTGATTGAAAATTGTCGATCAACCTGGACTTGCTTCCATTATACTCATTGTTATTAACCCAGTAGAGATATTCGCTTCCAAACCGGATTGTGCTAATACCAAACAACTTTTTTTCAAATACAGCCTTTGCCTGTGTTAATTGCTGAATACTTTTAATTGTATAATTTTTGACAAATGCCCATGGTGCATTTGGAAATAGCTGTTGATTGTTTTGATCCTGTAATTGTTGTGTAATATTATCAGTATTGGTACTGTACCCCATTCCCAAATTCATTTTCCAGCCCCTGCCAAGATTTTCTCTCCAACTGAGATTATTATACCAATTGAGATTCTTCAATCCAAAAGCGTCTTTTAAATCGCCACTGTCCACATCAGGACGCCTCAGTCCTAATTTACTATAGCTAAATGTGGTGTAGTACTTGATCATCCCTCCACTTTTCGTCTTGAACCGGAAATTTGCATCTGCATTGTGAAACTCAGGCATTTTAAAATAATCAGGCTCCTGTTTCACTATATTGAAGTAAGCGATGAGATTTACATAGCCATAATTAATTCCCCATGAAGATTTTTTATTCTTTGCCAGGTCCTGAAAACCCCCAGTGAGAATAATGGGAGACACACCAAGCGTGGCAGCGGACCGCTCCGGTAAATCGATCGATTCAAGAATTAACGCCGATGACAAAGCCTCTCCATATAATGCAGAATATCCCCCTGCACTGAACACAGTCCCTTTAAACAAAAAAGGAGAGAACCTACCTCTCGTGGCAAGATCTGGTATGCTTGTGAAATAAGGATTGTTTACAAGGGTGCCATCAATGAATTGTTTTGTTTCATAACCGGTGCCTCCACGAACAAACAAGCCTTCCTGTTCTCCAATTTGCTGCGCGCCGGGCAAAGTCTTGACAGCTGCAGTAATATCAGCATTGCCTCCTCCCACTGTAACTACATCAATAGAATTCAAAACAGTCGCCGCTCTTTTGGAATCGCCAGCGGCAAATGATCCCGAAATCACTGTAACCGCTTTTAACTCGCTCAACTCTTCCTTTAGCATTATATCCACGACAACTGGTGTCGAGCCGATTGTAATTTTTTGTTCGAATGATTTATAACCAATGTTGGTAGCAATTAAACTGCGGTCTCCTTTTTCGGTAGTAGAAAATTTGTAACTGCCCAAAGAGTCGGCTACCGTACCATCATAGCTGTCCTTGATTGACACGCTGGCCCCAGGGATTGGTTTCCCTTTATTGTCTCTCAATTTTCCCTGGATAATAGTTTGCGAATAAAGTTGTGAAGCGATTAGTAAGACTATAACTGCGGCAATTGATTTCCTCATTTCTCCCGATTTTCATCACAAACATAAAGTAGTTTATATTATAAACCAAATTATCTTAGAGAAACCAACTCTGGCAAGAATCGGTCTCTACAAAAAAGAATGACGGCCAATGCGGACGTCATTCTTTTAAACTATATGAAAAGTTCCCCTAGGCTTTATACTGGGGAATTAAACCATTAGCCAGTTCCACCATTTTCTTAACT
>Ga0207689_10003997_pt1 | contig 13411 bp, 11 predicted proteins | sample KBSMisM52_FD_184312 | JGI IMG/M metagenome (GOLD analysis project Ga0207689, IMG submission 184312) | Miscanthus rhizosphere microbial communities from Kellogg Biological Station, Michigan, USA - KBS Miscanthus M5-2 (SPAdes) (version 2) | ecosystem: Host-associated > Plants > Roots >... | reverse complement strand
TCCCAATACGACTTCTTGCTCAGGTTGCCGATGTGCGTACGCACCAGCCGCGCGTGGTCTTTTAATTTCGCGCTGCGGACAATATCGTCCTTCGTTGCTATCGACTCATAAAAAGCGTCGAAAGGAACTTTCGCGTCGATCACGATCGTGCGGTTGCCCGGTAGACGAATGATGACGTCGGGACGAATGCGACCGTCCGACGTAACCACTGTTTCCTGTTCGACGAAATCGCAATACTGAAGCATGCCCGCGAGTTCAACGACGCGCCGCAATTGAATCTCGCCCCAGCGCCCGCGAACGTGTGGAGCACGGAGGGCATTGACCAGATTGCCGGTTTCGGCCTGCAGCTGGGCCTGGGAGGTCGCGAGCGTCTTCACTTGTTCGCGCAGTTCGGAATAAGCTCCGGCGCGTGCTTTTTCCATTTCGCCAATCTTGCCGTCAACTTTTTCGAGCGATTCGCGGAGCGGCCGGACCAACTCATCGATCGCCTTCTGCTTGAGTTCCAGATCGCCTTTTGCGCTTTCCTGAAACTTTTGCAAGGTGGAGTGGGCCAGATCGAGAAAGGACTGATTGTTGTCCTTGAGCGCGTCGCGCGAGAGCGCTTTGAATTTTTCCGACAACTCTTCCGCCGCTTGTTTGAACGAGTCTTTTCTTTCCTGGGCTGCGCGACGTTCGCCTTCGAGTGCAGCCCTCAGCTGAACGCTCTCCTCTCGTGAATGCTTATGCTCCGCCGCTTCGCTATTCAATGTTAGCTGGAGTTTTTGTAGCTCCGACTCCTTGCCGCCCAGGCGCTCTTTCAAGGTTGCCAGGTCAGCCGCGCTGACCGAACTCGCCTTCGATTTGAGCAGAAACCAACCTACTCCCACGCCCAGGGCCGCGCCGGCTAAGAAAACTACTATTGGAAAAATTTGAGTGTCCATTCGCTGGTTTCAGAGTCTAACAAATACTGTTGCAAACGCGAAACAGCGGCCCGTCAACGGGCAGTAATAAAGTTTTGGGGTCCACACTTCAAGTCGCTGACGATTGCTAAAGGCTTTGTAAAAGCTAGTTTTATCCGGTCCGCAAAAAGCAGACGAATGATAGTCGCCCGGCGCCGGTCGCTATTCGCGCGGCGTGCCCACTTTCTCAGTCGATATCAATTGGGTGGTTCGCTCAGTAACGCTGGCCACTGGAACAGGAACGCGTGCGGCAGGTAACTCTTTGGTGATCTCCGTTTCAGGAAGCTTGCTGGTAGCGCCGGGCCCTGGAAGTTTCCTCGAACTTGAAGCGCGGTCGCGCATCGTTGCGAGAAGGCCATAAGACATTATTCCCATTCCCAGAAACAACAGTAATAGCGGGCCGAGGTTAAACGCCTTATCAAGTGAGAGTGTTTTTGTGGTGGCGAGCGCGGCCATGCCGAGGATGAAGCAGGTCATGCCCCATTTGAACGTTTGATACATCCTCTGCCGGTTGGTTTTGTCGGTGAGCGACTTTTCCAGCCTCAAGGTCTCGGGCGAAGCATGCGCGGCGACGAGCTTACTGACCGTCTCCAGATCCATGCCACAACCGCGACAGAATCTTTGCTCAAGCGTAGTTTCGGCGCCGCAACTGGGACAATGCATCAAGATCTCCAAAGGAACTACTTAACAATAACGACCAGCGCGCCCGGGAAAGTTTCGCTGATGAACGTTAACGCCCGAAGCACTCAACCATGCGCTCATAAACCTTGCGCGTGACGCGAACGTCGTTCAGATTATATTCGCGGATCTCTGCCAACTTCCCCGCCTGATAGAGTTCGAACACTTTGCTTCCCTCTGCGGTGGCTGTTTTGCTCGACTCAATTCCCAGCGCCCAGGCAATGTCGTCCAGGCTCACAAATCTTTTCGCCCCCAACCACCACGCATGCATCGTGTCGAAGACCCCACGGACGCGGTATTCGCCAAGGTCAACTAACGGCCTGGCAGCGATCCCATTCACCAGGCAACGCTGAAAAATAAACGGCAGGTCGAACCCGAGAAGATTGTGACCAACGATTTCATCAGTGTCACAATCGAAGTCTTTCATAAACTCCAAAAACGCCTGCAGTGATTTCTTCTCGTCCTGCTCTTCACCGTCTTCAGTGATGCCAAACACAACCTCGCGCGGCTGCTGCTCGAGTCCGAAATCGAGACCCGCCACCGGACCTTCATGAACGGCGATAGAAAGTATGCGACCTGAAGTTGCGCTCAGAGAGCCAAGCTGATAGCAACGCTCTTCCTCTATGGCGATATCTTCCAGGTAGCGTTGTTGTTGTTCGAGGCGCATGTTGCCAAGTTTGAGCAACTTATCCAGATGCGGTCCGACGCGCTCGCGATAGTCCGGGAGCGTCAACGTCTCGATATCCATCGTAAACGCTCGCGGCAACACCGGGTCGGCGTTCTGATGTTCGCGATACAAGTCGATGGTGATTGGTCGATATTCGCTGACGACGAACTGCGGGCGATCCTGAAAACTTTCGAGCTTGCCCGTGACACCCCAAAGTCCCGGCTTTATTTCTTTCCAAACTTCAAGGGTCTCACCCCAGATCTTGAGTGGCAGCGAGCCGCTGGCATTGCGAGCGACGGCGTCAGCGAAGCGTCTACCCTGGACTGTTCGTTTCTCTCGCACGGAGGTAATCATGACCATCAGCCACAATTCTTCCGCGAAAGGGATTTCTGGAATGGGAATGTTACCGCGCATCTTCTTATTCTATACCGACGCGGATAGAAGAGCCCCAGCTAATAGGAAACAATCGTATGAAGGGACAATTTGACATTTGTCATTTGACAGGGGTGGCTTCACTTGAAGGTGCAACTAATGCAGAACCGCGAGCGGCAGTGAGCGGATGCTTCACTCAATGTTGACGCGGAGGTTTACGTTCCTTCTAAATGACAATGTCAAATATCTTGATTATTTCCGTTGCCCTACAGCCTCACTACCCAGTCTGCCAGTCAGCATCATCCAGATCATTTTGTAATCACCCATAAAGGACCACAACGGGTACTGAAACGTTGCCGGCTTGTTCTTCTCGATGAAGAAATGGCCGATCCAGGCGGCGCCGTATCCGGGAATCAGGGCGAGCGGAAAGAGCCACCACTTACCAATGAGGATAAAGACAACAACAGTGCTTAGCGCGATCGAGGTTCCGATGAGGTGCAGCAGACGTGTGCCGGGCTTGCTGTGCTCAGCCAGATAGTAAGGCCAGAATTCAGTAAATGAATCGTATCGCTGTTGCGACATGGTCAATCCTCTTTATCCCCAGATTAGCGCTGATTACAAAACGACGGTCGGATCACATCATTTGAGTCGTCGACTCTACGCAGTATTTCGAACTTCTGAGTTTCCCCTCCTAATCGGCGTAATCTATGAATCTGCGGATACCAGTTCAAGTAGCCGAAAACAACTGCATGAAGCTTTCCAACTGCAAAGGTTCGACTGAGACCAGTTGCAAGTTTTCCTCGACATGTTCAAGGCTGCTCATGCCAACCAGTGCAGTAGTTATTCCCGGAGCCGAGCGAACAAACTGTATCGCCGTTTGCGCGTCGGTGGGCAGTGAACCCAAAGTCTCTCGCAGATCTTCAGGCAACCCTTGCGCTACGCGACCCTGGAAAATCGAAGCACTTGAAATAACCGTCACCCCCAAATCCACAGCCGCCTCGAGCGTAGAAACCTGATGATTCGCCAGCGTCTGATTGCTAAAAGTCAGGGCCTCCGGCATTGCCAGGTTAAATGGCAGTTGAATGAAGCGGAAGCCGTGCGACTCGCCGCCGATCTCGCGCGCAATTCCGACCATCCGATCCAGAGAATGATAGCCATTCGATCCTGCTGGTACCCGGAATCCATTCCAGGTGGCAACTCCATAAAACTTCAACTGACCTGCAGCACGCCGCTTTTCGAGCAACTCAAAAGCCGCTCGCAAACGAGAATAGAACTCTTCGCCGGAAACATGCCCGAGCTGCGACTCAGGATTGTGAATGTAATAAACATCCACACTGTCGAGCTTCAGGTTTCTGAGCGATTGTTCCAACTGGTTCTGCAAATAGGAAGGCGTCATGCAGTGACTGCCGCCGACAATATCCTCGAAACTCGCAATGCCGGGCTTAACGAAGGTGTCCTCAACGTATTGGCGAATGTCTCGTGGCGGCGCGCCGTCGAAGGGTAGATAACCGCCCTTGGTGCAAATAATTATTTCGTCCCGCGAAAACCCTTTTGCCTCAATTAACTGTCCGAGCGCCTTGCCTATTGCACGCTCGCTTCTCTGAAAGCGATAGTTTGCGGCCGTGTCGATGACGTTCGCGCCGAGCTCGACCGCACGCGAAATTGCCGCGGTGTAACGCTCGTCGGTCTCGTCGTCAGGATTGCCGAGATAGGTTCCCGTGCCGAGTGACGACAGCCATAGATGCTGTTGTTCCCGGAAGTGATTTTTTGCGGCGCGATCTTTGAACCGTTCGCGATAGCGCGTCGTGCCTTCAGGTGTGGCCGAACCAGGTATGGACATTGGTCACCTTTGGAGTGCGGTGACCTGTCACCGCTATTGGCCCTCGGCGGCTTGACGCCGAGATCCGCCCTACACTAACCCCGGTCGCGCCAGGTCGCGACCGACCAAAGCGGTGACAGGTCACCGCACTCCAAAGAATTGCACAATTAAAACTGGACAGAATATACGCGCCGCTTCGGCGACCAGCAAGCGCTTCATCGTTACACACGACTGTGTTAGTTTGACTGTCATACGCCGCAGATCAAGGAAGCGCCGATGAACTATTTTCTCAACTGGCAAGACCATGCCGGCTCGCAACCGGAGAAGTTTTATAAAGCCACGCTGTGGCAAGGTGAATACGCGATGGTTGGATTGAATTGCCTGGAGCCTGGCCAAATCCAGAAAGTACACGCCCACCAGGGTGCCGATAAATTTTACTTCGTGTTGCAGGGTCGCGGTAACTTTACAGTTGGAGAGCAAGAGCTAGAGGCCGGGGCCGGGACACTGGTGGTTGCGCCATCGGGAGTACCGCATGGAGTTGCTAACATCGCGGGCGAGCGTCTGTCGCTGCTGGTCACGATCGCGCCCCCTTTCAAATGAGTGATTCAACAAGAACCCACCAGGCATCGAGGCCTGTTGAAGCTTCGCTCGACATTTCCCGAGCGGAGATGCAAGAGCTTTCTTCACGCGTCACTCAGCTGGTAACTGAATACTTCTCCGAGGTTTCCAACTTACCTGTTTTCCCGGAAACCAGGGGCGGTGACACGATTGCCAAGATCGGATCAACTTTGCCCTTCGCTGGCGCGCCGCTCGAAGAGCTTCTCGAGGACTGCCGCACAATCATCGCGAACAGCAGGCATAACGGTCACCCGCGCTTTTTCGGCTACGTGGCTTCACCGGCGACTCCTCCCGGCGCCTTCGCTGACCTGATTGCCTCAGCTGTGAATGCGAACCAAACATCGTGGCGTTCCGGACCGGCGGCCACCGAGGTTGAGCGCACAGTAATTAGTTGGCTGGCGGAATTGATTGGCTACGGGAGCGACGATCTCCCGGCGCATGGGCTGCTTACCAGCGGCGGCTCAATGGCGAATCTTACTGCGCTGCTGATGGCTCATCGTGCAAAGTCTGGGCCGGATATCGCCGCGAAGGGACTGTGGAGTTCAGCCGCGCCCATGACCATCTACGCTTCTGATCAGGTTCACATGTCGATACCGAAAGCGGCTGACATACTCGGCCTGGGTCGCGCGCAGGTTCGCCTTATCCCTTGCGATGAACGTTTTCGCATGGATCTCAAAGCCTTGCGACAGAAGATTGCCGCCGATCTTGAAGGCGGACTAAAGCCGTTTTGCGTTGTCGGGAGCGCGGGGACGGTTAACACTGGCGCAGTCGATCCGCTTGGCGAAATTGCCGAAGTTGCCAGGGAATTCAATCTCTGGTTCCACATTGATGGCGCTTATGGCGCACTCGCCGCGCTCGACGAAACCAAGCGGCCACTCTTTCGCGGTCTCGAGCGTGCCGACTCAGTCTCGCTCGATCCACACAAGTGGCTTTACGTGCCGATCGATTCGGGTTGCCTCCTGTTTCGCGATGAAGCGCGGGCCCGTGCAGCTTTTAGTTTCGAAGGGGCCGACTACATTAAGGTCCATGAACAAAATGAAGCGGAAGCGTTTGCCTTCTGGAACTACGGCCCGGAACTCTCGCGACGGTTTCGTGCGCTGAAGATCTGGTTGACGCTTCGTTACTACGGCGCCAGACGAATCGCGCGCACCATTACCGAAGACAACGCGATGGCCGCTTATCTGGGTGAACAGGTAGCGGCGGCAACGGATTTTGAACTCCTTGCCGCTCCGGAGTTGAGTATCTGCTGCTTTCGATACGTCCCATCCTCATTTCAATCGCATTTACAAGCGAACAAAGATCCGGCGGATGCCCGAGCAGCAGACGTCGACCTCGACGAACTCAACACTCAGATCATGAACGCAGTTCAGCGCGGAGGGCGCGCCTATCTATCAAGCGCAACCATCCGCGGAAAGTTTGCCTTGCGCGCCTGCATTACAAATTTTCGCACTACTCGCGCCGATATTGATCAGACCCTTGAAATTATTCGCGACGCCGCGCGCGACCTTGTGTGAACACAGAATCAGCTAACACCAGGAGCTACGACTACGAACTGGGCCTTGCCCTCGAACTCGCGCGCGAGGCGGGCGCGGCTATCCTCGATCTCTACGAAGGCCCACTGGAGATCGAACAAAAGGCGAGCGCTGATGATCGCGAGCCCGTGACGCAGGCCGACCGGCTCGCAAATGAAATCATCGTGAACCGCTTGCGTCAGGAGTTCCCCGGATACGGCATTCTGGCGGAAGAATCCCTGGACACTTCCCACCGCCTCGACAAGTCACGCGTTTGGATGATCGATCCGCTCGACGGTACCACCGGCTTCATCGACGGCAACGGGGACTTCGCAGTCCAGATTGGCTTAAGTGAAAACGGCGACTGTGTTCTCGGTGTTGTTTATCAACCTTTGACCGGGGTGCTTTATCGCGCAGTTCGCGGCGCAGGTACCTGGATCGAGCGACCCGAATTTCCGCCGGTGCAGGGTCATGTCTCTGATCATCAGGAGATTTCAACGATGCGACTCGCCGCCAGTCGATCACATCGCAGCCCGCGAATGGACAAAGTGGTTCAGGCGTTGGGTCTTCAGGAAGAAGTACTTCGCGGCTCAGTTGGCATTAAGGTGGGATTGATCGTCGAGCAACAATGCGACCTGTATGTGCACCTGTCGCCGCGCACTAAACAGTGGGACACTTGTGCTCCGGAAGTAATCCTGCACGAAGCTGGTGGCCGCATCACAGACTTGTTCGGGCGGCCGCTCCGCTATAACCACGCCGACGTTCAGAATCGCAACGGCGTCGTTGCCAGCAATGGCGTCTCTCACAACCAAATCGTGGAGTTGCTACAACCCCTACTGGCGCAGTTTGGACGTTTACCCGCGGACTAACAGCCAACATTGATCGCTCTAATCCAGAATCCTTGTATTGTGGGTCGACAAATACAGAACCGGGAGCGGTAGCGACCGGGTTCAAGTTAGCAGGTAGACTGTCCCGTTAACCATTACTGAATCGCAAGTAGTGGGCTTGGTCTGTCCCGAGTGACTGTCTTTACTGTTCGCCCCTTTACTCATCCAACTTGAACCCGGTCGCTACCGCTCCCGGTTCTGTATTTGTCGACCCACAATGCAAGGATTCTGGCGCGCTCTCCCTTTCCCTTAATCTCATCAAACTTGAACCCGTCGCTACCACGACTCGTCGGGTTTCTGTAATTGTCGACCCAAAGTTCGTCATTTCCGCAGCAAAAACAAAGCTAATTTACAGTTCATGCGGTAATATCTCGCTGCCAGATTCCTTGCAGGGGGCTAATTTTTGTCCAGTCGTCCCAAATTGTTTTTCACCTTTCTCGGCCTTTGCCTGTTACCGCTGCTCCTGCTGGCATTATTAAACTACTGGAATGCCTGGCGAATCGCAGAGGCGGCGCTCAAACGAGAGCAGCAGCTGGAGCAGACCGCAGCCGCACGTAACGACCCGCTTCTGCAGCTAGTGGCTGAGCATCAAAAACAACAAAACGCTGCCGCAACTTCAAACTTCGCACATTTGCTAGCCGATACTCGCTGGAATGGCTCGATTGGCTTGCTCGCTGCTCTGTTGCTGGCGTCGCTGTCGGCCTGGATACTCTCGCGCCAATGGGGACGTCAGATACGCGGCATCGAGCGCGTCAGTGAAGGCGTGGAAGCAATTGCCAAAGGAGAACTTGATCGCAGCATTGATCTGCAATCCAGCGACGACCTCCGGCCGCTGGCGGAGAATTTGGGCCTGATGACCAAACAGCTCCGCGATCAGATCGCGCGTGAAGCTGAGACCCGGCAGTTTCAATCTTTCGTTCGCTTGTCGGCAGTGCTCACTCACGATCTCAAAAACGCAATTGAAGCTTTGTCGTTAACTGTCGGAAACATGGAGCGGCATTTCGACAATAAGGAGTTTCGCGCGGACGCCATGAAATCCCTTACCGGCTGCACCGATAACCTAAGGGCGTTGGTTTCACGCTTGAGCAATCCGGTAGTTACGCTGAGCGGCGAACATAAGCGGCCTCAGCCGGCGAACCTGATTCCGATGCTGCGACGGGTAATTTCAATGACGGCAGAGCCGGCAAGTAACCAACATGAGATTAAGGTTGATCTTCCGGAGAGCCTTTTCGCGGTGGTAGATCTGACGAGAATGGAAAAGGTGGTCGAGAATCTGATTATCAATGGCCGGGAAGCGATGACCAAAGAGCGAGGTACCTTGAGCATAGTGGCGGGCACTACCGATGACGGCAATCCCTTCTTCAGCGTGAGCGACACGGGTGAAGGGATGAGCCAAAGATTCATCGATGAGAGGCTGTTCCATCCCTTTGCGACCACCAAGAAGCGTGGTGTCGGACTTGGGCTTTACACCTGTCGCGAGGTGGTTCTGGCTAATGGCGGATCAATAACGGCTGAGTCACGAGAAGGAACTGGTACCACGTTTAGGGTGGTGCTACCTTCAGCCTCGATCGAAAAGCGCGCGTCGTACAATCAGTCTCACAACTAATGCAATCCAGTCGGTCGCGGGCGTTCCAGAGTTCTCGCATTCGCTGTCACGAAATTCAACCAGATGAGTACACCAAAACAATCCGGGGAAGCTCCGCTCAAAGAAACCGTCCTGGTGGTCGACGACGATGAATCTGTGCGTCGCGGACTCAAGTGGACGCTTAATTCCGCCTATCGCGTGCTTGAAGCGGATTGCCGCGCTGAAGCGGTAAAGTTGATGCGACAGGAGACTGTCGATGTGGTAGTCAGCGACTTACATTTGCCGCCTCGGCTCGCAGACGTAAGTGAGGGCCTGGCCGTCATCGAAGCTGCCCGGGCCGGCGATCCGCCAGCGCAAGTAGTTGTGATCACCGGCACCGGCGAAAAAACCGCCGCCCGGGAAGCAGTTAAGCGCGGCGCTTACGGCTTCTTCGAAAAACCGCTCGATGGCGCCGAGGTGCTTCACATTGTGAATCAGGCGGCCCGCATGCGCCGTCTCGAAGTCGAAAACGCTCGACTCCATGAAGAGCTGCTTGGCGCGCGCGGGTTTGGCCGTTTGATTGGACTTAGCCCGGCGTTGGAGAAAACGCTCAAGCAGGCCCGAGCGGTTGCCAGCACCAGTGCCACTGTTTTGATCGTCGGTGAAAACGGTACCGGAAAAGAAATGCTGGCTCGGGCTATCCATGAAGAAAGCCAGCGCGCTGACCGTCCTTTCATTGCGGTGAGTTGTGCCGCACTGTCTGAAACGTTGATTGAGTCGGAGTTGTTTGGTCATGCAAAGGGGGCATTCACTTCCGCAACTTACGCGCGCATGGGACGATTTGAGTTGGCTGACGGTGGCACTTTATTTCTTGATGAGATTGTTGAGTTGTCACCAAACGTTCAGGTGAAACTGCTGCGTGTTTTGCAGGAACGCGCCTTTGAACGAGTGGGTGGCACGAAGACGTTGACAGTCAACATTCGCCTGATAGCCGCCAGCAGTCGAGACCTGGAAGGGGAAGTTAACGTAAAGAGCTTTCGGCGTGATCTTTTCTATCGCCTGAATGTGGTGCCGTTGGTATTGCCGCCATTGCGGGCGCGCCGGGAAGACATCCCGGGTTTAGCAGCTCACTTTGCCGCCAAGGCAGCTGAGAAGCATAGCCGCCCCACGCCGCAGTTGAGCCCGGAATTAATCGACTCGCTCATCGAATATGATTGGCCGGGCAACGTTCGCGAACTTGAAAACCTGATGGAGCGCCTGGTTCTGCTGGATCGCCAGCCAACTCTTGGCCTCGAGTTTCTGCCGGAGAAGATGCTGAACGTTCTACCTACTCCCGGCGTGCCCAATGAGAAAACTTTTGAGGGGGCTGTTACCGCTTTGAAGAAGCGTTTGATTGTTGATGCGCTTACTGCAGAGAGCGGAAACAAAGTGGCGGCGGCGCGACGACTCGGTATCAGCCGTTCTTACTTGCACCGGCTGATCAACGAATTCGGCATTTGAACCAGGAGCAGGAGCAGGAGCAGGAGATACGTAAATCCGGTCTGCAAGTTTTCTTGTATTACAGCATGATCATCATTGATTGATCCTCGCTTCCATTCCTTTATTGTCCGCTACATACTTCCTCAAAATTTGCCACTTGTTTCCAATTTGAGCGGAAGATTCCAACCAGCATGAGTTACTAACTATGTTTTTCTCCGGAGGCTTCAGAGACTTGAAGGTTTACCAGCTCTCGTTCAATTTAGCCATGGAGATCTTCTACGAGTCCAAGAAATTTCCACCCGAAGAAAAGTATTCACTGACAGATCAGATCCGCCGCGCATCTCGAAGTGTTCCCGGCAATATTGGGGAGGGATACCGAAAGAAGCGATATCCTAAAATGTTCGTGAGCAAGATGGCGGATGCTGATGGAGAGGCTACCGAAACGCAAGTATGGTTGGACTTCGCGCATGAGTGTGGCTATCTCCCACAGCGTCGACAATTAGAACTGAGAAGGGGTTATGAAGAGGTGGGGCGTATGTTAGGCGGCATGATTGCTCACCCGGAACGATTCTCCAGTTGATCGGCTCCCAGTTTGCCCACTAGGTTTGCTCAGATTCCTCTGTTCCTGCCGCCTGCTTTTGTTTTCGTTTGCGCGGATACCTGCCGACTGCTCCTGCCGTCTGCTTCTGTCTTATTGCCCCGGCGCTGTCGTCGATCCCTTCTCCGTCAGCTCGCCAACCTTCACTACCCAGATGCCGCTGTGAACATCGTTGAAATAGATCAGACCCTTGTGTGGCTGTGCGCCCCAGGTGAATGGCAAGTTGGGACGATAGCCCTGAGGATCACCGGCCCAGAGGCGGCCGATTTCGCGGCCTTGTCTATACAGATCCCCGCGCAGTTCTCCTGAGACGTCGACGACCCGCCCGCCACCGTTGTAATAGCCCATGTACATCACATCATTGTCGACCCACATGTTGTGCGCGCCGGCTTCAGGCACCGGATACTCCGCCACTTTCCGCGGATTGTTGATGTCAGCCACGTCCACGACATGCACTACGCCGCGCACCGGAATGCGCTTGCGGTCATGGATATCAAAGATTGGTGGAAACACTTCGTCGCCAACGAAAACATAATTCTTGTAACGAAAGACTGAGTGCGTGCCCGCGAGCCAGCCGTTCCCATATAGCTCGTGATGATTAAACCGAAACTGGCTGACGAGTTGCGGATGCTCCGGGCTGCCGCCCTTCATCCCATTTCCCACGTCCAGAATCACCAGCCCGTCGCGCCAATATGCGAGATATGCAAGCCCGTCCTTCACTTGCAAGTCATGAAGGTAGCGGCCAACGATTTCCCGGTCACCCTCAGCCGTAGTAATCGTGGTCGCTACCTGGCTGGGAAATTCCCAGCGCGCCACCTCTTTCGGATGTTTCACATCGGCGAAATCAATCACGCGCATCGAGCCTGTAGCATCGTCAGTCAGGTAAACATAATGACCGTCGACAAAAGCGCTATGCACACCGCCAGTAACGGTTTCGGTGTACTCAGAAATTGGCTTGGGGTGAGCAGGATCGGAGGTATCGAAAAAGGCGATGCCGTTTTTGCGATTGGAAGCGCCTTCCCGCGAAATGACCAGAATCTTGCCATCAGCCGTCGTGCTGATGTCATTAACCAGTCGCGCGTCGACTTTGACCGTGTCTGTCAGTTTCGGATGCGTCGGATCTGAAATGTCATAGACGAGAAACTTATCCGATATGGTTGAGAGATAGGCATAGTTTCCAATTAGCCATTCCTCCGCCGCTTCAAAATCCTTGATCGGGGCCCGCCCGACTACTTGAAGGGCGCGTTCGGCATTGCGCGGCGTCACAACGACCGAAGCGATTGCTTCCTGCGGCCCGCTCGCCGCCGTGATGACATACGACCCCGGCAGTTCAGCAACGAAACCGCCATCCGAGTCAATCGTCGCAGCGGGACCACTGACGGTCCAGCGTACGGCGTTGTTGTCTGCCCGGCCGCTGGTCGCACGCACATTGAAACGCACCACGTCTCCGGTCCGCGTGTTCTTTGATCGGGGTTCGATGGACAACCCCGTCAGCGTGCTATTGACCACGGTTAGATCAACGCTGCCCTTGCCGCTGCCGGACGACGCGCTAATCATTGCCTGCCCGGGAGAGATCGCGGTCACGACACCGGCGCCGTCTACAGTCGCAACCTCGGGCTTACTTGAAGTCCAGCTTAGAGTGGCGTCACCTCGCGGGTTCCCTTCTGAGCCTCGAGGGGTTGCCGAGAGCCGGGTATTCGCGCCGATGACCAGTGGCGTTTTCACCTGCTCGATATCAATGCGCGTAACCGGTCCAACCTTGACCATCACTGTTGTAAACACAGCCTTGCCCCCTACCACGGCGCCCACGAGCACCTCTCCCGGGCTAAAGAACGAAACTATCCCCGACTCATCAACTGCGGCGAGATCAAACGGCGCCGCAAACCAGGTAGTTGCGCGGGCGCTAGTTTTGTTTCCCGCCGCGTCTTTTAGCTCCGCAGTGAACTTCACTTTTTGGCCCACCGAGATGTCAGTGGTGGTGGGAGTGATGACAGCTGTCTTCGGCGAAGTAGCTTCCTGAGCGGTAGAGATAGCGGTTGCACACGAGACCAACGCGCCAAAGCAAAGGACGACAAGGTAATTATGAAAAGTGCGCATTATGTTTCTCCTGAGAAACTTTCGCGGGAAGTAAATGTCCTGGATAGCGGGACGAATCTTAGTCAGTGGAGAGATAAGTACGCAAGCAGATGTGAGCCAAGGACTGGCTGGCTTAATCGTTATTCTCTGCACAACGGGTTGGCTGGGACCTCCGGCGTCCCGCCCGGAAATGAGCGCGAAGCG
>Ga0207689_10003990_pt1 | contig 13423 bp, 10 predicted proteins | sample KBSMisM52_FD_184312 | JGI IMG/M metagenome (GOLD analysis project Ga0207689, IMG submission 184312) | Miscanthus rhizosphere microbial communities from Kellogg Biological Station, Michigan, USA - KBS Miscanthus M5-2 (SPAdes) (version 2) | ecosystem: Host-associated > Plants > Roots >... | reverse complement strand
CCGTCCGGCACGCTGCAGATCGACACCACGGCGCCGACTGTCGCCTCTCTGGTGGCCTCTGGCACCGGTATCACGGCAGGTGCTGGCAGCGTTGGGGCCGGGAGCGTGGTGACGCTGACGGTGAACCTGAGCGAGGCGGTGACGGTAGCCGGCGGGAAGCCGACGCTGACGCTGAACGACGGCGGCACGGCGACCTATACCGGCGGCTCGGGTACGAGTGCGCTGACCTTCAGCTACAAGGTAGCGGCTGGCGAGAACATCTCCGACCTCACGGTGACCGGGGTCAGCCTCAACGGAGCCACGGTCAAGGACGGCGCCGGCAATGCCGCCAACCTGGGCGGAGTGGCAACCAACCCGACCGGCACGCTTCAGGTCGACACCAGCGCCCACTTGACCCATGTCGGGAACAAGCACTTCTTGGCCAACAGTGCGGGGGTGGGACCGGCAATCTCGAGTGCCGGCGTGGCGATAACCGATACCCAAATGGGTGCCTGGACTTTCATCGCAGCGGTGCAGGTCGGCAGTGGGTACCAGGTAGCGCTGAAGGCTACGGGTGCGGATCAGTACACGGTCTGGAACACCGACGGCAACGGCAACGTGATCTCCAACGCGCTCGGAGGCGCCGTCTCAGGCTCCAGTTCGGCGCTGCAAGGGATTGAGGCGAGTTTCCAGCAGGATCTGAATGGCGATGGCACGATCGGCCTTGTCACGACAAGCGTGGATTTATCCGGCGTAACCGCGCTGGATCAGGTTTCCAACTATTACCTGCTGAATCCTGTTGCCGGCGGGACTGGTCCTCAGCTGAAGTCTGGTGGTTCGGTCATCACGGTGGATCAGCTCGGCGGTTGGACCCTTATCGGCGCGGAAAAGACCGCCAGCGGCTACGAAGTTGCGCTGAAGAGTGGGAATCAGTACACGGTCTGGAACACCGACAACAACGGCAACGTGATCTCCAATGCGGTCGGAGGCGCCGTCTCGGGCTCCAGTTCGGCGCTGCAAGGGATTGAGGCGAGTTTCCACCAGGATCTGAATGGCGATGGAATAATCCTGCTCTCCGGAAGCGGAAGCAGCATCGGTGCGAACAGCCTTGTGATCGGCAGTGGCGCAAGCGTGGAGCTCACGGGGGCCTATTCCGGGTCCATCACTTTCGCAGGCGCGACGGGCAAGCTCGTTATCGACAACTCTGCGAGCTTCCACGGGACGATCGGCGGGCAGCTTGTGAAGGGAGACGTCATCGACCTCGTCGACATTACAGCCGGTGCGGGTGCCACGCTCGGCTATACGGGCAACAACTCACCGGGTACACTGACGGTGAGCGATGGAAACCACTCGGTCAGCATCGCCCTCTCCGGCAATTACTCGTTGGGCAACTTCATCGCATCGAGCGATGGGCATGGTGGGACGTCGGTTGTCGATCCGCCGCTGCCCGGCCAATACGCAAGCGTCACGCCGGAAGATTCGAACGATGATCCGGTCAATTCGTTCGCAGCCGTCGACGCGCTTGCAGAGCTGGATCAGCGGTTAGCGCTGTGGTCGCAACACATGGCATCGGCATTTGCTTCTTCGGGATGGGATGGTGCTCGCACTTCGATGGGCGGCTCCAGTCAATTCGGAGATCATTTGCTGCCGCAACTAGCTCAGGCTGTTACGGATCAGCAGCGCCCCGGAATGACGGCTTAGCTCCCTCAGAGGCCGGAATAGGATCTGTCCGGGCTGGCTACGAATTGCCCCCGGGCGCCTCGCCGCCGTCGTGGCCGGGCTCGGCTTTTGTCGCTTGGCGAACGATGCGGATATCCTTGTGCTCACCGGCATTTGGAGCAATGGTGACTGTCTTCGCCATGAGCACCTGATGTTGCGTATAGAATGCACCGATTTTTGAAGACATTCCTCGGCCTTTTGGCGATTTTCGTCATTGTGTGCGCTGCCAGAGCCGACGCTGCGCCCTCGGAAAAGCGTCTGGCGCTCGTGGTCGGGAATGCATCCTACAAGGCCAAGCCTCTCACGACCGCGGTCAATGATGCCGCTCTGATCGCCCAAACCCTGCGGGCCGCGGGCTTTGATGTCATGGGCGCCCGAGACCTCGATGAAGAGTTGCTGCGGCAGACTTTCCGCGATTTTGTCGACGCTGTCAGGAGCGCGGGACCGGGCGCGGTAGCTGCCGTGTATTTCGCTGGTTACGGGCTGCAGCTCGAAGGCGAGAACTATCTGCTTCCTATCGACGCGGATATTTCCGACGCTTCAGATGTGCCCCTCCGGGCTGTACGGCTGTCGGAGCAAACGCTCGCGCTCGCGGCGCTCGAGTCGAGGGCAACCTTCGTGATCCTGGATATGGCCCGCTCAAATCCATTTGTCCTGTCAGGTCGCCCGCCGGCTAGTGGTCTCGCCCTGGTCGAACCCGAAACCAACATGCTGATCGCTTTCAATGCCGCCCCGGGCACCGTCTCGCCCGATTACGGGAACGGCTACGGCCCCTATGCCAAGGCGCTTTCCGAGATGATCCGCGAGGGCGGCCTTGCTCCAGCCGATCTGTTTGATCGTGTGCGTCTGCGTGTCCACGAATTGACGAAAGGCGCACAGGTACCTTGGGATACTTCGGACATCGAAGCGCAATTCATGTTCCTCGAGCGCGGTCCTGGCGCGCCATCGCGGGCGGATTCACCCGAGCGGACTGCTCAGATGCGCTCCCGCCCGATGCGGAGCCTCGGTGCCCAGGACGCCTACATGGCGGCCTTGATGCGCGACACTTTCGACGGCTATGCAGATTTCGTTGCGGACTATTGGCGTGACCCCATGACGAAGCGCGTCCGCGCTCTCCTTGCGGTACGGCGCGAGGCCATTACCTGGCGACGGACTTGCCAAGCCAATGTAGCAGACGCCTACTGGTCTTACTTGTCGCGCTATCCAGGGGGCGCCCATGTTGCCGATGCGCGCCGCCGTCTCACGAGCTTGGGTGCCACGATCGCGCCGCCTTCCAAATTCGCAATGATGGAATACGACGTGCCCCCGCCATTGCCGGACGAACTGGAGTTTGTTGAAAGGACCGCGCTGCTCCTCAATGATCCGGCATTCGCGTTCGAGGCGCCACAACCTGCGCCCGCTTACTTTCTGGAGCCGCCGCCGTCTGAATTGCTCGCCTTGGCGCCGCCAGATGCTCCTTCGGATGCATACGGTCTTCCGGCGCCAGGATTCGTGTCGTTACCCGTCTATGTCGATTTGCCGGCTAACGTACTGGCGCCGCCCAATTCGCCTGCTTTCAACAGCGTCGAAAAGGCACCGCTCCGCAACGCGATTGACCTTCCCACCGGAGCGAACGGCCAGTCCAAGGCCTCGACGATTCTGCCGTCCAGCGCGAGCAACCTTATGGACAGCCCGCGCCTTCCACCCTCGGTGGCGACAAAGGCCGCCTCGGTGAGCGGCCGGTGGCCGCCACAGCCAATCGCCTCGAAGCCGCCGGCGCGGGAAGCGATCAAAGTGCCCACAACCCCCCCGCCGGCTGAGCTCGCTTCAACGCCGCTCTGGGCGGTCTACAAGCCGCCCACCCGAAAAGAGATGAACACGATAGGGGCTCCGACGGATCTCTGGGCGACCTACTATCTGATGGCGTGGGAAGCGATCAAAGCGCCTCCGGGCTTGAGGAAGCCTTGGCCGATCGACAACAGGACACTGGCAAATACGCCCGTCGCATCGCCCGCGCTCACCGCAAACGGTGAGGTGCCGGTCCCCGTGACCACAACACTCGCGCCGTCGCAGCGCACCGCAACACTGTCGGCGACTGGCAGCATTCCGCTGCCGATTTCCCGGCCGACGACATCGGCGCTGCGCCCAACCCGCAAGCCACAAACACCGATTGCAGGCGCTGCTTCATCGCCGATAGAAGCTGGTCAAGCGCAGCAACCCGCGGCCCTGCGCAATAGGGTGGCGCCGTCGGTTCCCGTGGTGCGCCGTCCCAAGGTCGAGCCCGGAGTATCGCCGCCGAGGCCTTAGAGAAAACCATGTCCCGCGTGAACGGGATACAAATCTGCGGCTGAGGGAAATAGGCTGTCTTGACAGCGGAACGCACCAGCAGCGGTCGGCTCTTCAAAACTTTCCCTACTTACCTTTCCCGCAGGCTCTCCTGCTTATATTTCAACAGCGGTGACATCAGGTAGCCGATGATCCGTCGAGATCCGGTCTTGATCTCGGCGGTGACCGCCATGCCGGGCGAAAGGTTGACGATCTTGTCCTCGACTTGCATCTTCGAGCGGTCCACGGAGATCCGCGCCGCATAGGTCAATTCCTGGCCCTTGGGCTCGCTTGTGGCACCGGCCGGCTTGTCGTTCGATTTGTCGCTCGAAGCATCGCGCACGATCGAGTCCGATGAGATGCTCAATACCTTGCCGTGCAGCAGTCCGTATCTGGTGAAATCAAACGTATCGACCTTGATTTGCACTTCATCGCCGGCATGCACGAAACCGATGTCACGGTTGCTCACCATGGCTTCGATCTCCAGTTGACTGTCGCTCGGCACGATTACCATCAGGGCCTGCGCCGGCGTCACAACACCGCCGACCGTATATACGGCCAGCTGCTGAACCATGCCTGATACCGGCGCGGTCAGCTGCTGCAGCTTGGTGCGCTGTTCGGCCTTCGACAGATCGGCCGCCAAGCCGGCGGCTTTCCGCTTCGCCTCGGTCAATTCGCCAAATAGTGTTCGGCGATACTCGGCCCTGGTCTGGGCACGCGTTTCGGTGATCGCCGCAACCGCCGCCTGCGCTTCTTTCAAGTTGCTTTTCTTGACCAGGCGCTCCTGCTGGCTCTCCGTCAACTGCTGCAGCACCTCGTAATATTGCAACCGGGAGCCGTATTGATCGAGGCTTTTGCGGATATTGACGCGCTCCTCGATCGTCGGAATGACCGCGTCAAGCTTATTGATCGTGGCCGAGATGGTCGCCAGTTCAGCTTCCTTTTGAGCCTTTTGCCCGTCCAGTGCTGCTATTTTCGCTTTGTGCTCCGAGATTTGAGCCAACAGAAGATTTCGTTGGGTGGCGACCAGCGTCCGGTCCGCTCCCTCCGGAGCGCGGAATGCCGCAAGCGCATCGTCAGTATCGGTTAGCGCTGCATTTAGGCGAGCGATATCGAGTTGAGCGGATTGCAAGTCGCTCCGGATATGATTGAGCTCGCCTTCGTTGATGGTGGGGTCGAGCTCGATCAGTGTATCGCCGGCATTGACTATTTGTCCGTTCGTGACGCGTATGGCGCGCACAACACCGGTCTCGAAGGGTTGAATTACCTTGCTGCGGCCGGTCGGAATAATTTTTCCGGTTGCGGTAGCCACGATATCCACATGGCCCAAGGTCGCCCAAATCAAAGCCAGCAAGAACAACGCGATAATGGTCGCGCCTATTGCCCGACCGATCGGGGAGGGCGGCGTCTCGACGATTTCCAGCGCGGCCGGCAGGAACGCCAACTCTTCCCGCTCGCGCGGCTTGGGAGCTGCCGCTGGAAAGGGAACAACTTTCGCTTCGGCTTTCATGGATTTCGCCTAAAATTCAAGCAGTTAGCCCCTTCGTAAGCAAGCTCGATAAATCGGGCAATCATAGCGCCCCAATGCTGTCCAGAAGGCCAATTATAGCGGTTGTCGAGTGAATTTTCTGTCCTAATTGCGATTAAATCTTGAATATTGTGGGCCCGCCGCGGCGAGTCTCCCTTAATTCAGTCCAATAAGTTTAGAACTGTAGAATAGGATGCCGTCCATTGGGCGTGGTTAGCGGCAAAACGACAGGGTGTGAGAGCTGATATGACGACACATTCGGAAGTGCCCGGACGGAATGACCCAGGCCTTACCGCGCTGGTCATGCTGCTGCGTTTTCACGGCGCCGGCGCGGATCCCGCCCAAATTCGTCATCAGTGCGGAACTGCGGCCATCGGCATTCCCGACATGATTCGATGCGCAAAGGAATTCGGCCTCAAGGCGCGCGAAATGAAGACAAGCTGGCCGCGCCTGGCGACTACCCCTTTGCCTGCCATTGCGGCGCTCAAGGATGGCGGCTTTCTCCTGCTCGGCAAAGTGGGAGACGACAAGGTTGTCGTACAATCGACGAAAACGCCGCGCCCGGAATTGATGAGCAGGGCTGACCTGGAGGCGATTTGGGACGGACGTATCGTTCTGATGACCCGGCGCGCGAGCCTGACAGAATTGTCTCGTCGCTTCGATATCACATGGTTCGTGGGCGCGATTCACAAGTATCGTCAGCAATTGGCTGAGGTGCTCCTTGGATCCTTTTTTCTTCAGCTGTTTGCGCTCGCCTCGCCGCTGTTCTTTCAGGTGGTCATCGACAAGGTTCTGGTCCATCGCAGTATGGGCACGCTGGACGTGATGGTGATCGGGCTACTTGGGATAGCCCTGTTCGAAACCATTCTCGGGATCCTGCGGACTTATCTTTTTTCCCACGCCACCAATCGGATCGACGTAGAACTCGGCGCGCGGTTATTTCAGCATCTACTGGCATTGCCCACAGCCTATTTTCAGTCCCGCCGCGTCGGCGATTCCGTCGCACGCGTGCGTGAGCTTGAAAGCATCCGGAATTTCTTGACCAGTTCGGCGCTGACCTTGGTGATTGATCTGTTCTTCACCGTTGTCTTTCTAGGGGTCATGTTTCTTTACTCGCCGCTGCTTACCGGCATCGTCCTCGCCGGATTTCCTTTTTATGTGGGTATTTCGGCCGGGGTCACGCCGCAGTTTCGTCGGCTGCTGGACGAGAAGTTCAAGCGCGGCGCGGAGAACCAGGCCTTTCTCGTGGAAAGCGTCACTGGCGTAGAAACCCTTAAGGCGATGGCGGTCGAGCCGCAGATGCAGCGGCGCTGGGAAGAGCAACTCGCTGGCTATGTAGCGGCGAGCTTCCGGGTCTTACGGCTCGGCAACACCGCCAGCAATAGCGTGCAATTTGTCAGCAAGGTCGTTATGGCCGGCATCCTGTATTTCGGAGCCCGACTTGTCATCTCCGGCGATCTGACAGTGGGCGAGCTGGTCGCATTCAACATGCTGGCCGGCCGGGTAAGCCAGCCGGTGCTGCGGCTGGCCCAGATCTGGCAGGAGTTTCACCAGGCAAAGCTCTCGGTGGAGCGGCTCGGCGACATCCTCAATACGCCGCCGGAACCAAAGTTCAATCCGGCGCGCGCCGCACTGCCCGCGATACGCGGCGACGTCACGTTCGACCATGTTGTGTTTCGTTACCGCATAGACGGCCCGGAGGTGCTGCACGACGTCAGTTTCAGCGTGTCCGCCGGACAAGTCATTGGCATCGTCGGACCCTCTGGCTCCGGCAAGAGCACCGTGGCAAAGCTCGTACAACGCCTCTACATTCCCGAGCGGGGCCGCGTGCTGGTCGATGGGGTCGACCTGGCTATGGTGGATACGTCATGGCTGCGCCGCCAGGTCGGCTCGGTGCTGCAGGAGAACGTACTCTTCAATCAGTCGATCCGGGACAATATCGCCTTACCGGATCCATCTATGCCGATCGAGCAAGTCGTCGAAGCTGCGAAGCTCGCCGGCGCCCATGATTTCATATTGGAACTGCCGGAGGGGTATGACACGGTCGTGGGCGAGCGTGGTGCAAGCCTTTCAGGCGGACAGCGCCAACGCATCGCCATCGCCCGCGCGTTGGTGACTAATCCTCGCATTTTGATTTTCGACGAAGCCACCAGCGCGCTGGACTACGAGAGCGAGCGAATAATTCAAGAGAATATGCAACGCATCGCCCAAGGTCGCACCGTGTTCATTATCGCCCACCGCCTCTCGACCGTACGCCGAAGCAATAGAATCATAACCATTGATCGGGGCCGATTGGTCGAGGATGGAACACACGACGAGCTCATCAAGAAGGGCGGCCGCTATGCCACACTTCACCGGGTGCAGGCCGATATCCATGAAGTGCGTTAGAGTTGGTCCGGAAAGTTCGTGCAGGACTGCAGAGCTGAGCTGAAGCGGGAAGGCCAACTCGTCTGCGATGACAATCGTCCGGCCCTGGCTAGAAGCCCGCGACGGCGATTGCGGTCTGGCGATGTGAGTCCCCGACCAGAATACGCTGGGGCCGCCCCCAAATTCCTTGAATCCTTGGACTAGCCGTATCTTGCGCGAGCCGTTAGCGCGCGGGGTGCCGAACCGGCGTTGAGGGCGCTGACCTTGATGATGCACCCGCCAGCAAACCGTGAATGCTCATCCCAATCAGGTAGCCGATCTGCATGCTCGTAGCGGCTATGACAGCCGTCACAACGATTGACCAGGCGGTGTAGGCGTTCGTGGCGCCGATTCCTACCGCAACCGTCAGCACAGTTGCGACCGCAGGTACCAAGACCATGATTTTGAAGCGCTGCGCGAGCGCCGCCCCGACCACAAAACTGACCGTTGAAAGTACAAGCACGTTTGGACTCCCTGACTTCAACGGCTTCGCTGCGGGTAGGTTGCTCCCGAATACGTTGATTCTTCGTGAAGGGGGTAGCCGATATACTACTGAGTCCGGTATCAAAATACCTGACCTCATCCCGGCAAATGACCTTGGCCGCCGTATTCCGACCGAATTCAGGCGCCGATCGGTATCCGGATCTCGGGCGGCTCTCTTGCGGGCACATTTCTCTGGTCGACGGCCGATTCGGCCGTTTGCCACTCAGAGCGGTGGTGGCTTGACTTCGTATCGGACAACCGATCGATGGGGGGCCGCCGCCGCATACCTGGGCGCTGCGGGTGTCTGCACGAGCGCGTGCTTCGCCGCGGTAGATACCTCGCCCCCGGTCGAAATCAGAAATTGACTAAATCGCGACCACCGGCCGTGACGCGGTCAAAAGTCGACCCGCCATGCCGCAGGCGATGGCGGGGATCGCGATCAGAACGGCCAACAGCGCCGGAAATGGCGGTGTTTCGGTTTCGGTGGTGCCGATTTCGTGTTCAGTGCTGCATCAGAGGATATGCGCGGGGGCGCGCGCTCGGCGTCGGCCAGTCCGCCGCCGCTCCGTGGTTATCCAGCAGCCATTCCTCGCCGGCGGTTTTTCCGCATTCAGCAATTCTCACCTCTTGCCGAAGGCGTTGAAGGTCGAAGTATTGCCTGGCGAGTGTTCCGAAGGATGGGGCCGATTTTGTCTCTCTCTTATGTTTCGCTCTTTGAAAGGCAGTATCGATTTGCTGGCTCATCTTAAACCTCTACTGACTGACTGAACAAAGTGAAGCAACCGCCGTGCCACTTAACGGCCGTTCGGCCCAGCCATGGGACTGGCGGCTGATCGTTAAGGTTCAAACCAGAAGCCCCGATCACGGAATTGTGTCTGGCTGCGAAAGCTATTTCTGCCCCGGCGAGGTTTGAGGGTGACCGCGGCAAGAACATGGACCAGGGGGTTACCTGAGCCAGCGCTGGGGGAGGGATCTTAAAAGAAATGAGCCGGCTATTTTACAACTCTGAGCTTTGCCCGCCGGCTTCCCGGAGAGCCTTGCGGTGGCCTCTCGAAGGTGACTCCCGCAACATTGTCCTCGCGCCAGATCGTTTTACAGACGTGAACAGTTTTGAAATTGTCGAAGCTAAAATCGAACGTGTCCGGCAATTCGTCAGCTTCGAAGGTAAGCTCAATACAAAGGCCGAAACCTGTAAGGTTGTGAACAGTGCAATGGTGCACGGCCTCATCTTGAACCAAGACCTTAGCGGGGTGGTACGTCCTGGTACGCTTTAATCGTCGGTTTTCCATCTGACGGTCCATTCGTTAAGGTCGGACTGCCGTAATCCAGCATCCAGTGCCCGATGCCCTTCCAATGCGACGCCAGGCAGCCCTTCACATATAGAAGCAGGAGTAGCCGAGCATTGTTGGCAATTCGCTACCTGGCTGATGGCTTTTCGCCGCATCATTTCAAATTAATGACCAAGACCGATAAAATCGAAGGCAAGGAAAGTCGCCTTCGTGCGGGTCAGGCCATCGGAAATCCGTCCTTAGCCCGTGGGCCAGGACCGCACCGCTTTCAGGTCAGGCTACTTTGGGTTGAACCAAGCCGCGACGTGCGCCTGGGACCGCTCGAGCTGAAACAAACACCAGCTCTCGGGTCGAGTGTGCTTGGTTGAAGAAGCTGGCAGGCTATCACGCGGTCGCGATATGCACCTTGGCGGACGCCCGCTGCCACAAGTTTGCTAGCAAACCTGTCTTAAGGTCGCTACGCCCTTTGCCGCCGGCTAGAACTGTTCTTCTTCGATTCCACAGTTCCAATCACGAATTCGTCGATCGTGTGACCAGTCTTGAGAGCAGCAGTCAGCCACCGTGGCTGTTTGCCACGCCCTGACCACGTCTCGGTAGGCTCGTTCGGATTTCGGTATTTTGGAAATACCCTCGGATATTTCCTTCGCTCCCGAGGCGCATCTCTCGCCTGACTGTCCGCCGACTCCGATTGACGCATTTCTTTCTCGCGACGAAGCTGCGCCAATCTCTTTTCAAGCTCACGTTTCTCCGACGTCAACCTGATGGAAAGAACCGCACTAATTTCCTCGTGCAACTGCCACATTTCGTCAATGGACATGGCATCAAGGTTGAATTTCTTGCTCATCCGGCGGCCTTCAGGAGTGCTCGATTCGGCGGTAAATCATATAGACGTTATGCTGAGCCTTTCCAGTGCAAATATCGAAGAAGAGCGACTTCAGGATCAGTGAATATATACCTAGATACCTATGATTGTATATTATACACAACGCATAAGGACCAACGGTTGAATCTCCCCAGCAACCCGATATTCAAACGGCAGCAGAGAAAGCTCGGTATCGCAAAGGCAAAGGCCAGCTTGCTCAGTAAGCATTCCGCTTCCGCAAGATCTCAAAAAACGTCTTGATCAAGATCTGGATGTCGAGCCAAAGACTCCAATTATTGATGTACCACAGATCAAGCTTTACACGCTCTGCGATATGTTCGATCGACGGCGTCTCGCCTCGCGCTCCGTTGCATTGTGCCCAACCAGTGATGCCCGGCTTGACGTGATGGCGAAAGGCGTAGTCGCTCAGAATACTTTCGAAATAGTTGTCGTGTGCCAGCGCATGTGGGCGCGGTCCAATCAGCGACATTTCACCCCTCAAAACATTCAGGATTTGGGGCAGCTCGTCGATACTTGCCGATCGCAGCAACCGTCCGATGGGTGTCACTCGCGCATCATCACGGGTCGCCTGTACAACGGCTGGTCCATTCTCCTGGACCGTCATGGTTCGAAATTTGAATATGACAAATTCCTTGCCGTTGAATCCCTTTCGGCTCTGCCGAAAGATTACCGGCCCCGGACCATCGAGTTTGATTGCGACAGCGGTAAGAACCATGAGAGGTAAGAAAAATACCAGGGCCAGAGCACCTACGAAGATGTCAATGATGCGCTTTACGAAACGTTGGGCGCCACTGAGGGGCGCGCACTGAATTTCGATGGCCAAGACGCGCTGACGCGCCGACGACCTGAAATTCGACAACGACCGAACCTGCGCATCCGGCAACAACCGCGCAGCGACGGGCAGAGCCTTGATTTGATCGCGGACGAACTCGATACGGCCAGTATCACCCCAAGGCAACGCGAGCAGGATCTCTCGGCAATTATGGCGCCGCACAAAATTAGCGACGGAATTGATAATCCGAGTGTCTGACGACAAACGCTTTAAAGGATCGTCTTCTCGGCTCAATGTGAAGTGGTTGACATCCCCTGCGCCAAAGAAGGCCAGCAAATCTCGGGACTCCAACGCCGCAATTTCATTGAAATCGCCGATCATGACAATATCGCGACGTCCGACGGCTCCCTTGGATATCGCAGCAGCCAAAGCAATCTTCGAGAGCTTGCGCACTCCGAGCAGGCCCACGGGGGCGAGGAAATAAAAGACTACGAAGGCACCGCGGGAATAGTCGACGCCAACCTTGAGAAGGAACGCAAAGAATGCCAGCATCAATCCTGTCGTGAACCAGCAGACCAGTATTTCGCGGATCTCGACCCGCGGCTTGGCACTATCCGGAAAGTCGTAGTAACCGCTCCCGCTCATTCGCAAAATGTAAATAAAACTTGCGAGCAAGCCGATAGCGCAATGCGGCAGGATATCGGGCATTGGATGGCCGACCGACAACTGGTAGGCAACGCCGCCCGCGATGCACGACAACACGATGATCAATGCATCAGCTATCGATAAAAAATAAGGAATCGCGTCGCTGGAAAAGCCCGCCCGTGGCTCGATCGAGAAATCCTCGAGCTGGACTAATTTATCGCGAATATCCGAGCCTACCGACATAACGAAACCGCCGATTTCATTTCAATATTTAATTTAAGGCGCCGGCTAATTAAATTACCTTCGATTTAATTGGCGCTAACATAAGCTTAAGAAACTTGCGATGCAACATTAATCTCTTGGGTATAAGCTTAAATTTTGGAAAATTAAATTAGGGCTGCCTGCGATGGCTGGGCAGCGGCGCACGCACCTGCCCTGACCCCACGTGGGAGAAGCGCTTGCTGGAAGGCAGGCAGAATTGTCGCATCCGTTCAGGGCTTGTTAACCGTGATAGGGTGATTTGGATTATTGCGCCGGATAACCGCGGCTTCCAATCGGACCGACACGATGTTTCAGCGTTTCATGCGGGCCAGCGCGCCCAACTTTTTTAAGCGTCGCCAGGCGGACCGAGAATTTAAGGCGCGTTCAGCCGATCGCGACGCTGAAACCGACCGGTCGCGGGTGGGCAGCATCCTTGCGGCGATCGAAAATGCACTCCATGCGGCCGAGCAGGAGCAGTCAGGCCTCAACGAGCGGGTTGAGGACGTCCTGGCGCGCGCCGCGGTGACGCTTGGAAATGGCACCGACGAATATCTGGAGCGCGATGCGCGCGACAGCCACCACCAGGACTTGTTTTCAGCCGAGATTTCAAACGGTCAACGTCGCCTCAAGGAACTGGCCGCGGCGATCCCGCATTTCAAGTTTCTGAAAACGGCCACGTTGAGTCGGTTTCCTGATTTCAAGCCGCCCCGCGCAGAGTAAGTAGTCTGCGTTCGGCACACTTGCCTCATCATTGGAGATCCACTTTAGAGGAAACTGCGCGATGACGGCCGGGCTGTTCCTCAGAATTTGTCGTCCTGATCGATAGAGGTCGGCACAGGAGGAATATGAAAAGGGCAGAGGCCTCCTGGTTGCAACGTTCTTCCTAAACGCCACCGTTGTGCGTGTGGCGGCCGATGCTTTCGTAACGGAAGCCGTGCGCAATCACGTCTTGAGGCTGATAGATGTTGCGAAGATCAATAATGACCGGGCACGCCATCGCGCGCTTCAGGCGGTCCAAATCCAGGGCGCGGAACTGCTCCCACTCGGTTACGATTACTAATGCGTCGGCACCTTCCGCACAACTATAAGGACCGTCGCAGTAGCATATTTCCGATAACTCGGTCTTCGACTGCTCCATTCCTTCCGGATCGTAC
>Ga0207689_10003986_pt1 | contig 13426 bp, 31 predicted proteins | sample KBSMisM52_FD_184312 | JGI IMG/M metagenome (GOLD analysis project Ga0207689, IMG submission 184312) | Miscanthus rhizosphere microbial communities from Kellogg Biological Station, Michigan, USA - KBS Miscanthus M5-2 (SPAdes) (version 2) | ecosystem: Host-associated > Plants > Roots >... | reverse complement strand
CTCAAGGGCGACCCGGACGGCGTCCAGCGGGGCGCGGGCGAGTTCGAGAAGGCGGGCAAGTCCGCCACGAGTCTCGCCCAGGACTACCAGGGCAAGGCGAGCAGCGAGACCAGCGGCTGGTCCGGCCAGAGCGCCGCGGACTACGCCAAGACCGGCAAGGAGCTCGTCGACGGCGTGCTGTCGGTCGCCGAGACCGCGCTGACCAACGCGTCCGCGATGATCAAGGCCGGTCAGGTGGTGGACCACGGCTGGCGTCGTGGTCGGGTCACCTGGAATCACGATCTTCAGCAGGCCACGGTCACAGCGGCGGTTGGGAAGTTCCGTGCGGCGGGTCTGCTCGAAGCGCCCGCCACCGACGGCGAGAAGCCGCCGTATCCGGTGCGGCTGAACGCGGCCGGTGAGGCGTGGCTGGCTGAGCACGGGGGTGTGTCGTGAGGCTCCCGTTCTCGGAGTTCTTCGAACGTCGCCGCGCCCGCCGGATTGCCCAGGTGCTGGCCGTCCTGAGCGACGGCGGGGATCACTACGGCTGGCCTTTGATGCAGGCGACCGGCCTGTCGGGCGCCGGCGTCTACATCGCGCTCGATCACCTTGAGGCCAGGGGTGTCGTGGTCAGCGGCTGGGGTGACCAGGTGTATCCGGGTGGTCCCCGGCGGCGTTGGTACCGGCTCGCGTCCTCGGATGGGGGTGCGTCGTGATGCTCGGCGCGTTTTTCAAGCCGGACGGCACGGTCGACCGTCAGCACCTCGCCGCTGTCCCGGCAAGGTCCCGCTTCACCGCGGGCGACCGGGTCCAGATGCACGGCTACTCCGGTGCCTGGCCCGGCATGGAGCGCTACGGCTTCCGGGGTGTGGTGCTGGGTGGCTACGGCGGGGATCTGCGTGGTCTGACGGACGACGGCCGTGAGTGGGTGGCCGGTGCGTCCGCGCTGGTCCGGGACGGGGAGCGGGACAAGGGCGGAGTGTCGTGTGTCTGCTGCCCCCGTCCAGCGCGGGTGCGGCGACCGCGGCGTGAGCCGGCGTCACGGACGGTGGGCCCGGTCCCGGAGTGTCTGCGTCCGTACCTGCCGGCGGCGCCGGTGGAGATGGTGCAGTTGGACCTGTTCGAGGTGGCGGCATGAAGCCCCGGCTGCTGGATCTGTGCTGTGGCCAGGGTGGTGCCGGCCGCGGCTACGCGGACGCGGGGTTCGATGTCGTGGGGGTGGACATCGTTCCGCAGCCCCGGTACCCATTCGAGTTCGTCCACGCCGACGCGCTTGAGGTGTTGCGGGACCCGTCGTTCATCGCGGACTTCGATTTCATCCACGCGTCGTGGCCTTGCCAGGGTTTCAAGAAGGGCACGTTGTGGTCGGACCGTCCGGATCTGGTCGGCCCGGGCCGGGTGGCGATGGCGGCGACGGGGTTGCCGTGGGTGATCGAGAATGTGATGGAGGCGCCGCTCGACCTGACGCGGTCGGTGTGGCTGTGCGGTGAGATGTTCGGCCTGCGCACGATTCGGCACCGCCGGTTCGAGCCATCACCTGGGCTGGTTTTGTCCGCACCAGAGCATCGCCGGCACACGGCCAGAACAGCACATAAGCGGCGGCGTGAGTTGTGGGATCAGGGTTACCACGCGTCGATCACCGGGGACATCGGCACCTACGTCGGCCCAGCGGCGATGGGGATCGACTGGATGACGGGCAACGGTCTGTCGGAGGCGATCCCGCCGGCGTACACCCGGTTCATCGGTGAGCAGTTGCTGGCCCATCTGTCCTCGGCGGTGACGGCGTGAAGCGCACCGAGTTGATCCGGAAGACCCCGCCCCGCGCGAAGGCGAAGCTGTCCACGCGCACCAGCCTCACGCGCCGTAAGGCGCAGAGCGCGAAGCGCGTCAAGGAAACAGGCCCTTCGAAGTTGGTCGTCGCTCTGGTCTTCGACCGTGACGGTGGCTGCTGCATCCGCTGCGGCAAGGCGGCCCGTGGTGAGCGCGGCGTGGACTACTCGATCCACCATCGCGCGGGCCGGCAGATGGGCGGGACCAAGCGCGCAAGCGTGAACCTGCCGTCGAATCTCGTCACTACCTGCGGCAACGGGACTCAAGGTTGCCACGGCTGGATCGGCGCGAACGTCGCCGAGGCGCACCGGCTGGGCCTGCTGGTCCTGTCCTCGCTCGATCCGAAGACGGTCGTCCTCACCACCTGGTGGGGCGACGTCCTCCTGGATGACGAGGGCCGCTGGACGGAGGTCCCGTCATGACACCGAAGCGGATCCAGCGCCAGCGCACGAAGGGCTGGCGGATGCCGGAGGGCGCCGAGTACGTGGGCCGACCCTCGGCATGGGGCAACCCCTTCCGGGTCGGGTTCCCGTTCGCGTCGCGGACATGGGCGCATAACCGTCCGGAGCCGTACCCGGACGTTCGCAAGGAGGTCGGCGCCTACCTCCGCAACAGCCCGACGTTCGGCCCGTGGGAAGAGGTGATCGCGGTCGTCCGCGACCGTGCTCACGCGGTCGAGCTGTTCCGGGCGTACATCGCATACGAGGACGCCACGTGGGCGCCGGACTGGATCCGCCGCTACCTCGGCGGCCGGGATCTTGTCTGCTGGTGCCCGCTCGATGAGCCCTGCCACGCGGACGTCCTGCTGGAGATCGCCAACGGGGGTGGGTCATGAGCACCTTCCGGATCCTGTTCTCCTCGTCGCGCACCTGGGACCGACAGGACGTCGTCTGGGACGCGCTGGACATCCTGGCGAAGGCGGCGTTCGAGTCCGGCTACGACCGGGTCGTGGTGGTCCATGGGGCGTGCCCTCGGGGCGGGGACATGATGGCCGACTCGTGGGCCCGGGACCGTCGTCGGCTGTGGCCGATCGAGGCGGAGCGGCACCCGGCGGACTGGCCGACGCATCGACGTAGGGCCGGGTTCGTCCGGAACCTCGCGATGGTCCAGGCCGGCGCGGATGTGTTCCTGGGCTGCATCCGGGACGCGAGCCCGGGAGCCTCGGGCTGCATGAAGCTCGCTGAGGGGGCGGACATCCCGGTGCAGGTCATCGACTACGACGACATCCCGGACGCTGCGGAGGTGTCCTCATGACCTCGTACCTGGTGACCCCGGTAGGGATCGGAGGGGTACTCCGGTCGGATCTTGCGGAGCGGGTCGAGGGCTGGGACCTGGACGCACACGCCGAGCAGGAGCAGCAGATCCGGGACAAGGACCTTGTCATTGAGCGGCTCCGCCGCCGGCTGGACGCCGAGTACGCATTGCGCGCACGAGCCCATCGGCGTCTCGACCGGGTGGCGTTGGCCCTCGCGTTGATCGCCGAGCGGTTCCCGGCCGCCGCCCCCGTTGTGTTGGCGGCTCGTGAGGATATCTGGAGGCATGGCGATGTCGGATAACAGCAGCATCGAGTGGACCGAGGCGACGTGGAATCCGACCACGGGCTGTACGAAGGTCAGCCCGGGGTGTGATCACTGCTACGCCGAGACGTTCGCGGAGCGGTGGCGTGGGGTGCCCGGTCACCACTTCGAGCAGGGCTTCGACGTGATCCTGCGCCCGGACAAATTGGACCTGCCGCTGCGGTGGCGTAAGCCTCGACGGATCTTCGTCAACTCCATGAGTGACCTGTTCCACGACGCGATCCCCGACGAGTACATCGCCCGCGTCATCGCGGTCATGCATCAGACGCCACGCCACACCTACCAGGTGCTCACCAAGCGCCACGCCCGTCTGCGGTCACTGTTCACGACCAAGTGGGCAGACTTCTCCGAGCTGATCCAGGGCGCGATTGACGGGATGTACGACGACCCGGACGACCAGCTCCTACGGGAGGCGTGGCCGGTCCGCAACATCTGGTGGGGCGTCTCGGTCGAGGACCAGAAGTGGGCGGACATCCGAATCCCGGCGCTGCTGGAGACCCCAGCGGCGGTGCGGTGGCTGTCATGTGAACCGCTGCTCGGACCGCTGGATCTGATGCGCGAGGGCTGGCTGCTCAGCGAGATCAACCAGTTCGAGCACGACCCGGCGGTGCACCTCTATCGCTGGATGCCTCAGCCGGGCGGCCTCGACTGGGTGGTGGTCGGCGGCGAGTCCGGGCCTGGCGCACGCCCGATGCACCCCGACTGGGCGCGCGGACTCCGGGACCAGTGCACCTCTGCCTCGGTGCCGTTCTTTCACAAGCAGAACGGCCAGTTCTCGCTCGTTCTGGATCGCCCGGAGGCCGGGGATCTGTGGCTGGCGCGGGACGGGGCGACCAGCGAGTGGGAGCCCGGCGACGGCTACGTCCGACGAGGCGGGGAGGAGTTCGTCTGGCCGGGCACCCGCACGGTGCTGGTGCGCCGCGCCCGCAGTAAGCATGCCGCCGGCCGCGAGATGGACGGCCGCGAGTGGAACGAGTACCCACAGGCCCGGCAGGTGTCCGGTGTCTGAGGACTGGCGTACCCGGGCCAGGTGCCGTCACCTGGGCACGGCTGCCCCGTTCGCCTCGCCCGGGTCGAAGGAGGCGACCACGTTCGCCACCAGGGTCTGCGGGAAGTGCCCGGTCCGGGACGAGTGTCTGGCTTTCGCTCTGGATGTCGGCGAGTTCCAGGGGGTGTACGGCGGGCTGACCGGTCCGGAGCGGCGGCTGGTGGCGCGTGGCCCGTCGACGTGTGCCCGGTGCGGCGGTTCGTTCCTGGCGCGCAACGGCAAGCAGGTTAACTGCTCGCCCTGCGCGGCGGTGCCGCCGGCGGGGGGTTCGGTTCGGGAGCACGGTACGAAGCGGGGTTACGCGCAGCACTGGCGTCGTCGGGAGCCGGCGTGTTCGGCGTGCCGTAGGGCGAAGGTCGCCTATGACGTTGCGTGGCGGGCCGAGCGGGGTGCGGCGTGAGCGGGACAGGGTTCCTGTTCCGGGCGTCGTGGCCGATCCTCAAGCCCGATTTCCCGGAGACGTGGCTGAAGGTCGAGGCGTGCGAGCAGCTCGACCGGATGGCCCGCGAGGAGCGGTGCCGGATCGTCGGCGAGGTGGCGTGGTCGATCGAGGACGGCCGCCTGTACGCACGGGCCGCGGCTGTGCCGCTGGACGGACAGAAGACGGTCCCGGCCAAACGCGCGCCGTACGGGTCGATGCGGGCCGAGGTGATCGGCCCTCTTGCCGCTGAGGGTTTGACGGATCAGCAGATCGCGGACCGGTTGGGTGCGGGGTCGGCTTCGGGTGTTCGGCGGGCCCGTGAGCGGTTCGGGATCGCGGCTGGTGAGCAGCAACGGAAAGGACAAGCGGCCTGATGGAGGAGTTCCTTCGGTACCCGGAGCTGGCCGCGACCGCCGGTCACCTCGCCGTGGTACAGCGGAAGCTGGACCTGCTCAACCGCGCCAAGCAGGACGCCTGGGCCCAGGTCCTCACGGCGACGGCAAGGCTCTACGCGGCCGGCGACCTTCGCGCGGACGACCTGGTACGCCTGCTCGACGAGATGCGGACCTGGTACGGGCCGGGTTTCAGCAAGACGTGGGACCGGGTCTTCACCGGCCCGGTCGCAGCGAAGTCGGTGCGACACCTGGCCGGTCGCGAGCGGCGGCTCCGGCGGGACGAGGCGATCCGGACCTGGGAGGGCACCTTCCCGCTGGACGGGCAGCTCGTCCCAGGCGCCGGTGTGCCGGTCGTCTACGTGCTGTTCGACGAGCTGAACGAGCCGGTCTACGTCGGCAGCACGGAATGCTTCTGGACCCGGATGAGTGGCCACCACATCCGTCGCGAGCACCGCATCGACTTCTGGGTGGCGTACCGCTGCAACGACCGCGAGCACGCCTACGAGGTGGAGGAGCGGCTCCTCGCTGAGCACAAGCCGCGACTGAACAAGAGGACCACTCGGTGACCGGGGACAGGATCTGATGGCACGCAGCTACGCCAATGTCCTTACGGCGATCTGGCGCGACGACGACTTCCGCGAACTGTCGGCCGGCGCGCAGCGCACGTACCTGATGCTCGTCACCCAGGCGAACATCTCCGCGGCGGGGACGTTGCCGCTGACGGTGGTGCGGTGGGCGGCGAACGCACGGGACACGACGGCCGCGTCGGTGCGCGACGACCTGGCCGAGTTGGAGAAGGGCCGCTTCATCGTCGTCGACGAGGCGACCGAGGAGCTGCTGGTGCGGTCGTTCGTGCGGCACGACAACGGCTACCGGAACCCGAAGCGGCGGCCGGCGATCCTGGACGCGGCCGGCGAGGTGGCTTCAGATGCGCTCCGGGTGGCGCTCGTGGGGGAGTTCGCGAGGCTCGGGCTGCCGGTCGGTGCGGCTGCTCCGCGCCCGGATCCGGACCGTCCGAAGCGGGCAATCCGGGCGGAGGTGGCTCGTGCTGTGGATAGCCCTGTGGATAACCTATCCGTGCAGGTGGATAGCCTATCGGAGGCCATTCCGGAAGACGTCGATAGGCATGCCGCTTCCGAACGGGTTGTGGTTACTCAAGGTCCGTACGTAGGTCCTCAACCCTCAACCCACAATCCTCAATCCGCCGCGCCGCGCCGCGCTCTCGACCCGCCGGCCCGCTTCGTCGCCGACGCCCTTGGATGCGATGACGACGACGCTCAATGGATTGCGGACGAAGTCAACCGCCGGCACGCGCCGAAGCATCTGGCCGGCTACCTCCGGCGCATGGCCGAAGAGGGCGACCTCGCCCCGCTGCTCGCCGAGCGCCATCCACCGCCGCGCGTCGGCCCGACCCTCGACCTGCCGTGCGGCTCGTGTGGCCCCGGCCGGCTCGTCGACACCGACGACGGTCGCGCCGCCCGCTGCCCCCGCTGCCACCCGCTACGTGAGGAGCGTGTCGCATGAGCCGCTGGCGCCCGACCGGAACGTGCTCCCACTACGGCCCGCCGAAGGTCGGCTCGCTGATCGCCCGCGAGCACGCCGTGTGGCGGGTGGCCCTGGTGCACGACCTGCCACTGTCCGACGCCGACCGGGAGGTCTGGCTGGCCGCGGGCATGCCGGACCTGGAGACGTGGCGCGGGCGGCCCTACAAGATCGGTATCGACTGGGTCGGCGGGCTGCGGCCAGCGTGGGCGCCCGAGGACCGTCAGGTGCCGCTCGGATTCTCGAAGGTGCCGGCCGTCCGGTTCGGCGGCTACGAGTGGCACACCTACCCGGACAGTGGCCGGTGGCCGGTGTGCTCGTGCTGCGGCGAGCCGATGCCGTGCCGCGCCGAGGTCCGCGACCGGGCGGTCGCCGCCGGCGTGAAGCAGCTTGACCGGATAGCCCAGATCCAGGCCGGGTCATGCTGGGGCTGCACCGAACCCATCGGTCGCCGGCAGGTCTCGGTCGCCTACGGCGGCGACAACCTCGACCTGCCCGGCGGCATCACCGTGCGGTTCCACACCCGGGCCAGGTGCTGGGGTGCGGCGACCGCGTACGAGCTGCGGTGGATCGCCGTCGACCCGCGCCGCGAGCGGATCCTGACGTACCCGATGTGCGCCGGGCTCCTCGTGGTCCATGCCGACGGGTCGAGCGAGTGCCGTGAGGCTCTGGGCCTGCCGGGCTACGAACATCAGCCGGCGCCGGACTGTGGCGGACACGAGACGCACGACCACCACGCGATGACCGCGTGCTACTGCGCCGACGAGGCGGACTGTCCGCGCGGCTGTGAACGGCAGGGGCATCCGGGTGCGGCGCCGGCGCGGCGCCCCGAACGGCGGTGCCCGGCATGACCTTCAGCATCGAGTACCCGCCCGCCACCAAAGCCTGCGCACGGTGCCAGTCCCCACTCGTCTGGCTCTACTCGGCGCGCACTTCGAAGTGGTTCTCGGTCGTACCTGAACCGGCGGAGACGGACGTAATCCGCGTCCACCGCTGCCCGCAGTACCCCGACGACCGGCCGGCGCCGGCGTGGCGGGAGATCCACGAGATCGACGAGGACACCAAGCGGGTCGGGATAGCCCGGGTCCGGCAAGCCCTTGCATCGAAGGAGAACGAGACGTGAAACGAAGGATCATCGCAGTTGCTGCGGTCATCGTGGCCCTGCTCGCGACGAGCGCCTCAGCGTGCTCCGACGACGCCGATGTGGCGTCCGAGAACCTGTCGAAGGCCGCCGACAACTTCGAGATCGTCCGGCGCATCGTCTTCTACAACGGGATCACCGGGAACTACATGCTGGTGATCGAAGGCCGGTGCTCGATCAAGGACGAGGGCAACCAGCTCGAAGTCACGTGCAAGATCGGCAAGGACGCCTACAAGAAGCACTTCCTGGGCCTGTCCGACAACGTCACGTACTTCGCGGAACAGATCGACTCGGCGAACGTCAGCGTCGACCACTACCGGGTGAGCTTCAAACCCGAGGCGATCATCCCGGACATCCAGAAGCAGTAGCCGGCGGACGGGCCGGGCGACTCTCATTCGCCCGGCCCGTTTGATCAAGTCTAGAGAGGAACCGAACGTGAACAGGCCACAGCAGTTCCGCAAGAAGCCCGCTGTCATCTCGGCGATGCAGTGGGATCCCGGCGACTTCGCAGCCACGGGCGTGCTCGTCGGCTGGCTGATGGGGGCCGGCGTCGACTTCCACCACCCGTCCGGCTCGGGCGCAGCGACGACGCTCGCGATCCGCACACTGGAGGGCGACATGCTCGCGCAGCCCGGGGACTGGATCATCCGGGGCGTCCAGGGCGTCTACCCGTGCAAGCCGGACATCTTCGCTGCGACGTACGAGGCGGTGGCCGCGTGATCGCGGCCCGCCCCGGCGGAGACGGCGGGATGTGACCCGTGGACTACTCCACCACCTCACCCGCCGCCCGGCCGGCTGAGCGTCCGAACGCCTGCGACAGGTGCGGGTCGTTCCGGCTGATCAACGAGCGGTACGAGGCGCCGACGGCGCACTTCGCCTACTGCCGCAACTACGTGGACCAGGGAGTGATCCGGATGGCCGCACCGCCGACGGCCGCGCAGAGGACGAAGGGACAGAACCGATGACCCGGTCGATCTACCGCTACGAGGTCGACATCGACGACCAGTGGCACACCCACGACCTGACCGGACCCGTGGTCCACGTCGACTCCCGCCGCCTCGACGTCGTCGAGTTCTGGGCCGTACACACCGAGGGCCTGCCCGTCGCGGAGCGGCGCTTCCGGGTGTACGGCACCGGCCAGCCGATCACGGAGCCCTGTCGGCATGTCGGCACGGTGATTACAGCGGGCGGGGCGCTGGTCTGGCACCTGATGGAAGGTAGATCATGATCCGTCACTACCTGGGCGATGGCTGCGAAGATCACGCCGTTGGCGACTTCGATGATGTCGGCTCCGCCTCCCCGCCTACGGCGGACGTCCCGACCTGCGGGAGCCAATTCGTGCTGTCGTCGGATGACCTGTTCCCGACGTTCCGGGAGTGCGGCGAGCCGGCCGGGCATCGTGGCCCGCATTACGGCGGCAACTGCTCGTGGACGGCGGTTGACCACTCCGGCGTAGCCGGGGAGCCGGAGGCGACCACCAAGAAAGCCTCTCAGATCGCCGTAGCCACTTCACCTACCCCGACACACGTAGACACCGTCTCCGGCCCGGGAGCGGCTGATCTGGCGGGCGGAGTGGTGGTCTCTGCTGAGGCCGTCACGGTTGCGATGTCGGCGGCCAACAGCTGTGCCTGCGCGAGCGGCATGGTCGGCCTCTGCTGCATCCGCACGGCTGTTGCCGCCGCCGCTCCGCTGATCGTCGAGCACTACCTCCGCACCCGGATCCGCGATCAGGAGGTGGTGTCGACTCCTGAGGAGGTGTGGGACCGGGTCCGGGAGATGGCGCGGAGTGCGGCGCTGCGGACGGTGGCGGTTGATGGGCTGCGAGCGGCGGCCGACAGCCCGGACATCAACAGCTGCATGGGTGTCTGCGCCGAGGTGCTGCACGAGCGCGCCGACGAGCTGGAGCGGGGGACCGACCATGGCTGACCGCTGGGGCATCGCCGGTGCGAACTGGCGCCAGGTCCGCGAGATACGACGCGGTGAAGACGACGCCCGCAAGTGGGCCAGATCGCTTTCGACGGGCCGGTACGCGGAGCGGATCACGCTGTACCGCGACTCTGGCGACGGCTGGATGCCGGTGCAGGTGTTCTACGCGCCGAGCGACGCGGCGGAGCGGGGGACGGGTGGCTGAGAAGCTGGTCCGCGACCTCGTCCCGCAGATCATCGCCTCGTCCGGCGCACACCCCGTCGTCCGGGTCGCCGCGCCGGACGAGTACCGCCGGCTCCTCGGCGAAAAGCTCGCCGAGGAGATCGGGGAGTACCTGGCTTCCGGGGATCCGGCCGAGCTGGCCGACGTGGCCGAGGCACTGTTCACCCTCGCCGATCTCCTCGACGTGGACCTCGACGCGTTGCGGCTGGCAAAGCTCGCCGACCGTGGCGGCTTCGCAGGGCGGCTCGTCTGGTCCGGGAACCGGGAGGCCGACCGTGGCTGACCCGCGATACCGGGTAGGACGACGCCTCGGCCGGACCGTCTACCGCACCACACCGAACGGGGACGAACTGATCGGCGTCATGGACACCCCCGAGTTGGGGGCACTCGTCGTCGACGCACTCAACGCGGCCACGGCGGATCTTCCGCCGCCCGTGCGAACGGGACACGCCCTGACGAACCGTGGACCCCAGGCGCTACAGGCGATGCTCCGCGCCGACCCTGCAGGCGTCCAGAAGAGCCTGCGGCTCCTCACGCGCACAGAACTGGTGACCCTGGCCGCCGGCGCGGACCTTCTCGCCAACACAGCCCGTGAACTCATCCGCAACATTTGGCCCGCCGCTGTGCCGCCAACGCCGCCCGTCGACACCTCGCCAATTGAGGTGACCAATGGCTGACGACGCCCGCCGCCGGATCGCCCTGCGGGCAGCCCCAAGCCTCGCCGCCGGCCGCTGGACCGCCCGCCGGGACGTCGACGGCTGGCTCGTCGAGGATGACGCCGGCCGCGTCGTGTGCACCACGAAAGACGGAGCGGTGGCTGCCCACATCGCAATGAACGATCCGGCCGCGGTCCTGGGTGAGCCCACCGGGTCCATTCGCGAGCGCGAAGAAGCGATGTCCGACACGGAACGAGCTGCGGCGTTCTACTCGGCGGAGCCGGTCACCGGGGAGTCCCCCGATGCCGCCTGACGCCGCGCACGCCGAAGCCCACCGCCGCCTCGTCGAGGTCCTGGCCGCCCACCGCTGGGTAGGTGCGTCCTGCTCCTGCGGGGTGCCGCTACCCACGGGGATCGCCGGCCACCTGGCCGACGTCGTCCTGGACCTGTTCCCTGTGGCCGAGGTCCAGGAACTTCACGCCGTCCCCGGGTGGATCGTGCCGGCCGGGCTCGCCCCGGCCAATGCTCGGCAGTTGGTCCTCCGTGGCGCGCTGGAGCCGGTCACCGGGGAGCCCTGCCCATGAGGCGCTACGAGACCCGCACCGTGACCGTCGAGGAGTATGCCGGGGCCGTCTGCGACGGCTGCGGCACCGACGCCCCGTACCTGATCGCCGTCGCGATCGAGGTCAACTACGGCGAGGAGTACGGGGCCCGTGACGAATACGACTATTGCGACAGTTGCCTGGAGCGGCGGGCCGATGCGCTCGTGGCGGCGGGCAGCCGGTCATCGATCGTGACCGGTGTAGATCCCGAGGAGCCCACCGATGCCTGAGACCTGGTACGCCCAGCCCAACGACCTCATCGGCGGCTGGGCGGTGATGAATCGGGATCACTCGCCCGGCCAGCTCGACCGGGCCGCTGACCCCGACGCGCGTGAGGTGTGCACGTTCATGTCCGAGGCGGACGCCCGCCGGATCGCCGAGTTGCACAACGCCGACGTCGCCGGTCGTCTCCTTCCGGACGGAGGAGAAACCCGCGCCGAATGGGGTCCGCGCTGCCCCGACCCGTCGCACCTTGGCCGGTTGTTCGTCCACGAGGAGATGGTGTCGCGGCGCCAGGTCGACGGGTACCGGGCACGCCGCGAGGTCCGTGAATGGTCGGACGGCAGTTCCTGGACCGGCCCGTGGGTGGAGGTAACCGATGCGTAGCCGTGGGCGCGACACCTGGAAAGCCGACCAAGAACGAGATGCCCCGTGGCTCGCGCGGCTGTTGGAGTTGGCGGCCCAGCGCGGGGAGCAACTGGTCGCGCTTACCCCCAACACCGTCGTTCCGGCGACTCTCGCCCGAGAGTGGTTCACGGGCATGCGCCCACTGCCGGGCCAGAACGAGGACTTCTTCTTCTCAAACGTGGTCAAGATGGTCGGCCCTCAGCTCGCAGCGGAATGGCGCGAGCGACACGTCAGGCTTCGCGCCCAGGAGATGGGCGTGGCGTCGGGCCTCGATCTCCCGCCGGGCCTGGCCGCCGCGCTCGTCGGTGCCGGATGGAAGCCGCCGACTGCGCGCCCGAGCCCGGCCGTAGACCCGCAACCAAAGGAGGACCGGAGTGGCTGACACGACCGAGATGCTGCGGCTGATGCGGCACGCGGCCGACCTGCTCGACGCCCAGAACCCCTTGGATGTGCTGCCCGAGAACTTCCGGCAGTACTCCGACGCCGGGGACTGCCTGCGTCGGGCAACCGCCGCCGCCGTGGCGGCCGGTGTGGCGAGCACCGTCTTGCGGATGGTTGCCGCCGCGATGACCGACCAACCGAAGGAGGACTGACCGATGGGCACGAGGTACCGAACTGATGGATCAGGCGCCGTCCTGGCGCGCCCGCTTGTCGTTGGTGAGCGGTTGAAGTTCGACGGCGACCGGCTGTGGTGGACGGTCCGGGCAGTCACGGAGCACTTCGCCGCGCTGACCCGGCCGCATTCCACCCCGCCGGGACACGCTGCTACACGGTCCTGGACTGGCGCAACGGGGTCCGGGGACCGTGCGACCGGATCGGCCAGGGCTGGGGTGACGGCTCGTACACGGAGGCTGAGTGCGCGGAGATGCTGACCGAGTTCGAGGCCGGCGACCTGGAGGTCAGTCAGCGCAACTGGGTGCCGATCAAATTCGGTCCCGTGGCGGCGCTCGGTCGGGTGGCCGTAGACCCCGAGGAGAAGCCGTGACCGCGTTCTGGATTGCCGTGGCCGTCGGTTGCGTGCTCGGTCTGATCCACGCGGCGGTGAGGCCATGACCGCGCTCGTGGTGCTGGCCGGGCTCACGGTCGGCTACCTGCTCGGCCGGTGCGGCTGGTTCGTGCTGGTGCTGATTGTGGACGACTGAGAGTAGCTAGCCAAGATCGATCTTACGGGTGTCCACCGGCGGAAGACCGCTCAGTCGCACCGATTGACATAGAGCGACCATATATAGAGGGAGTAGCGGTGAGTGACACCCCACTGATCGCGGAGGCGCTCGACGCCTACGCCTCAGCTCTGCGCCGGATCGAGGAAGGTCGCCGACTTGTCGCGGAGGGCCGCGCCGCGCGGGACATGGCAGCCGGCGCCCTGGTGTTCGACGCCGGACTCGACCCGGTCGACGCACGACAACTGAGTGGCGGACGATCGAGGATCGGTCCAGCAGTATCCGGGTGCCGGACGGCC
>Ga0207689_10003982_pt1 | contig 13436 bp, 12 predicted proteins | sample KBSMisM52_FD_184312 | JGI IMG/M metagenome (GOLD analysis project Ga0207689, IMG submission 184312) | Miscanthus rhizosphere microbial communities from Kellogg Biological Station, Michigan, USA - KBS Miscanthus M5-2 (SPAdes) (version 2) | ecosystem: Host-associated > Plants > Roots >... | reverse complement strand
CCCGGGTGAACTCGGAGCTGCTCCGGCGCTTCGCCAACCTCTGGGGCTGCCAGTGGTGGGCGCCCACCATGATCTGCTGGGGGCTCGGCGGCTTCGGCATCGGGCTCACCGGCCCGCTCGAGACCAATACCAAGGAGGACATGGGGGCCCACGCGGAGCTCATCCTGATGTGGGGCGCCAACCTGGCGAGCCAGCCCAACACCGCCCCGCACCTGGTCGCGGCGCGTCGCCGCGGCGCCCGGGTCGTCACCATCGACGTGCGGCGCACCGAGGCGGCCGCGCAGTCGGACGAGGTGCTGATCATCCGGCCCGGCACCGACGCGGCGCTGGCCCTCGGGATGATGCACGTGCTGATCGCGGAGGACCTCTGCAATCGGGAGTTCGTCGCGCGACACACCATCGGCTTCGACGCCCTCGCCGAGCATATGCGAGGCTACCCGCCGGCGTGGGCCGCCGCGGTCACCGGGCTCGACGAGGCGGTCATCGTGGGCCTGGCGCGGCGCTACGCGGCCATCCGGCCCGCCATGATCGTGCTGGGCGGCAGCAGCATGCACAAGGGGGCCAACGGCTGGCAGGGGGCGCGCGCGGTCGCGTGCCTGCCCGCGCTCACCGGCAACCTGGGCGTCCCGGGCGGCGGCCTCGGCCCGCGCCACGGCAGCAAGGGCCACGGCTTCGGCCTGACCGATATCGCGCTGGGTGAGAAGCGGCCGCCCGGGGACTACGTGCCGAACCAGATGCCGCGCGTGACCGAGGCGCTCGAGAGCGGCCGGGTGCGCGCGCTGCTCCTCTTCGGCACCGACATGCTCTCGTCGTTCGCGGACGGCGCGCATCTCGAGAGGGCGCTCGCCCGCCAGGAGCTGATCGTCAGCCACGAGCTCTTCTGGAACGAGACCGCGCGCCGCTTCGCGGATGTCGTGTTGCCCGGCACGTCGTGGCTCGAGGAGCTCGGCTGCAAGGCGACCAACACGCATCTCTACCTGATGGAGCCGGCCCTGGCCCCTCCCGGGGAGACGCGCACCGGCGCGTGGGTGCTGCGGGAGCTCGCGCGGCGTCTCGGCCTCGCCGATTTCTACCCGTGGGCGGACGCGGCGGGGCCCATCGACGCGATCCTCGATCATCCCGCCACCGGGCACGCGACGGTGGCCGCCCTGCGCGCGGAGGGGGGCATCCGCGCGCTCCGCGTCTCGCACGTGGGCCATCCCGATCTGGCCTTCCCCACGCCGTCCGGGAAGGTGGAGCTCTACTCGAAGCGCGCCGAGAGCTTCGGCCTGTCCCCGCTGCCGGTGCACGAGGACCTGCCGGCCGGGCGCTTCCCGCTCGTGCTCCGCCAGGGGCGGACCCTCGCCCACTTCCACGGCTTCTACGATCACGGCCGCGCGCTGCCCTCGCTGGCCGCGCTCGAGCCCGAGCCGGTGCTGTGGCTCTCGCCCGCCGACGCGGCCGCGCGCGAGGTGGCGGACGGCGCGGCGGTGCGCGTGTTCAACGAGCGCGGCGAGATGCGCGCCCGCGCGCGGGTGACCGACCGCGTCCCCGCGCGCACCGTGTGGATGCGCGACGGCTGGGACGGGCTCAACCGGCTCACCTCCGGGGAGGCCTGCATCCCGGACGCGGCGGTCGACGCGTTCGGCTTCTCGGCGGGCCAGGCCGCGTTCGACGCGGCGGTGGAGGTCGCACCTGTCTGAGCGCCCGCGCGCGCTGCTCTTCGACTTCGGGGGCACGCTCGACGCCGACGGGCTGACGTGGAAGGAGCGGTTCTTCGCCCTCTGGCGCGCCGAGGGAGCGGCGGAGCGCGCCGAGGTCTTCGATCCGGTCTTCTACCGCGCCGACGACGCGCTGGTGGGCGCGATCCCGGACACGCTGTCCTTCGAGGACACGGTGCGGCGCCTCACCGTCGACGTCGCGGCCGGCCTCGCGGTGCGTGACGAGCGGGCGATCGCGCGCGTGGCCGATCGCTTTCTCGACGACGCGCACAGCCATCTCCGGCGGAACCAGGCGCTGCTCGCGCGGCTCGGCGCGCGCTATCGCCTCGGCATCGTGTCCAACTTCTACGGGAACCTCGAAACCGTATGTCATAATACGTCGATCCGATCTCGGTTCGGAGTCGTCGTCGATTCCGTGCGGGCCGGATTCTCCAAGCCGGATCCGCGCATCTTCATGCGGGCCCTGGACGGGCTCGGGGTGGCTCCCCGCGATGCCACATTCGTGGGCGATTCGGCGGCCCGGGACATGGCGGGCGCGCGGGCGCTCGGCATGCGGCACATCTGGCTGATCGCCGAGCCGCCGCCCGGGGAGCCGTGCTGCCCGGGCGACGCGATGATCCATTCACTGACGGACGTGGAGGCCCTGCTGCTCTGATGGCGGATGCGGTGCGTGGCGCGATCATCGCGGCCGGCGAGGGCAGTCGCCTGCGCGCGGACGGCTACCGGGTGCCGAAGCCCATGGTCGAGGTGGCCGGGCTGCCCCTGATCGGCGCGGTGTTGCGCAATTTCACGACCGCCGGGATCACCGCGATCACCGTCATACTGAACGAGCAGGAGCGCGAGTGCGTGGAATGGGTCCGGTCGCGGTTCCCCGCGCTCGCGATCGACTTCATTGTGAAGACCACCGCGTCGTCGCTCGAGAGCTTCCGGGAGGTGACCGGACGCGGTCCCGCCGGGCCGATGCTGGTGTCCACGGTGGACGCGTGGTGCGCGGCGGAGGACTTCGCCCGGTTCGCGGCGGCCGCGGCGGGCCGGCCCGCCGACGCCACCGTGCTTGCGGTCACCCCGTTCGTGTCGGACGAGAAGCCGCTCTGGGTGACGCTGGGGGCGGGCGGGCGCGTGGAGGGGCTCGGCACGGCGGATAGCGGGCTGGTCACCGCGGGGGTGTATCGTGTTTCAGATCGGGCGAGAAGGCTCGCCCCCGCGCGGGCCCTCGGGCGCCTGCGCGAGTACCTGGGCTGGTTGCACGAGAGCGGCGAGCCGCTCTACGGGGAGATCATCGAGACGGTGGTGGACGTGGACCGGGCACTGGATGTGGCCAGCGCGGAGGCGCTGGCGCGGGGAGCGCGGAGGACATGAGCGCGAGGAGGACGGAAGTGACGGACCTGACCTGCTGGGGACTCTTTCGCGAGCGCGAGCATTCGCCCGGGCGGGAGAGCGACGACGCGGAGATCCTCCGGTTGACCGGCAAGTACCTCGAGACGCACGGAGTGCAGGTGGAGCTCCGGGCCCCCGAGGATCTCGTCGCCACCGAAGCGCCGCCCGACGGCGTGTTCTTCATGTGCGAGCGCATGGAAGCGCTCACCACGCTGCTGGCCTGGCAGGAGCGGGACGTCCGCCTCGTCAACTCCCCGCTGGCCGTCCTCAACACGTACCGCGAGCGGATGATCGTGCAGCTCCGCGAGGCCAACGTGGCCTTCGTGCCGAGCCGGCTCGTGTCCACCGGCGACGCGAACGTGACCGCGCGGCTGCCGGTCTGGGTCAAGCGCGCCGACGTGCACAACACCCAGGATGGGGACGTGGTCTTCGCGGAGACGCCGGACGCGCTCACCGGGGCGCTCGCGGGTCTCGCGGCCCGCGGCATCGAGGGCGCGGTGCTGCAGCCGCACGTGGCGGGCGACCTCATCAAGTTCTACGGGGTCGGGCCCGGCGGCGGCGGACCGGACGGCGGGCCGCCCTGGTTCCGCTGGTTCTACCACAAGGACCAGCGCCTGGCCGGCCATGCCTTCGACGCGGGCCGGCTCGCGCGCCTCGTGCGCGAGGCCGCCACCGCGCTCGGGCTGGAGATCTACGGCGGCGACGCCATCGCCTCCGCGGACGGCTCACTCCAGCTCCTCGATCTCAACGCGTGGCCCAGCTTCGCGCTCTACCGCGACGAGGCCGCGCCGGTGATCGCGTCGTACCTCGCGCTGCGCTTCGGGGCGGGGCGGGTCTCCGGAGGCGGACGGTGAGCGAGCTGCGCGAGCCCGGTCCTCGCTCCCGCGAGATCGTGGCGCGTGAGGCGCGCCACATCGCGCCCGGCTACCAGTCCTTCGCGCTCTACTCGGGGCTGGCGATGGCCCGCGGCAGCGGGGCGACGCTGTGGGACGAGGACGGCAACGAGTACATCGACTTCATCGCGGGCATCGCGGTGGGGAGCATCGGGCACTGCCACCCGCACTACGTCGACGCCCTGAAGCGCCAGGCCGAGCGACTGACCTTCGGCAGCTTCACCACCGAGACACGCGCGCGCTTCCTCGAGCTGCTCGCGTCGGTCACCCCGGAAGGGCTCACCCGCATCCAGCTCTTCTCGGGCGGCGCCGAGGCGGTGGAGGCCGGCCTGCGTCTGGCCAAGGCCGCGACCGGGCGGCAGGAGGTCATCGGGTTCTGGGGCGGCTTCCACGGCAAGACCGGAGGCGTGCTGGGCCTGCTCGGCAGCGACTTCAAGCACCACCAGGGCCCGTTCCTGCCCGGCCAGCACTCGACGCCCTACGCCGACTGCTATCGCTGCCCGCTCAAGCTCCGCTATCCCGACTGCGGCATCGCCTGCGCGGAGTACGTGCGCGACGTCATCCGCTATCAGACCGCGGGCGAGATCGCCGCGATCATCGTCGAGCCGATCCAGGGCACCGCGGGCAACGTCATCCCGCCCGACGGCTTCCTGCGGGCGATCCAGTCGGTGGCCCGCGATCACGGCGCCCTCCTCTTCGCCGACGAGATGATCACCGGCTTCGGCCGCACCGGCTCGATGTGGGGCGCCGACCACGAGGGCGTCGTGCCCGACATCATGACGGTGGGCAAGGGCGTGGGGGGCGGCTTCCCGCTGGCCGGCGTCGTCTCCACCGAGAAGCTGGTGGCGGCCAAGCCCTGGTCCAACCCGAGCTTCAGCTCGTCGAGCTACGGCGGCAACCCCCTCGCCTCGGCGGCGGGGCTCGCCGCGCTCGAGATCATCCTGAAGGAGGATCTCGTCGAGCAGTCCAACCGCGTCGGCGCGGTCATGCTCGCCGAGCTGCATCGCCTGAAGGAGAAGTACCGGACGGTGGGCGAGGTGCGGGGCCGCGGGCTGCTGCTCGGCATCGAGCTGGTCGACGACCGCCAGACTCGCAAGCCGCTCGACCGAGCCATCACCCGCGACCTCTACCTGGAGTGCCTGCGGCGCGGCCTCGTGGCGATGACCTACGCCCCGACCGTCCGGCTCAATCCGCCGCTCGTCATCACCGAGGAGACGGCCCGGGCTGGCCTGGCGATCCTGGACGAAGCGCTCGGCGTGGTGCTCAAGCGGCATGGACGAGACTAGGAGACTCCGGGGCGCCGTCATCGGCCTCGGCAACGTGGCGGTGCACGGCCACCTGCCGGGCTGGCGGCAGCGGGCCGACGCGGTCATCGTGGCCGCTACCGATCTCTACCCGGGGCGCCGGGCCGAGTGCGCGGCCGCGCTGCCGGGGGCGCGCTGGCACGAGTCGGTGGACTCGCTGCTGGCCGGCGACGATCTCGACTTCGTGGACGTGTGCACGCCCCCGTCGAGCCACGCAACCCTGATCGAGGCCGCGCTCGCCCATGGGCTTCACGTGCTCTGCGAGAAGCCGCTGGTGGCCTCGCTTACCGAGCTCGAGCGCCTGGCCGGCCTCGCGCGGGCCGCGCGCGCGGTGCTCCACACCGTGCACAACTGGCACCAGGCCCCGCTCGTGCGCGCGACCGACGCGCTGATCCGCGAGGGCCGCATCGGGGCGGTGCGCGAGGTCGCCTGGCGGACGCTGCGCACCCAGCCCGCCGCCGCGGCGGGCGGCGAGAGCTGGCGGGTGGATCCGGCGGTCGCGGGCGGCGGCGTGCTGACCGACCACGGCTGGCACGTCTCCTACGTCGTCCCGCGCTGGGTGGGCGCCCCGCCGGACGCGGTGAGCGCGCGGCTCGAGACGCGGCGGCACCATCGCTTTGCGGTCGAGGATACCGCGACGGTCCGCCTGCAGTTCCCCGACGCGATGGCCGACATCGTGCTGACGTGGGCCGCGGAGACGCGCGAGAATCAGGCGCACGTGATCGGCACCACGGGCCGCATCGACATCGAGGGCGACACGGTGGTCCTCCGCGTGGACGGCCGCGAGGAGCGTCACCGGCATCCGCCCGCCCTCTCCGACGGCTCCCAGCATCCGGACTGGTTCGGGCCGGTCGCCGACGAGTTCATCGCCCGGGTGCTCGGCCGGGACCCGAGCAGCCGCAACCTGGACGAGGCGGCGGTCTGCATCGCGGTGGAGTGCGGCGCCCGCGAGTCGAGCCGCCGGGGCGGCGCGCTGCTCCCCCTGGCCGCGCGGGTGGGGGCGGCCGGGTGACCACGCTCTCCTCCACGGCCGTCTCGGTGCGGAGCCTGCTCGTGATCCTGCCGGCCTCGCCCGGCGCCGGCTCGCCGCCGCCCGGCACGCCGATCGCGGGCCTGCCGCTCGTGCGCCGCATCGTCCTGGCCGCGGAGCGGGCCGGCTTCGAGCGCATCCTGGTTCATCCGCGGGCCTGCCCGTCGCGGCCTCTGCTCGCGGGGACCGCGGCCGCCCTGCTCGATGCCGATACGCCGGTGGCGCCGCGAGCCCGGCTCGTCCTGGTGCCCGCGAACGTCCTGCCCCAGGCGCGCTGGCTGCGCGCCCTGCGCGAGATGCCGCTCGATCCGGAGACGCTCGCGGTCGACGCGTCGCTGACCGCGGTGGTGGAGAGCGCCGGGATCGACGAGGTGCTCCGCTCGGCCGGCCGGGCCGCCGGGGCGGAGGACCTCATCGCCACGCTCTCGCGGCGCCTGGCGCGCGCCACCGAGGCGGCCGGCGATCCGGCGGGCCGCTTCGCCCTGGGGGACGGGGCGGGAGCCGCGGCCGCCGAGGACTGGCTTCTGCGCAGCCTCATCAAGGATACCGAGGGGTTCATGTCCCGCCACGTCGAGCGGCGCATCTCGCTCGCGATCACCCGGCGGCTGGTGGGCACGCGCATCACGCCGAACCAGATGACCCTCGTGAGCCTCAGCATCGGCCTGCTCGGCGCGCCGTTCTTCCTGTCCTCGGAGCCCCTGCAACAGCTCATCGGCGCCTTGCTCTTCCTGACCCACTCCATCCTCGACGGCTGCGACGGCGAGCTGGCGCGGCTGAAGTTCCAGGAATCCCCCGCGGGCGCGCGGCTCGATTTCTGGGGCGACAACCTGGTGCACGTCGCCGTGTTCGGCTGCATGGCGGTGGGCTGGACCCTGGCCCAGGCCTCCCTCTGGCCGTTGCTGCTGGGGGGCCTGGCGATCACCGGCACCGCCGCGTCCGCCTACCTCGTCGCCCACCGCGACGGCGCGGCGGCGACCGCGGGGCCTCCCGGCCGCCTGGCCGACGCGGTGGCCAACCGCGACTTCATCTATCTCGTGCTCCTGCTCGCCTGCTTCGGTCGAGCCCACTGGTTCCTGATTCCGGTCGCGCTCGGCACACCGATCTTCATGATGCTGGTCCGGTGGGGCGCGGGGCGACGCCGGACGACCTGACGTGTTCTCGGTGTTCGATGTCCTGCTGCGCGGGCTGATCCTCGCCGCGCAGGCGACCGCGGTGGGCGGGGTGTGCTTCCTCCTCCTCGTGGCCCGCGGTCCCGAGACGCCCCGCTCGCTGCTGCTCATCGCGGCCGGCGCCATCACGCTCGCGGTCGGCCAGGGCCTGTCGCTGGCCAACGAGATCTTCGTGCTCCTCCACGACGCGGCCTGGCCGCTGCGCGCGGCCCTCGACACGCTCTACGTGCAGGTGAGCGCGGTCCGGATCGTGGTCGCGCTGGCGCTGGCCGCGTGCGCCCTCGGGCTGCGTCGCGCGGGCGGGCCGTCGCGGCTCTGGCCCGCGGTGGTCACGCTGGCCGTGGTCCTGGTCGTGGCGGCGCCGTGGACGAGTCACGCCGCCGCGCGGCTCGACTCCCGCGTTCTCCTGCTGCTGCTCGACGGCGCGCACCAGCTCGGCGCCGCGGTGTGGATCGGCGGGCTCGTGCACCTGACCGCGGCCGCGTTCCGGCGTGGCGATCGACCCTGGCCGGTGACCCTGCTCCGGAGATTCTCGAACCTGGCCATGAGCGCGGTGGCACTCCTGGTGGGCGCGGGCGTGGGCCTCACCTGGAACTATGCGCCCGATCAGACCGCGCTCTTCGGCACCGCCTACGGCCTCATGGTCCAGACCAAGCTGGCGATCCTCGGCGGCCTGCTCGTGCTGGGCGCGTTGAACGCCCGGGCCATCCGCCGCATGGACGGCGCCCCCGACGCCGACCAGGCCACGCTCCGCCGCTTCGTGGAGGTCGAGGTCGGCCTGGGGCTCACCGTACTCTTCGCGGCCGCCTCGCTGACCTCGTTGCCGCCCGCGGTCGACCTCACCCACGATCGGGCGACGCTCTCCGAGGTCGCGACCCGCTTCACCCCGCGGATGCCCTCGCTCCGCTCGCCGTCGCTGGCCGAGATGCCGCTCGACGATCCGCAGGCCCCTCGCAACGACGCCGATCGCGCGTGGTCCGAGTTCAACCACCACGTGTCCGGAATCCTGGTGCTCGCGATGGGGCTGCTCGCCCTGCTGCACGCCTCGGGCTGGGCCCGCTGGGCGCGACACTGGCCGCTCGTCTTCCTGGCCCTGGCCGCCTTCATGATCGTGCGGAACGATCCGGGGTCGTGGCCGCTCGGCCCCGAGGGCTTCTGGGAGGGCTGGCTCGTCGCGACGGTGGCGCAGCACCGGTTCTTCGTGCTGCTCGTGATCGCCTTCGGCATCTTCGAGTGGATGGTCCGCAGCGGCCGGCTGGCGTCGCGGCGCGCGGCCCTGATCTTCCCGCTCCTCTGCGTGGTCGGGGGCGGCCTGCTCCTGAGTCACTCGCACGCTTCCCAGAACCTCAAGGACGAGTTCCTGCTCGAGGTGACGCACGCGCCGCTCGGCCTGCTGGCCTTGCTGGTCGGCTGGGGGCGCTGGCTCGAGGTGCGGCTGCCGGAGGGTCGGGGGCGCGTGCCCGGGGCGCTCTGGGCCGTGGGGCTCGTCCTCATCGGCGCTCTCCTCATCATCTACCGGGAGAGCTAGTCTCGCGCGGGGCGCTGACGCCGCGGGTGGGCGGCGGCGCAGGGGCGGGGAGGGCCCCGCCGCACCCCTTCGCCCCACGTCAGGTGGATTCGAGGAGGAGGCCGGTGAGGTAGCGGGATTCGGGGATCGTGAGGATGACGGGGTGGTCGCGGCTCTGGGTGAGCGTGGCGAGGATGCGGGTGCGGATGCCCGCGTCGCCGGCGGCCTGGCGGCAGATCTCCTCGAACATCGTGGGCGTCACGTGGTGCGAGCAGGAGAAGGTGGCGAGCCGGCCGCCGCGCTCGAGCAAGCGGAGGCCGCGGATGTTGATCTCCTTGTAGCCGCGCGCGGCGGCCTCGACCGCGTCCTTGCGGCGCGTGAAGGGCGGGGGATCGAGCACGACGAGCCCGAAGCGCTCGCCCTTCGCGTCCAACTCGCGGAGGCCGTCGAAGGCGTTGCCGTCCCGCAGCTCGGCGCGCGCCTCGACGCCGTTGAGGGCCAGGTTGCGCCCGGCCAGGGCCAGCGCGTCCGCCGAGGAGTCCAGCAGGACCGCGCGTTCGGCCCCGGCCAGCAGCGCGTGACAGGCGAAGCCGCCGCCGTAACAGAAGGCGTCCAGCATCCGGCGCCCCTGGGCCAGCCCGGCGGTGAGGAGCCGGTTGTCGCGCTGGTCGAGGTAGAGCCCGGTCTTCTGGCCGGCGCCAAGGGTTACCGCGAAGCGGCCCTGACCTTCCTCGATAATCAGCTCGCCGCCGGGGAGCTCGGCCTCGGGCGGGGTTTCGCGAACCGCGTCGAAACCCTCGATGCGCGCCGCGGTCGGATCGTCGAGGCGCAGAACGCGGCCGTCGGGGAACATCGCAGTGAGCGCCTCCCGGATCCAGTCCGCGTTGCGCGCCATCCCGAGGGTGAGGCACTGGATCACGCTCACCGGCCCGTAGCGATCCACCACCAGGCCCGGAAGGCCGTCGGCCTCGCTCCAGCAGAGCCGATAGGCGGGCGTGACGAGCGAGGCGGCGCGCCGCCACTCGAGCGCCGCCTCCAGCCGCCGCCGGATCAACCCCGCGTTGACGGCCTCGTCGGCTCGCGTGAGCAGGCGGCAGACGAGCGAGGAGCGCGGGCTGTAGAAGCCGCGCCCGAGGTAGCGGCCGGTGGCATCGGTGACCTCGACGGCCGCGCCGGCGGACCAGGAGCCTTTGAGATCGGCCACTTCCCCCCGGTAGATCCACGGGTGCCCCGCCCGGATCCGGCGCTCGGCCCCTCGTTTCAGAACCAGAGTGGCCAGGAGGAGGCTCTAGCGCTTTCGCAGCACGACGACCATCAGGAGCGGATGGTGGGCCTCGTCGAGACGAAGGTGGGGCTTGAAGCCGTAGAACCACTCGACCATCTCGAACCCGCCGGCGAGCTGGACGAGGGTGCGCAGCTCCTGGGGGAAGACCATCCGGGAGGCGTGGCGCTGACGGTAGACCCGCCGCGTGCCGTTCTCGTGGGCCTCGAGCTCCATGTCCTCGTAGAAGGTCTGCGTGACCGGGTTCAGGTCCTTGAGGGCCTCGAAGGTGGCGCGCACGGTGGCGCGGCCGCGCCGCCGCGTCCAGGACCAGCGGCGCGCCGGATCGGTCCACGACGAGCACATGTAGCGGTCGAAGACGTAGAGGCCGCCCTTCTTGAGCCCGCGGGCCACGCACCTGAGATGGGCGAGCAGCGCCTCGTTGGTGAGCAGGTGGCCCTGCGAGTCCTGCATGCAGATCGCCGCGTCCACCGCTCTCCGCAGCCGGAAACGGGTCATGTCCGCCACGATCAGGTTCGCGTCGAAGCCCTTGGACCGGGTCCGCTCCTTGAGGAAAGCGATGTTCTCGGGCGAGAGATCGAGCCCGGACATCGTGTAGCCGCGCTCGGCCAGCCGGATGAGATGCGGGCCGGTGCCGCAGGCGATGTCGAGCACGGTGTGCACCGGCCGTCGCGCGTAGTGGCGAAAGCAGTGCACGAGGAAGTTCACCTCCTGCCGGCGGTTCATGTCGAACGCGATCTCGTAGTACCGGGGCGCGGAGTATTGCCCGCTCATGCCGCGAACCAGGTCAGGATGGCCTCCCTCAGGATCCACGAGGCGGTGATGCCGGTACGGCCCGAGGGATCCCAGGCCTGCGCCACCTCCATCAGGTCGGTGCCCACGATCCGGCACGGCTCGAGCAGGCGGACGATCTCCACCAGCTCGGCGGCGGTGATGCCACAGGGCTCGGGCGCGCCGGTCCCGGGCGCCTCGGACGGATCGAGCACGTCCACGTCGATGGTCACGTAGAGCGGATGCGCCCGCAGCTCGGGCAGCAGGCTCCTCACCGCCTCCACCGGGTGGATCCGGTGGGCGGGGAAGAGATGCGGGGCCTTCCGCTGATATTCCTCTCGGGCTCCCGTCCGCATCCCGACCTGGAAGACGCGCTCCGGAGCCACCACGTCCATCACCCGGGCCATCGCCGAGGCGTAGTTGTAGCGCTCGCCCAGGAACTCCTCGCGGAGGTCCGGGTGGGCGTCGAGCTGGAGGATGCGCAGCTCCGGGATGGCGGGTGCCAGCACCTCGATCACGGGCAGCGTGGCGGTATGGTCGCCGCCCAGCATGACCGGCCGGAGCTCCGGCCGCCAGAAGCGCCGGATCTCCTCCCGGGCGCGGGCGAGCTGCTCCCGCGGCTGGCCGTCGCCCAGCTCGCAGTCGCCCAGGTCGGCGATGGCGAGGTCCTCCAGGTCACGGCCCAGGAAGGGCGAGTAGGTCTCGATGGAATCGGAGGCCAGCCGGAGCTCGCGGGGGCCGTGATCCGCGCCCCGGCGGAGGTTTACACGTCCCTCGAAGGGGATGCCGAAGAGCACGATCCGAGCCTCCGGGAGGGAAGCCCGGCACGCGATGAAACGAGGCTCGGCCGGGATCAACAGCCGGCGCTAGCCGAGATCGTCGTCGGAGAGGAGCGTGACCGCGGCCAGCGCGCAGCCCGTCCGCTCGACCCGGTGCTCGACCGCGAAGACCTTCATGTCCCGGATCGTCTCGCCCCGAACCCGGAAGGCCTCCTCGAGCATCTGGACGATCATCCGCTCGGCTTCCTCACGCGTGGCCTTGTCGTGGTACTCCATGATGACCCCGTTCTTGGCGGGGTCCACCGGCCGGGCCCAGCCGACGGCGGCCGCGACGACCTCGCCGGGCACCTCGCTGGTCATGGCCGCGTAGGCGGTGGGGACGAGCGCGCCCGGCTTGATCCGCGGGAGCGCCACCAGCTCGACACCGGGAGGCAGAATGCTCGACACCTTGATCAGGTTGATGTTGCCGATGCCCGCCGCCAGCAGGGCGTTGTCGAAGGCGTTGAGCGGGGTGTAGCCCTCGGCGGTGCCGGCGGTGCCTGCGGCCTTGGTCACGGGTGCGAAGCGCATTCTCTCCTCCCTCCTCGGGGCGTTGTGCGCGGAAACCGCCGCGCCGTCTCACGAGCGGCGCCCCACCGCCACCCGTCGTGAATTTCTCGCTCATCGTAGCGGCTCGGCCGACGAACGCAAGCAAAAAGTTGACTTCGGCGCCGCTCGGTGAGCCCGCGGCGAGCGCTCGCGACCGTGGCGGAGCGGGCCAAAACGCGATTTTTTTCTTGCAATGGAAAAAAAATGGCCCCACAGTGCAGAAAAATCCGGCAAGTAGAAAATTTTGCCGGAGAAAACGGGGAGGAGGGAAAGAGTGCAAGCACTGGGGCGTCACCTGCTGCTCGAGTTGTTCGACTGCGACGCAGAGGCCATCAACAGTCTGGACACCGTGAAGGCGTCCATGGTGGAAGCGGCCAAGCGGGCTCAGGCCACCATCGTCGACGTGGTTTTTCACGAGTTCAACCCGTTCGGCATCAGCGGAGTCGTCGTCATCGCCGAGTCGCACCTGGCGATTCACACGTGGCCGGAGTACCGCTACGCCGCCGTCGACGTCTTTTCCTGCGGCGACGTCCTCCAGCCCCAGGTGGCCGCGGACTACCTCGTGGAGGCCTTCGGGGCCGACCGGGCCTCCGTGGTGGAGCTCCAGCGCGGCATCTTCGTGAACCACGGCCGCCCGCTCCTGCACAAGCCGGCCGGCGCCCCCGTGGCCACGACCCCCCGGTAGTCCCCGATGGCCACGCTCCAGTACAAGTGGTTCTTCGAGACCACCACCCCGGTCGAAGGCCACATGCACGCCATCGCCCGGACCATCGTCACCCGGCAGACCAAGTTCCAGTTCATGGAGATCATGGACACCCACTCGTACGGCAAGTGTCTGGTGCTGGACGGGCGGATCCAGTCGAGCCAGGCCGACGAGTTCATCTACCACGAGACCCTGGTGCAGCCGGGCCTTCTGGCCCACCCGCGACCCCAGAAGGCCATGGTCATCGGCGGGGGCGAAGGCGCCACCGTCCGGGAGATCCTCCGCTACAAGACGATCACCGACTGCCTCATGGTGGACATCGACGGCGAGGTG
>Ga0207689_10003981_pt1 | contig 13436 bp, 10 predicted proteins | sample KBSMisM52_FD_184312 | JGI IMG/M metagenome (GOLD analysis project Ga0207689, IMG submission 184312) | Miscanthus rhizosphere microbial communities from Kellogg Biological Station, Michigan, USA - KBS Miscanthus M5-2 (SPAdes) (version 2) | ecosystem: Host-associated > Plants > Roots >... | reverse complement strand
GTGCGGCTGACGCTCGTCCAGTTTTCCGGGGTGCCGGCCTCTCCGATTCGCCAGCGCCTGCAGGATCCGGGAAGCGTGAAACTGATCGTCCGCGTGCGCAACATCGACGCGGCGTTCGAGCGCGTCCGCGGTCGGATCGCTCGTGTCTACACCGACGGCGGCGCGCCGATGAAGCCCGAGGGCCCCGCCGCCGTCAACACGTCGGTCATCATGCGCGACCCCGACGGGTATCCGCTGGAGCTCGTGCTGCAGGACGTGCCGGAAATTTCATCCGCGGTGCCAGCCACGTCGAACGTCGTCGGCGGCTGGGCCACGTTCATCGTTGGCGATGTCGCGGCCTCGATCGAGTTCTACCGCACGCGTCTCGGCTTCGAGTCCGTCGGGACTCCACGTCCGCTCGCGGCGATGGTGCTGGCGCTTCAGGGAACCCCGGACGCGACCGGCAGCATGAGCGCAGGTGTTCGGCCGCCAGGCGGCGTCAACACCTGGCGGATGTACGACTTCAGGAACATCGACCGGGCACGCCTGGACAGCCGGCTGCAGGATCCGGGCACGCCGGCCGTGTCCTTCTGGGTCGACAGCGTGGCGGCGCTCGTCGCGCGCCTCAAAGACGGCGGTGTCGCCATCGCCGTCGACCCCGTACAGATCGACGGAACGACCAGGGCCTTCGTCCGCGATCTCAATGGGCTGTTGCTGGAGTTCGTGGAACCCTAGTCATTCCCTTCCGGACCCCAGCTGCCGTTCACGGAGGCGGAAACGCCCGTGGCGTTGCCGAACACCGTTTCGGGGACGTAGATCACCGCGACCCGCGCCCTCCAGGAATCCGGCATCTCGGATGCCACTCGATGCGGATGCCCTTGCGAGTCGAACACGATCTCGAAGTCCGCCTCCTCATCGAGCTGCCGCCGCTGAAACCTGGTCTGCTCCGCTCTCGATAGCGTTCCGGGGGCTGCGATCACGTTGAACGACGTGATCGGGAGCACGTTGTTGTCCATCGAGAGAAGGCTGACTCTGACCTGGAAGTTGGCCCTTGCATCCACCTCTGCCTGGGTGAAGCCGATGTCGTAGCTGACGTCGACTTTCCGTTGAGCCGTCGGTAACTGCTGGGTCGTAAGGTGCGCAATCTGCAGTTGAACGTTCGAAACATTGGGCATGGAACACCTCTCGAGAATTGCCGAGGACGGGCCGCGGTCGTCACGGCCCCGCCATCTTCAGACAACGATGGCTGACGGCATCCCGAACGCGAGAGGTCAGTGCGGGAGGTGGGTGAGGTTTGTCGGCAGCTCCATCAGCTCGAGCGCGTTGCCGTCGGGATCGGTCAGCATCGCAATCTTGATCGGCGTGCCGCCGATTGGCACCGACGCCACGTCGCGGTCGACCTTCGCGCCCGCGGCCTTCGCCGCCGCCACCGAGGCTTTGATGTCCGAGACGCGCAGGATCGCATGGTGCATGGGATCCTTGGCCGCGTTGGCCTCGCGCTTCAGCAGGAGGAACTCCGGCGAAGCACCGGCCTTGGCCGCAGCGACCGTCGCGCCATAGCGCATGATGATCTCCGTCACCGGAGTCCCGACCCGGTCGATTTCCTTCAGGCCGAAGGCGGCCTCGTAGAACTTCGCCAGCGCGACCACGTCGTTTGCGCCCAGGCGGACCGCCATCACGGTGACCTCGGCCTGCGCCGGCATGGCGCACGCGGCCACCACAATCCCAACAAGTGTCGCAATCATTCGACGCACGCTTCTGTCCTCCGCCGTGGATTCTACGCCCTTCGCGCGCCCCACCAATAGACTCCGCCACCGATAGCGATGAGTGTGGCGGACGCCCCGACCACCTTTGCCGCCGCGAATAACTTGTTCGGCTCGTCGGCCGCAGGGACACACGCCAGCACGATGGCGAGCGCAGTGATGGCAAAGCCCAACACCGCCAGTGCCCGGGCGACGACGGGTCCGCCAGGCACGCCGATGACCTCAGGGCCCGCCGGCTCGCGTTGGAGCCGGTACATCGACGCAAAGATGTAGAGGAAAGGCACGAGGTTCACGATGATGGTCATGTTGACGAACGCCTCGTACGCGCCGCGAACGGTCGTGCCCGCCTGTCCCAGCGCGATGAAGACGCCTGCCGCTACGGCCTGCACGATGATCGCGACGTGCGGCGTGTGCCAGCGCGGATGAACCCTGGCGAAGGCAGCAGGCAGGAACGCATCCAGGCCCGCCACGAAGGGCAGGCGAGCCGTAGCGGCGAACCAGCTGTTCACGCCGCCCAGCACGTTGAGCGTGACGCACAGCGCGAGGAACGGCACCAGCCCCGCCGCGCCGGCGTTCGTGGCCATGGCCTGAATCGCCTGCATGACACCCTGCAGGCCCGAGACCTGCTCCTTGGGAAGCGCGAGCAGCACTGCCAATGTCCCGAAGATGTAGAAGCCGGCGACGAGGACGGTGGCGTACACGATCGCTCGAGGCACGCTGCGCCGTGGGTCGGCGATCTCGTCTCCCATCGTTGACGCGGCCTCGATACCGGCAAAGGCGAATGCAATCGACGACAGCATGACGACGTCCTTGAGCGACGTGCCGGGGACCAGCGCTCCGAACGAGAGTGGCGTCGCGGAACCCTGGTGAAACCAGGAATAGCCGGCGGCGACGAACAGAAGCGTGATGGGAATCCAGATCACGATGCCGCCCACATTCGTCAGCCACTTGCCGACTCCCAACCCGACGATGTTCAGCGCCGCGGCCAGGACGAGGCCCAGGAGTGAGGCGAGCGCAAAGTAGGTGCTGCTCGACGACCATGCCTGGGTGGTGGGGCCGCCGATGAAAAGCGCGTTGCCCACGGCAAAGTACAGGAGACCGGGAAAGTACGGCAGGTTGCCGACCCAGTAGGTCCAGCCGGTGAGAAACCCCGAAAACGGCCCGAACGCCGCCTTGCTCCACAGATACAAGCCGCCTTCGCCTGGATATCGCGACGACAGTTCCAGCACCGTGAAGACGAGCGGCAGAAAGAAGCAGGCCGCCGCGAGCAGCCACAGGCCGATCGAGCCCGGTCCCCCCGCCGCCGCGACGGCGACCCAGCGCAGGCTGAAAGTAGCGACGAAGTAAAAGAGGATGAGATCGCGGACGCCAAGGACGCGCCGCAAGCCCGCCGCCGGCGGCTGCGCGCCGGGCGTCAACAGAAGGCCATCGGCGCGGATTTTACTTCAGCAGGGCGTATACTTCGGCCGCCAGAACGCATTCCGCCCGTAGGCTCATCAAGGAGAGACCGATGGCTGCGAAACGTCCCGCTCGACGCGAATTCCTGAAGAACACCGCCGCGTTGGCGAGCGGCTTGGCCGTTGGAGCCGTGGCACCCGCCGCCGCCCAGGGCCCGGCCCCGGCCGCATCCCCGGCATCGTCGTCGCCGCCGATGCTCAAGGACACCGCCGAACTGATTCGGTACGGGGATCGCTCCAAGTACGTCACGTCGATGCGCATTCCGCACGGCGGCCGGCCGACGCCCGACACTTTCGGGCTGACGTTTCACGTGGCGACGCCGCTGCAGGACTCGGTCGGAGTGGTGACGCCGTCGTCGCTTCACTACTACGCGACGACGCGCGGCTCGTTCCTGCCGGACATCGATCCTGGTAAGCACACGCTGATGATCCACGGCCTGGTGGACCGTCCGCTGACGTTCACCATGGACGACCTGAAGCGCCTGCCGTCCGTGACGCGCCTGCACTTCATCGAGTGCGCCGGGAACCGGTCGTCGCCCAGGGCCAAGAACGTCCAGGAATCGCACGGGATGACCAGCTGCGCCGAATGGACGGGCGTCCTCCTGTCCACGCTGTTGAAGGAGTGCGGCCTGAAGGGCTCGGCCAAGTGGTTCGTCGCCGAAGGCGCGGAGGAAGTGAAGGGCGCCTCGAGCATGCCGATCGTGAAGGCGATGGACGACTGCATCATGGCGTACGGCATGAACGGCGAGGCCGTGCGGCCGCAGAACGGGTTTCCGCTGCGCCTGATGGTCCCCGGCTTCGAAGGCATCTTCCACACCAAGTGGGTGAGACGCATCAAGGTCGTCGACCAGTACATGATCAACTACAACGACTTCGGACACCTCGATCAGGACGCGAAGGAAGCCGCGCTCGGCTACCAGATCGGACCGAAGTCGGTGATCACGTACCCGTCCGGGAGCCAGCGGCTGCCCGGCCGCGGCTTCTACGAGATCAGCGGGCTGGCCTGGTCCGGTGGCGGCGTCATCCGCAAGGTGGAGGTCTCGACCGACGCCGGCAAGAGCTGGAAGGTGGCGGAGTTCAAAGGCACGCCGCAGCGCATGGCCCACACGCGGTTCGGCCTGCCCTGGACCTGGGACGGCAAGGAGACCGTCATCATGTCGCGCTGCACGGACGAACTCGGTTCGGTGCAGCCGTCACGGGTCCAGATTGCCGAGCACTTCCACAAGCCGGCCGACCCGTCGTTCAGCGTGCCCGGTCTCGACAACTCCATTCAGCCCTGGCACATCGCCAGCGACGGGAGCGTCACCAATGGCTACAACTCTTAGCGCGGCTCCGCCTCGGAGTAGAGCAAGTAGGCTCCGCCCCGCTAAGGCAGTGTCTAATTGCCCGCCCGTTCGGGCGGGCGTTAGCGTGGTGGCATTGGCGGTGGTGCTCATGGGCACCACCGCGCTGGCGCAGGGACCCACGTTCGGCGTCGGACGCACGCCGTCGGCGGACGAAATCCGCGCCATGGACATCTCGATCAGTCCGAACGGTGCGGAGCTCCCACCGGGGCGCGGCAGCGCCAAAGAAGGCGCGCAGGTGTATCGCGCCAAGGGCTGCCAGGGCTGTCACGGCGCCGGGGGAGTCGGAGGCGCGGCTCCCATTCTCAAGAGCAAGCTGGGTCCGGAGGCCGACACGTGGGAGCGCGGGCGGGTGCTGCCGGTGCGTGCGCCGTACGCTGTGCTCGTGTGGGACTACATCAATCGCGGGATGCCGCTCGGTAGAGAGGGCACGCTGACCGCCGACGAGGTCTACGCCCTCACGGCCTATCTGCTCTCGATCAATCAAGTGATCCCCGAGGATCAGGTCCTCGACCGGGAGAGCCTGCCGAAAGTGGTGATGCCGCTGAGCCGGAGCGAGTACGCGCTGGTGCCCGACGACTGGAAGCCAAGAACGCGAAGGCTCAAGGACTACCCCTTCTAGCGCGCTGTCAGTGCGGAAGGCATCCCTGGGAGGGCGGGGTTTCACCTGTGAGCGCCTCGAGCGACCGGCGCTCGGCGTCGACGCCGAACACGCGCGCCACGACGGCCGCGGCCAACATCAAGACAGCGGCCAACGCGTAGCCCGCGAATAGACTGCCGCGATCCCCGGTGTCTACGATGGCGCCGAACAGCAGCGGCGCGCCGGCGCCGGCCAGGGTGCCGAAGGCATAGAAGACGGCGATTGCCATCCCGCGGAGTTCGACCGGGAACAGCTCGCTCACGGTGAGATAGGCGGAGCTCGCCGCCGCGGAGGCGACGAAGAACACCAGCATCCACGCGAGCGTCTGTGTGAAGGCAGTCAGCGCGCCCGCCACGAACAGGCCGCCCGTGACCAGGAGCAAGACACCCGAGAGCACGTAGGTCAGCGGGATCATGGCGCGCCGCCCCCAGTGGTCGAACGCGGGGCCCAGCACCAGAGGGCCGAGGAAGTTCCCGACCGCAAACGGCACGATGTAGAGGCCGACATGCTCGGGCGGCACGCCGTGGAACTCCTCGAGGATGAGACCATAACTGAAGAAGATGGAGTTGTAGAGAAAAGCCTGCGCGAACATCAGCGAGAGGCCGAGGATGGTGCGTGTGGGGTAGCGCCGGACGAGCGTGTGCGCGAGATGTCGCAGCCCGACGGTACCCGAGACCTTCACGCTCACGGTGACGAGCGAGATTGCTTCGACGCGGACATGCGCCCCACGAGCAGACACCTCGGCCTCGATTCGTGCGACGGTGTCCCTGGCCGCCTGGACGTAGCCGTGCGTCAGCAGCCAGCGCGGACTCTCCGGCATGTGGCGCCGGACGAGCAGGATGCCGAGTCCGAGCAGCGCGCCGAACCCGAAGCCGACGCGCCAGCCGACCGCGCTCGGGAAGATGCGCGTGTCGAGCACGACGAGAGTCACGCCCGCGCCGATCGCGACGCCAACCCAGTAGCTGCCGTTGATCCCCAGCGCGATGGCGCCGCGCATGCGCGCGGGGACCATTTCGTCGATGGCCGAGTTGATCGCGGCGTACTCCCCGCCGATGCCAGCTCCGGCCAGGAACCGGAAGCCCAGGAACACCTCGTAGCCGGGAGCCAGACCGCTCAACGCCGTTGCGCCTAGATAGAGCGCAAGCGTCACGAGGAACAGCCGCTTGCGGCCGAGCCTGTCGGTGAGATAGCCGAACACCAGCGCGCCGACGACTTGGCCGACGAGATACACCGAGTTGGCCATCCCGACCTGGGTGGCCGAGAGGCCCAGTGCGTCGGGGTGCCGCAATGTGGGCGCAACGTTGGCGACCAGGCTGGCCTCGAGCCCGTCGAGGATCCAGGTAATCCCCAACGCCAGGATGAGGCGCTGATGCCAGCGCGACCAGCCGAGCGCGTCGAGCCGGCCCGGTACGTCGGTTTCGACCCAAGCACCTCGTGGAGTGTCGGGAATCATCGGGAGCGGCAATCGTAAGCCCTGTCGCCGTGCGTCCCGACTCGGCCGCATCGACCTGTTTCGCGATACCCTGACTCGCGGTGAGTCACATCGGAGGCTGAATGAAGAGAGTCCTCGTTCTCGGCACGCTCCTGACAGTCGGAGCCCTGTCGGTGGCGGTCGCCGCGTCGCAGCAGCCAGCCGGTGCGACTGCGCCCAAGGTCGTCGAGGTCCAGAAGCTCCGCGACAACCTGTTCATGCTGACGGGTGGAGGCGGCAACACGGCCGTCTTCGTCGGCACGACGGGCGTGGTGGTCGTGGACACGAAGAATCCCGGGTGGGGCCAGCCGATCCTCGACAGAATCAAGGAGCTGACGCCGAAGCCCATCACCACCATCATCAATACGCACACGCACGGCGACCACGTGAGCGGGAACGTCGAGTTTCCGGCGACCGTCGAGGTCATCGTGCAGGAGAACACGGCAGCGAACATGAAGGAGATGCGCGCGTCGACGCAGACGGCGCCGAACGGTCAGCCCCCGAACATCTTCAAGGCCAACAACGGCCGCGGCATGCCGAAGAAGACGTTCAAGGACCGGATGACGATCGGGACCGGCGCCGACCGCATCGACCTCTACTACTTCGGCCGCGGCCACACCAACGGCGACGCGTGGGTCGTGTTTCCGGCGCTACGCGCCATGCACGCCGGCGACATCTTCTCGGGCAAGAACATCCCGGGCCTCGATGCCGTGAACGGCGGCAGCGGTCTCGCCATCGCGGACACGCTGACGAAGGCCGCCGACACGATCAAGAACATCGACACCATCATCACCGGGCACAGCACGACGATGACCGTGGCGGACCTTCGTGAGTACGCCCAGTTCAACCGGGACTTTGCCAACGACGTGCGTGCGGGGAAAGCGGCCGGCAAGTCGGCGGACGAGGTGGCGAAAGCCTGGAAAATTCCGGCGAAGTACGCGGGCTATGCCACGCCGACTCCGATCAGGCTGCTGCAAAACGTTCAGGTTGTCTTCGACGAGTTGAAGTAGGAAGGCGCCGGGCCCCGCTAAACTAGACGGGTGAAGGCGTCACGCGCAGCTGTCGCGTTGGTTGTTCTCCTGGCCCTCGCGCTCATCAGCTGGGCGCGCGTGGCCACCGCTCAGAGCCCGATCGATCTCGCGGGCTCCTGGACGCTCAATCGTGTCGCGAGCCAGTTCCCGGAGGAGATCGGCTTCAGCGCCGGCACGTTCGAGAACCCCGCGAGCGCCCGAGGCGGCGCCAGCGGCGGTGGCGGGCGACGCGGAGGCGGTGGTGGTAGCCGTCCCCCGGAGGAGCTGAGAGCTCGGCTCATCCTGCCGGAAACAGAAGAAGACGCGCGCCGCAGGCGCTTCCTGACCGACGAAGTCCGTCTGCCGCCCGAGCGCCTCACCCTCGCCGTCACGCCGGCGAGCGTCACGATTACCCCCGACCCCGGTGCCCCGCGTACGGTGCTGCCCGGACGGCGTGACGAACCCGTGACCATCGGACCGAGCACCGTCACGACCACCGCGATGTGGGAAGGGAATCAGCTGATGGTCGGCTACACCGCCGAGCCCGGGCGCGTCGTGCGCTACATCTATGCGGTCAACCCGAGCCCTCGTCAGCTGATCGTCGACGTCGAGCTCGTGGGTCGAGGCGGAGGAGACAAGGTGCGCCGCATCTACGACCCTGCGCCGGCCGGCCCACCCGCCGGCAGTCAGTCGGCCGCACCGCCTCCCAGGCTGACGTTGCCGCCGGGCGCGTTGCCGCCGGGTGCCCGGCCGCCGGCGAGCGCGCCGACGTCAGCGAGTGCGCCCCCGGCATCGAGCGCGCCGCCGGCAGCCGCGATCGATCAGCGTCCGGACGCGATGCTCAAAGGGCTGGCCAGGCTTGGCCTGGTGGTCGAGGGCGTCGAGGCCGATGCGGCCAAGTGCGGATTGAAAGCCGACGCGCTCGAAGCTGCCGTCTCGAAGCGCCTCACCGACGCAGGCTTCCGCGTCCTGCGCAACACCGACGACGAAACCTATCTGTACGTGAACGTCAATGCGGTCACCGCGTCGGCCGGGTTGTGCGTGACGCGCTACGACGTGACGCTGTACTCACATGCCGCGGCGCCGCTCGCACACACGGCGGCGCCGGTGGAACTGCAGGTCGAGCTGCTGCACAAGGGGGGCCTCGCCGGCGGGGCCCCGGCGCAGAATGGCGACAGCGTCACCAAGAGCGTGCTGGAGTACGTGGACCAGTTCACCACGCGCATCAAGAACGCCAACAAATAGCGTTTCGTGATAAGAAAGGCGCGGCGATGAAGCCTTTCATTTCCTCGATCGCGCTGCTGGTTCTGATCGCGTCTCCGGTGTCCTTGGAGACTCGCGCCGCAGGCCAGACCGCCGCCAATCAACATCAGGAGATGGTGACGACCTACTGCGTCACCTGCCACAGCACCCGCGCGAAGATGGGCGGCCTTGCGTTGGAAGGATTGAACCTTCAGGCCGCGGCGGACAACGCTGCGATCTGGGAGAAGGCGCTGCGCAAGCTGCGCGGGAATCAGATGCCCCCTCCGGGCAGTCCGCAGCCGCCGCAGAAGACCGTCGAGTCGTTCGTCGCCTGGATGGAGAACGCGCTCGACGCCAACGCCGGCATCAAAGCGAGTGTTCCGAAGGCCGGCTATCTGCCCATCCAGCGCCTGAACCGCACCGAGTACGCCGCCTCCGTGAAGGCCCTGGTGGGCGTGGACGTGAACCAGAAGGACGTGCTGCCGCAGGACATCCAGGTGGAAGGCTTCGACAACATCGCGGACGCCTTGAGCGTCTCGCCCGCCTTTCTCGATCAGTACGTGACGGCAGCGCGGCACATCGCGCAGGTCGCGGTGGGCAATCCGAATCCTCGCGTGTCCAGCGTGAAGTACCCGGTCGACGCCAACCAGAATCCCGACGACCCTCCACCGCTGGGCACGTGGGGCGGCGTCAAGTTCAAACACAGCTTCCCGGCCGACGGCGAGTATCAGATCACGCTGACGAACCTGGCGGTGGGACCGTACAGCAACGCGCTGGAGCGCGAGAACACGGTGGTCATCTTGATCGACGGCCGAACCGTGTTTCGCAAGTCCATCGGCGGCGCGGCCGATCTTTCTCTGGTCGATCGCACGGCGGGAACCGGCCGCTCGCAGGTCATGGACCGCTTCTCGAAGATTCCCGTGCACGTGAAAGCCGGGATGCACGATGTGGTCGTGGCCTTCGTGGATCGCCCCCAGGTGGAGACGAGCGAAAACCTCGCCAAGCTTCAACCCTACGGCGGACTGACCGGCGGCGCGGCGCCCACCGATCGCAGGCCTCATCTGCTCGACGGTGTCGCGGTTGCCGGACCGTTCAACCCGACCGGCGTGTCGATGACCCCGAGCCGTGCCCTGATCTTCGTGTGCGATCCGAAGAAGGCTGGCGAGCCGGCTTGCGCCCGACAGATCACGGAACAGCTGGCGCGCCGGGCGTTCCGGCGGCCGGTCACGACGGAGGATGTGAACCGGCTCATGCCGTTCTATGAAACGGAACGCCGGAACGGCGGCACCTTCGATCAGGGAATCGAGCAGGCCGTGGCGGCCGTGCTGGTCAGCCCGCAGTTTCTCTATCGCAGCATCCTCGGGCCCAAGGGTGCGGCGCCCAACAGCGAGTTCTCTCTTACCGACCTGGAACTCGCCTCGCGGCTCTCCTTCTTCTTATGGAACACCGGCCCGGACGAGGAGCTGTTGACGCTCGCCTCGTCGAATGGATTGAGCCGTCCGGGAGCGATCGAGAAGCAGGCGAGACGCATGCTCGCCGATCCCCGGGCCTCCAGCCTGGTGACCAGTTTCGCGATGAAGTGGTTGAATCTCACCACGCTGGATCAGGTCGTCCCCGACCCGAATCTGTTCCGCGGATTCAACGAGCAGCTGCGGCGCGACTTTTCGACGGAAGCGCAGGCCTTCATCGGCAGCGTCTTCTCGGAGGATCGGAGCGTGGTGGAGCTCCTGACGGCGGACTACACCTTCCTGAACGACCGTCTCGCGAGCCACTACGGTATTTCCGGCGTTGCCGGCCCGCAGTTCCGCAAGGTGACGCTGACAGACAAGACGCGCTTCGGCCTGCTGGGCAAGGCCGCCGTCCAACTGCGGACGTCGTATGGCGACCGCACGTCTCCGGTGTTGCGGGGAGCCTGGGTGCTCGACAAGCTGATGGGCACGCCGCCGACACCGCCTCCGCCCGATACCGCGACGGACCTCTCACAAAAGGCCGGCGAGCAGCCGAAGACCGTTCGCGCCCGGCTGGAGCAGCATCGCGACAAGGCGACGTGCCGGATGTGTCATGGCGTGATCGATCCGACCGGCCTGGCGTTGGAGAACTTCGACGCGATCGGGCAATGGCGGACGAAGGACAGCGAGGCCGACGCGCCGATCGATGCCAGCACCGTGCTGCCGACGGGCGTCGCGATCAACGGCGTGGCGGACCTCCGCGCGCAACTCGCCGCGCGTCCGGAGGTGTTCGCGCGGACCGTGACGGAGCGATTGTTGATGTACGCCGTCAATCGACGGCTGGAGTACTTCGACATGCCGCAGGTTCGCGGCATCGTCCGGTCGGCTGCGAAAGACAACTACACGCTGTCGTCGCTCGTGGTGGGAATCGTCAACAGCAACGCGTTCCGCAGGCAGGGTGCGGACACCGCGAAGTAAGGGCGCGAACTATGTTCATCACGAAGAAGCATCTTCCTCGCAGAGCCGTTCTGAAGGCCGCCGGCGTCTCGTTGGCGCTGCCGTTCCTGGATGCGATGGTGCCGGCCGGCACGGCGCTCGCCCAGACCGCGGCGGTTCCGAAACTGCGGACCGGATTCTTCTACATTCCCCACGGCGCGATCATGGGGAATACGTCGCATGGTCCGTCGTTGGACAAGTGGACGCCGTCCGGTTCCGGTGCCACCTTCAAGCTGAGTCCCATCCTGGCGTCGCTGGAGCCGTACAAGAAATACGTGACGTCGTTCGGGAACCTGCAGAACGCCGCCACGGCGGGGTCGGTGCATTCGTTTACCCCCGCCACCTGGCTCAGCGCAACCCGTCCGGATACCGGCGCGCCGCGCGCGCACATGGCCACGACGCTCGATCAGGTGATCGCGAAGATCATCGGGCAGGAGACGCCGCTGCCTTCGCTCGAAGTGGCCGCGGAAACCACCGTGCAGTCGGCGGCGGGTGGCGGCGGCTACTATTCGACGCTCTCGTTCCGCGACGCGGAATCGCCGCTGCCGATGGAGCCGAACCCGCGGAAGGTCTTTCTCCAGCTGTTCGGTGAGGGCGACACGCCGCAGGAGCGCGCGACCATCAACACCCGCACGAACAGCCTGCTGGATCTGATCCTGGAGGGCACGAAGAGCCTGAAGGGCAGCCTCGGGAACGGGGACAAGGCCGTGCTCGACGGCTATCTCGAGAGCGTTCGCGAGGTCGAGCGCCGCACGCAGAAGGCGGCGGCGAAAGATCTGTCCGCGTTCACGATTCCCGAGGCCCCGGTGGGAGAACTGGACGCGTTCGCCGAGCAGGTCAAGTTGATGTTCGACCTGGTGGCGCTGGCGTATCAGGCGGACCTGACGCGGGTGGCGTCCTACATCATGGCCGCGGAAGGGACGAACCGGACCTACAACCACATCGGCGTTCCGGATTCCTTCCATCCCGTCTCGCACCACGCCAACGATCTGGCGCGCATCGAGAAGCTGGCCAAGATCCAGACCTGGCACCTCGAGCAGTTCGCGGGCTTCGTCAAGAAGATGGCCGAGACGCCAGACGGTCAGGGATCGCTGCTCGATCACTCGATGTTCATGTACGGATCGAACATGAGCAACAGCGATCGACACGACAACTACCCGGAGCCGAACATCGTGGTCGGCGGCGGCAGCGGCAAGATGAAGCTCGGTGGCCAGCATCTCGTGCTGCCGGAGCGCACGCCGATCGCGAATCTCCACCTGACGCTGCTGCAGAAGGTGGGCGTCGAACGCGACAGGTTCGGCGACAGCACGGGCACGATCGCGGACTTCTGAAGGTGAGGGCGGTGGCGCTGAATCGCCGGGAGGTGTTGCAGGGCGCGCTTGGCGTGTTCGCCACATGGGCGTGTTCCCGTGTGCTCAGCGCGCAACAGCCGTTCCGCGGTGGTGGTCGCCTGAACGACCAGATGACCGTGGTGGATGGCGGCGGAAGCAACGTCCTGGCGTTCTCCACCGGTGAAGGCTTTGTGCTGGTGGATGGCGGCGCTCCGAAGTCGTTCGATAAGGTCATGGCGTCGCTGGGCGCCAACGCCAGGGTCCACACGCTCTTCAACACGCACCACCACGTCGATCAGACCGGCAACAATGAAATGTTCTCGACGGGGACGAAGATCATCGCGCACAAGCGCACCCTCGAGTGGATGTCGGCCGACCACTGGATTCAGGCTGACGAACGCTACGAGAAGGCCCGCCCGAAAGCTGCGCGTCCCACGGAGACGTTTCTCACCACCGGATCGCTGAAGACGGGAGGGGAGCAGATCGACTACGGCTACCTGACCCTGGCCCACACGAACGGCGATATCTACGTCCACTTCAGGAACGCGAACGTGCTTGCCGTGGGCGACGTGGCGTCGCCGCTGCGCGATCCCGCGCTCGACTACGTGACCGGAGCGTGGATCGGCGGCCGCGTGGACGCGATGGATCTCCTCCTGGCGCTCGCGAATGAGCAGACGCGGATCGTGCCGGCATACGGGCCCGTCCTGTCGAAGGCGGAATTCAAGGCGGAGCGGGACGTGATGGAAGAGGTGCGGA
>Ga0207689_10003976_pt1 | contig 13446 bp, 11 predicted proteins | sample KBSMisM52_FD_184312 | JGI IMG/M metagenome (GOLD analysis project Ga0207689, IMG submission 184312) | Miscanthus rhizosphere microbial communities from Kellogg Biological Station, Michigan, USA - KBS Miscanthus M5-2 (SPAdes) (version 2) | ecosystem: Host-associated > Plants > Roots >... | reverse complement strand
TTCAGCAGTGACGTGGCGGGCCGGCGCCGGCACCGCCGGTCAGGCCTCGTAGCGGACGGCGGGCGGACACCCTTCGGCGGCGATGGCGACCTCGCCGATGACGCGGACGGCCGACTCGCCGCCCGCGCGCATCGCGCCAATCACTGCGTCGGCATCGGCGGCGGCGACGATGAGAATCAGCCCGACGCCCATGTTGAAGGTGCGCAGCATGTCGTCCTGCGGCACGGCGCCGGCGCGTTCCAGCCACCGGAAGATCGGCGGCACCTCCCACGATCCGAGCCGGACGAGGGCTTCGGTGCCGCGCGGCAGCACGCGCGGCAGGTTGTCGGTGATGCCGCCGCCGGTGATGTGAGCCATGCCCTTGATCCGCCCGGTGTCGAGGAGCGGCCGCACCACCGGCAGGTACGAGCGATGCGGCTCGAGCAGCGCCTCGGCGACGCTGACGCCAAGCTCCGCGACGCGATCGTGCACGCCGAGGCCAAGCCGATCGAACACGATCGTGCGCGCCAGCGAGTAGCCGTTGGTGTGCAGCCCCGACGAGGGGATCCCGATCAGCACGTCACCCGGCGCGACGCCGCGGCCGTCGATCAGCCGATCGCGCTCCACGGCGCCGACGATGAAGCCGGCCACGTCGTATTCGCCGTCGGCGTAGAAGCCGGGCATCTCGGCGGTCTCGCCGCCGAGCAGCGCGCAGCCGTTGGCGCGGCACCCGCGCGCCAGCCCTTCGACGATCTGCACCGCGACGTCGGGATCGAGCCGCCCGGTCGCGAGATAGTCGAGGAAGAAGAGCGGCAGCGCGCCCTGCACGAGGATGTCGTTGACGCAGTGATTGACCAGATCCACGCCGATGGTGGTGTGGATGCCGCTCATGAAGGCGACGCGCAGCTTGGTGCCGACGCCGTCGGCGCTCGACACCAGCACGGCGTCGCGCAGCCCCTGCGAGCCAAGATGGAAGAGCCCGCCGAACGAGCCGAGCTCGGAGACCACGCCGGGCGTGAAGGTGGCCTTCGCCAGGCCCTTGATGCGGCGAACGACTTCGTTCCCCGCGTCGATGTCTACGCCCGACTGCTTGTAGTCCATTCTTTACGCGGGGGGCTTCGCCCCGCCGCACCCCCTACACGCTCGCTCGCGGGGCCCCGCGCCCCACTCCGCTCGCGTGGCTCACTCGCTTACGCTCGGTCGCACTCAGAACTCCAGCGCCTGGATGAGCGCGTCGGCGACCTTTCGATCGGGCGACCCTTCGGGCGCGGCCCAGTAGCTGCGGCGGACGGTGGCGAAGAACCGCTCCTCTTCGTAGTCCTCTTCGAGCATGTCGAAGGCGTCGCGCAGCACGAGCGCGGCCTCCGGCAGATCCTTGCGCGCGCCGAGCACTTTCACCGCCAGCGGCGTGTTGCGGAGCGCCACCATGCCGAAGGCGAGCGCCACCGGCGAGCGCGCCGGCTCACGCGCGGCCACCGCGACGTCGAGGATCGCCGTCGCGGCGTCTTCGCGGCCGGCGGCCGCCAGCGTGCCGAGCGCACGGGCCGAGGCGCGCAGCAGATCCTGGAAGCCGGTGGTCTTCATCGAGAAGGTCATGGTCTCGATGACGAAGGTCTGGTGCGATCCGCAGTTGATGCCGAGCAGGCAGATCGCGGCGGCGACCGCCGGCTGGCGGACGCGGGGAGCCGTCTTCTGCAGTTCCTGCAGGACCGGCAGCGCGCGCTTGTCGCCGATCTTCCCCATCGCCAGGATGGCGTCCTCCTGGAGCGGGCCGTCCAGCTTCGCGACGTCCATGATCGGGGCGACCGCATAGGCGGCGTGATAGTCGCCGAGCGCCTCGATCACCGCGCTGCGATACAGGTCGATGCCGCGCAGGACGAGCGCGGTCAGCGCCTTCTGCACGGCCGGATCCTCGCCGTAGGCGGCGAGCGCCCGGGTCAGCGCCGGGCGGACGAACTCCCCATCTTCCTTCTCGAGCAGCTTCAGCAGGCGCGCGGCCATGCCGCGTTCCTTGTTGTGCTCGAAGTAGGCATAGGCGACCGTCCGCAGCCGATCGTTCGGATCGTCCAGCGAGCTGCTCATCACCTCGCGGGCGCGCGGATCGTTGAAGCCCGACAGCAGGACGAGGGAACGGAAGCGGACGTAGCCGTCGGCATGGCCGGCCGCGGCTTCAATCAGCGCCGGCACGATCTGCGCGGGCGGCGCCCGCCGGATCGCGCGGGCCGAGCGGGTCCGCGACGGCGCGTCGAACTTGCCGAGATTGTCGATCGCGGACTTGAGCTCCCTGGGAAAGAGGTCCCGGGAGACATTCTGCCCGGACGGCGCCTGCGCCGACAGCGAGACGCCCACCACGGCGATCGCGATCAGCGACAGCGCACGCGTCACTCGACGACCTTGAGCGCGAGCTGCAGGTACGACTGCTCGTCGCGCGGAAACGCGACCGGGTAGACGCCGGTGTAGCAGGAGGTGCAGTACGACGATCCGTTCGGGGACACGGCGCGCAGCAGTCCTTCGAGACTGAGATAGGCCAGGCTGTCGGCCTCGATGAAGTCGCGAATCTGATCGAGGTCGTGCGTCGCCGCGATCAGCTCGGACCGGTTCGGCGTGTCGACGCCGTAGAAGCACGGCGAGATCGTCGGCGGACAGGCGATCCGCATGTGCACTTCCTTGGCTCCCGCGGCGCGCACCATCTTGACGATCTTCCGGCTGGTCGTGCCGCGCACGATCGAGTCGTCAACGAGAATGACGCGCTTGCCTTCGAGCACGCTGCGCACGGGATTGAGCTTGATGCGCACGCTGAAGTGGCGGATCGCCTGCTGCGGCTGGATGAAGGTGCGGCCGACGTAATGGTTGCGGATCAGCCCCATCTGCATCGGAATCCCCGACGCCTCGGCAAAGCCGGTGGCGCCGCACACACCCGAGTCGGGAATCGGACTGACGACGTCGGCGTCGACCGACGATTCGCGCGCGAGGATGCGCCCGAGCTCGGTTCTGACCTCGTTGACGCTCCGGCCGAAGACGTAGCTGTCGGGGCGCGCGAAGTAGACGTGCTCGAAGACGCAGTGCGCCAGCGGCGCCGGCGGGAAGGGCTTGAGCGATCGCAGCCCGCCGTCGCTGATGATCAGCAGCTCACCCGGCTCGATGTCCCGCACGTAGGTCGCGCCGATGAGATCCAGCGCGCACGTCTCCGAACAGACGATATAGGCGTCGTCCAGCTTGCCGAGCGCCAGCGGGCGGAAGCCGTGCGGATCGCGCGCGGCGATCAGCCGATCCTTCGTCAGCAGCGCGAAGGAGAAGGCGCCGGAGATCTGCGAGATCGACTCGACCAGCGCGTCCTCGACGCTGTGCTCGCGCGATCGCGCGTAGAGGTGCAGCACGACCTCGGTGTCGCTGCTGGTCTGGAAGATGGACCCGTCGCCCACCAGCCGATCGCGCAGCTCGTTGGCGTTCACCAGGTTGCCGTTGTGCGCGATGGCGATCTGGCCGTGCGCGCAGTCGATCAGGATCGGCTGGGCGTTCTGCAGGCGGCTCTCGCCGGCGGTCGAATAGCGCGTGTGGCCGATGGCGATGTGCCCGGGCAGGGCCTCGAGCGCGCGCTCGTCGAAGGCGTCGGCGACGTGCCCCATGGCGCGCGACACGCGCATCTTCTCGCCGTCGGCGGTGGCGATGCCGGCGCTCTCCTGGCCGCGGTGCTGCAGCGCGTAGAGGCCGAGGTAGGTGAGGTTGGCGGCCTCGGGGTGGCCGAAGATGCCAAAGACACCGCACTCGTCCTTGAACTTGTCCAGCATGTTAGAACCCTATGCGACCGCGCGTTTGAAATACTGCTCGAGCGCGGTCGACCAGACCTGCTCGGCGGCTGCCACCGCGACGTCGATCGTCTTCTGTCCGTGAGCCGAGATCTCGAGGCGCGAGCCGCCGGTGGTTCCGATCCGCCGGGCGGGAACACCCGCGGCGGCGGCGCGCGCGAGGAGCGCTGCTTCGTTGGACGCCTTCACCGAGACAACGATTCGCGACGCGGACTCGCTGAAGAGCTCGACCGCCCCGTCGGCCCCGTGCAGCTCGACCGTGGCGCCGGTGCCGCCGGTGTCGAAGCAGCACTCGGCCAGTGTGACCGCGATGCCGCCGTCCGAACAATCGTGCGCCGACCGCAGCAGCCCTTCGGCCGCGGCGCCGATGACCACCTTCAGGAGCGCCGCTTCGCGCGCGAGGTCGAGCGCCGGCGCATCACCGCGAACGAGGCCGTGCACGACCTTCAGGTATTCACTGCCGCCAAGCTCGCCGCGATCCTCGCCGAGCAGGATCACCGCGTCACCCGCGCCCTGGAACGTCCGGGTCAGCACGCGCGACGCGTCCTCGAGCACCCCGACGACGCCGATGATCGGGGTCGGGTAGATGGCGCGGCCGTCCGTCTCGTTGTAGAGGCTGACGTTGCCGCCGGTGATCGGCACGTCGAGCGCGCGGCACGCCTCGGCGATGCCTTCGATCGCCTCGACGAGCTGCCACATGATCTCGGGCCGTTCCGGATTGCCGAAGTTCAGGCAGTTGGTGGCGCCAATCGGCAGCGCTCCCGCGCAGGCGACGTTGCGCGCCGCTTCCGCAACCGCCAGCATCGCGCCGCGCCTCGGGTTCAGGTAGCAATAGCGGCCGTTGCCGTCGGTCGAGATCGCGAGCCCGCGATTGGTCTCCTTCACGCGCACCACGCCGGCCGACAGGCCGGCCGCGGCGATGGTGTTGGTGCGGACCATCGTGTCGTACTGCCGGTAGACCCACCGCTTGCTGGCGATGGTCGGCGACGCCAGCAGCGCCAGCAGCGCTTCCTGCGGCGGCACCGGGCGAAGCGCGGCGGCGTCGAGCGCGCGCACCTCGTCGAGATAGGCCGGCCGCGTCGTCGGGCGGTCGTAGACCGGCGCTTCGTCCACCAGCGCGGTGTTGGGAATCTCGGCGACGACCTTGCCGTGATCCTTCACGCGCATGACGCCGTCGGTCGTGACGTGACCGATGTGCGACGCGTGCAGATCCCACTTCTCGAAGATCGCCTCGACCTCGGCCTCGCGCCCCTTCTTGACGACGAGCAGCATCCGCTCCTGCGATTCCGACAGCATGATCTCGTACGGCGTCATGCCGTGCTCGCGCTGCGGCACGTACTGCACGTCGATCTCGATGCCGGCGCCGCCGCGCGATCCCATTTCGCACGTCGAGCAGGTCAGCCCCGCGGCCCCCATGTCCTGCACGCCGATGAGCGCGTCGGTGGCCATCAGCTCGAGACACGCCTCGAGCAGGAGCTTCTCCATGAACGGATCGCCGACCTGCACCGCGGGGCGCTTCTCCAGCGCCTTCTCGTCGAACTCCGCCGACGCCATCGTCGCGCCGTGAATGCCGTCGCGGCCGGTCTTGGCGCCGACGTAGTAGACGGGGTTGCCGGCGCCCGAGGCGTTCCCCTTGACGAGCGCATCGGCGCGGACGATCCCGAGGCACAGCACGTTGACCAGCGGGTTGCTCGTGTACGGCTCCTCGAAGGCGATCTCGCCGCCGACCGTGGGAATGCCGATGCTGTTGCCGTAGCCGGCGATGCCGCTGACGACCCCTTCCATGATGCGGCGGGTGCGCGCGCCGTCGGGGCCGGCCTGCCCCGAGCCTTGTCGAGGGGTGAGCGGGCCGAACCGCAGCGCATTCAGCAGCGCGATCGGCCGCGCCCCCATGGTGAAGATGTCGCGGATGATGCCGCCGACGCCGGTCGCCGCGCCCTGGTAGGGCTCGATGAACGACGGGTGGTTGTGCGACTCGATCTTGAAGACCGCGGCCAGGCCGCCGCCGATGTCCACCGCGCCGGCGTTCTCGCCGGGGCCCTGCAGCACGCGCGCGCCCTTCGTCGGGAGCTTCCTGAGATGAATGCGCGAGCTCTTGTAGCTGCAGTGCTCCGACCACATCACCGAGAAGATGCCGAGCTCGGTCTCGGTCGGCTCGCGCTTCAGCGCGCGAACGATGCGCTGGTATTCCTCCGGGGTGACCGTGCTCATGCCCCTCGACTCGCTGGCGCCCGCTCGGGATGGGCGCCGGAAACGGCTCCTTCACGCGTCAGCGCGGCGAGCACCGACTCGAACATGACCAGGCCGTCGGCGCTGCCGAGCGACGCTTCGCACGCGCGCTCGGGATGCGGCATCAGGCCGACAATGTTGCGCGCCTCGCTGCAGATGCCGGCGATGTTGTTGACCGAGCCGTTCGGGTTGCCCGCCTCGGTCACCTCGCCTCGCGCGTCGCAGTAGCGGAAGATCACGCGCCGCGACGCCTCGAGCTCGCGCACGACCTCGGGCTCGGCGTAGTAGTTCCCCTCGCCGTGCGCGACGGGGATACGCAGGCGCTGCCCGCGCGCGGCCGACTGCGTGAACGGCGTGTCGGTCTGCTCGACGCGGACGTAGACGTGCTCGCAGTGGAACTTGAGGTCACGGTTGCGCAGCATCGCGCCGGGCAGCAGCCCGGCCTCGAGCAGGACCTGGAAGCCGTTGCAGATGCCGAGCACCGGCCCGCCGGCGCGCGCGAAGTCCCTGATCGCGGGCATGATCGGCGAAAACCGGGCGATGGCGCCGGTGCGGAGGTAGTCGCCGTGCGCGAACCCGCCCGGCAGGATGACGACGTCCACGCCCTTGAGCGACGGGTCCTTGTGCCAGAGATACTCGGCGTCCTGGCCGAGGATGTCGTGCGCGGCGTGATAGGCGTCGTGGTCGCAGTTGGATCCCGGGAAGACGACCACCCCGAATTTCATGAGTCGATCTCCACGCGATAGCTTTCGATCACCGGGTTGGCCAGGACTTTGTCGGCGACTTCCGCGGCAAGCGTGCGGGCCTGCTCGGCCGACGCGGCGTCGAGCTCGAGCTCGAAGAACTTCCCCTGCCGCACGTCGCCGATGCCGTTGTAGCCCATCGAGTGCAGGGCGTCGGCGATGGTCTTGCCCTGCGGATCGAATACCGACTTCTTCAAGGTCACGAATACCCGAGCCTTCATTCCGCTCCGATCTTCCGGCTGAAGCCGGAAGCCACGTGTCAGTGTTGCGCCACCAGTTCGGTCTTGAAGACGCGGTCCATGATCGCGTCGACGTTTCTGAGCTGATCCTTCAGATCGAACGCCTTCTCGACCTCGGCCGGCGTCAGGGCCTTCATGATGTCGGGATCGGCGAGGATCAGAGACTTGAAATCCCGCTGCTCGTGGAACGCGCGCATGGCATTGCGCTGGACCCATTCGTAGGCCTGCTCGCGCGAGACGCCGCGCTTGGCGAACTCGAGCAGCAGCGTGCCGGAGAAGACCACGCCGCGCGAGCGCGAGAGATTCTCGAGCATGCGCTCCGGGTAGACGACCATGCCCTTCACGATGCGCGTGAACCGGCGCAGCATGTGATCGAGCGCGATGAAGCTGTCGGGCAGGATGACGCGCTCCACCGAGGAATGCGAGATGTCGCGCTCGTGCCAGAGGGCGATGTTCTCGAAGGCGGCGGCGGCGTTGCCGCGCAGCAGCCGCGCCAGCCCGACGATCTGCTCGCAGCCGATCGGGTTGCGCTTGTGCGGCATCGCCGACGAGCCCTTCTGGCCCTTGCCGAACGGCTCTTCGACTTCGCCGATCTCGGTCTTCTGCAGGCCGCGGATCTCGAGCGCGAATTTTTCCAGCGACGCGCCGGTGATGGCCAGCGTCGAGAGCAGTTCCGCGTGACGGTCGCGCTGGATGACCTGCGAGGACACCGGTGCGGGCTCGAGCCCGAGCCGCTCGCACACGCGGGCCTCGATTGCCGGGTCCAGGTGCGCGAAGGTGCCGACCGCGCCCGAGATCTTCCCGACCGAGACGGTGTCGCGGGCGCGGAGCAGGCGATCGAGATCGCGCTGCAGCTCGGCGTACCACAGCGCCAGCTTCAGCCCGAAGGTCATCGGCTCGGCGTGCACGCCGTGCGTCCGGCCGATCATCGGCGTGCGGCGATGCTCTTCGGCGCGGAGACGCACCGCCTCCAGCAGCGCGCCGACGTTCTTGACGATCACCCCGCAGGCCTCGCGCATCTGGATCGCCTGCGCCGTGTCGATCACGTCCGACGAGGTGAGACCGAAGTGCAGCCACCGCGCCGCCGGCCCGACCTTTTCCGCGACCGCGGTCGTGAAGGCGATGACGTCGTGCTGCGTGACCGCCTCGATCTCTTCGATGCGCGCGACGTCGAAGGCCGCCTTCGCGCGCATCTCCACGGCGGCGTCGCGCGGAATCAGCCCGGCCTCGGCCATCGCGTCCGCCGCGGCCAGTTCCACCTCGAGCCAGGTTTCGTAGCGGCGGCGATCGCTCCAGATCGCCCCCATTTCCGGATTCGTGTACCGCTGAATCATGTCATCCGAGATCGAGCTGATCGCGCGTCACTTCGCGGGGTGACGGGCCGACCACCGTCGCGGCGAGCGAGCCGTTGGCGAACAGCTCGCCGGCCACGCGCGTGACGTCCTCGGCGGTCACCCGCTCGACGCCCGCCAGCGTTTCGTCGAGACCGAAGTGCCGCTCGAAGTAGATCTCCTGCCGCGCCAGGTGCGACATGCGGCTGGCGGTGTTCTCCAGGCTCAGCATCAGGCTGCCCTTGAGATGATCCTTGGCCCGGCGCAGCTCCGCGTGCGGCACCGGCGACTTCTTCAGCCCGCGCAGCTCCTCGACACAGAGATCGACGACTTCCGGCACCGCCTCGTTGGCGCAGCCGGCGTAAATCGTGATGTTGCCGGCATCGCGGTAGGCGCTCAGCCCGCTGAACACCGCATACGCCAGCCCGCGCTTCTCGCGCACGTTCTGGAACAGGCGCGAGCTCATCGAGCCGCCGAGCACGGTGTTCATGATGTAGCTGACGTAGCGATCCGGATGGTTCTGCGGGTAGCTGTTGGTGCCCAGACAGACGTGGCTCTGCTCGAGATCCTTGGCGCGCAGCAGCACCTGCGGCACGACCCGCGGCACGCTGTCGTCGTAGGCCGCGCGCGTGGACGGCAGATTGGCGAACGCGGTGCCGATCAGCTGGCGCACCTGCGCGTGTTCGATGTTGCCGGCGGCCGAGACAATCAAGTTCGGGGCGACATAGGCGCCCTCGAAATAATCGCGCAGGATCTCCGTCGTGAAGGATTCCACTGTCTCCCTGGACCCTAAAATCGGGCGCCCCAGGGCGTGTCCTTCCCAGAAATGCTGCGTGAAGAGCTCGTGGACCAGATCGTCGGGGGTGTCCTCGACCATCTTGATCTCTTCGAGGATGACCTTCTTCTCGCGATCGAGGTCGTCTGCCTCGAAGCGCGGGTTCATCACGATGTCCGAGAGCAGGTTGACCGCGGTGGGCAGGTGCTCGTCGAGCACCTTGATGTAGTAGCTGGCGTATTCCTTCGCGGTGAACGCGTCGAGCTGGCCGCCGATCGAGTCGATTTCCTGCGCAATGTCTTCGGCGCTGCGTGTCGCGGTGCCCTTGAAGAGCATGTGCTCGACGAAATGCGCGATCCCGCTCCGGGCCTCCGACTCGTGGCGCGACCCGCGGGTCAGCCACACCCCGATACTGACCGACCGCACGTGCGGCATCGACTCGGTGATGAGCCGAAGGCCGCCCGGAAGGACCTCGCGTGTGACCATGCCGTCGTTGTGTGCTGTAACTAGTTGTCAGGAAAGCAGTTAAAGGACTCGTTAACGCTGGGCATGTTATCACGCGCGGCGGCGGTGTGCAAGGACGTGCAGCCCTGCTCCACCGCGGCCCCCCGGCCGAAAAGCTGTGCTGGACCGCCACGATACAATAGAAGGTCCGGCCCCCTGAGAAGCCAATGGTCACCGACTACCGTCACGATCTCGCGGAGATGGAGCTCACCGAGCTCGAGCAGGCGCTCGAGTCGATGGGACACCCGCGTTTCCACGGGCGGCAGCTGTTCCAGTGGGTCCACAAGCGCGGCGTCACCGACTTCGCCGGCATGACCGATCTTGGCCGCGAGCTCCGCTCCACCCTCGCCGACCAGTTCCGCATCGTCACTCCCGAGGTCGTGCGGCGCGAGCAATCGAGCGACGGGACGACGAAGTTCCTGCTCCGCCTCGAGGACGGGCAGCTGATCGAATCGGTCTTCATTCCCGACACGCCCGCGAACACGTTCTGCCTGTCGACGCAGGTGGGCTGCGCCATGCGCTGCGGCTTCTGCCTGACCGGCAAGATGGGGATCATCCGGAACCTGACCGCCGGCGAGATCGCCGGGCAGGTGCGCGTGCTCGTGCGCGAGCTGCACATGCTCCAGGCGCGCTTCAACATCGTCCTCATGGGCATGGGCGAGCCGCTGCACAACTACGACGCAGTGATGAAGGGCCTGCGCATTCTCGCCGACGAGCACGGGCTGTCGGTGAACCCGCGCCGCGTGACGCTGTCGACGGTCGGCGTGCTGCCGGCGCTGGAGCGGCTCGCGACCGAGCCGCTGATGCCGAACCTGGCGATCTCGCTGCACGCGACGACCGAAGAGCAGCGCGACCTGCTGGTTCCGATCAATCGCAAGTACGGGCTGAAGGAGCTGCTCGAGGCGTGCCGTCGCTTCCCGGTGAAGCGGCGCGAGCGCATCACGTTCGAGTACGTGATGCTGAAGGACGTCAACGACACCGACGAGGACGCAAGGCGGCTGGTCCGGCTGCTGAACGGGATCCGCGCCAAGGTGAACCTGCTGCCGCTCAACGAAGCGGCGGGGATTCCCTACGAGCGCCCGGCCGACGCGCGCGTCAACCGCTTCGCGCAGATCCTCGCCGAGCGCGGCGTCACCGTCTCGGTGCGCAAGTCGCGCGGCCGCGACATCCGCGCCGCGTGCGGTCAGCTGATTACCGAGTCGACTCGCCAGAAGTCCCCGGGGCAGCTGCTGGCCAGCCTGATCGCGACCTAGCCGGCGCGCGAGCTAGTCGACGCGCGAGCTGAAGCTCGCGCCAACAGGTGGGATGCTGACCACGACCCGCGTATTTCGCGGCGTTCCCGGCTCGATTCGGACCTTCAGATAGTTATCCGTCACGACCAGCGTGCCGTCCTCCAGCGTGAGGCCCGGACGGACCGTCCCCGCCTGCGCGTCGCGGAAGCGGGCGGTCAGCGCGGCGCCGATCTCGCGCAGCCGCGCGCCGCGATCGCGAATCACGGCGCCGTGCACCTTGCCGGGCAGTGCGGACGCCTCCGTACCGGGACGATCGGAGTACGGAAACACGTGAATGTGCGACAGCGGCGACGAGGGCAGGTAGGCGAGGTTGGCGGCGAAGTCCGCGTCGGTCTCGCCGGGGAATCCCACGATCATGTCGGTCCCGATCGAGGCGTGGGGAAGCCGATCGACGATGCGGTCCACGAGGCGGCGGTAGTAGTCGAGGGTGTAGGGACGCCGCATCGCCGCCAGCATCCGATCGCTGGCGTGCTGCAGCGGCAGGTGGAAGTGCGGCATGAAGCGCGCGCTCGACGCGACGAAGGCGACGATCGCCGGCGTGCAGTCCATCGGCTCGAGCGAACTGATGCGGAACGTGACGTCGGCGTCGATCGCCTCCAGCGCGCGCAACAGGTCCAGCAGCGACGCCGACGGCGACAGGTCCCGGCCGAAGGAGCCGAGATGGACACCGGTGAGGATGACCTCCTTGAAGCCGGCGGCGGCGACGCGGTTCACCTCGCGCACCAACTCCGCGATCGGCACGCTGTGCGATGCGCCGCGCGTCGAGGGGATGATGCAGTAAGAGCAGCGCTCCTCGCAGCCGGTCTGGGCGCGGATGGTGAAGGCGGTGCGGCCGGCGACGCCCGGCTCGATCGGCTGGCCGCATGGCCCGTCTTTCTTATCCGAGAGGCTTCGCCCCCCGGACTCCCCTACACGCTCACTCGCGGGGACCCCTCCCCCGCTCCGTTCGCGTGGCTCGCTCGCTGCGCTCGGTCGCGTCGTCCGCAGAAAATCGAGTTTCTGGTCATTGCGTACCACCCGGACGACGTTCGGCAATGCGGCGACTTCGTCCTCGCAGCGCGTGGCGTAGCAGCCGGTGGCGACGATGCGCGCGTTGGGATTCTCGCGCGCGATGCGGCGGATGGCCTGCCGCGCACCCTGATCCGCCGTTGCCGTGACCGAGCAGGTGTTGACGATCACCAGGTCGGCCTCGCGCGACGCGCTCTCGACGCCGCCGCGCGCGCGGAGATCCTCCTCCAGGCGCAGCGAGTCTGCCTGGTTGACGCGGCAGCCGAAGGTGACGATCGAATACATCACGTCCGATAACCGATAACCGAGGACCGATCAGGGTTGATTGAGCTTGGCGGCCGCGGCTTCGACTTTGCTGGCCAGTTTCTTCTTGTAATCGTGAAGCTTCTTCGCCATCGCCTCGTCGCCGACGGCGATGATCTGCGCGGCCAGGACCGCGGCATTCGTCGCACCTGGCTTGCCAATCGACACCGTGGCGACGGGGACGCCGGGCGGCATCTGCACCGTGGAGAGCAGCGCGTCGAGCCCCTTCAGCGCCGACGAGTCGATCGGCACGCCGATCACCGGCAGGATCGAGTGCGCCGCCACCACGCCGCCGAGATGCGCGGCGGCGCCGGCGCCGACGATGAACAGTTTCACGCCGCGGCCGGGCGCGTCCTCGACCAGCCGCATCACGCGCGCCGGCGAGCGATGCGCGCTGGCCACGGTCATCTCGCTCGAGATGCCGAACTCGTTCAAGGCGTCCACCGCCGCCTGCATCACAGGCGCATCCGAATCCGAACCCATCAGGATCAACACTTGCGGCATCGTTGACTATGACCTCTCCAAAAATCGGCTCCCTCCCTCAGGGAGCGACAAGAGCCTTCCTGCCGATGTCGCGGCGGCACTGCATCCCGTCGAAATGGATGCGCGACGCCGCGTCGTAGACCCGCTCGATCGCCGAGGAATAATCGCGATCGGTCGCCACCACCGTCAACACCCGACCGCCGGCCGTGACCACCTGCCCGTCACGGAGCGCCGTGCCCGCGTGAAACACCGTCACGTCGGGCAGCATCGCGGCGCGCTCGAGACCGGAGATCGTCGCACCGCTTTCCACCGGCCCCGGATACCCGGCGGCCGCCAGCACGACACCGACCGACACGCGATCGCGCAGCGTGATGCGCGCGCTCCCCAGATCTCCATCCGCGGCGGCGGCGAGCAGCGGCACGATTTCCCCGCCGATCAGCGGCAGCACCACCTGCGCCTCGGGATCCCCGAAGCGGACGTTGTACTCGATCACTCTCGGCCCGGCACACGTCAGCATCAGCCCGGCATACAGGAAGCCGCGGTACTCGGTGCCTTCCGCGCGCATGCCGCGCAGCACCGGCTCGACGACCTCGCGCATCACCTGCGCCTGCAGCCCCGCGTCGACGAGCGGGCTGGGCGCGAACGCGCCCATGCCTCCGGTGTTCGGCCCCTTGTCCTCGTCGAAGATCCGCTTGTGATCCTGCGCTGAGGTGAGGGAAATCGCCCGCATCCCGTCGCACAGCGCGAAGAACGA
>Ga0207689_10003975_pt1 | contig 13448 bp, 11 predicted proteins | sample KBSMisM52_FD_184312 | JGI IMG/M metagenome (GOLD analysis project Ga0207689, IMG submission 184312) | Miscanthus rhizosphere microbial communities from Kellogg Biological Station, Michigan, USA - KBS Miscanthus M5-2 (SPAdes) (version 2) | ecosystem: Host-associated > Plants > Roots >... | reverse complement strand
CGGAAGCGTGATTCATAGGACGAACGTGCGTCATTGCCGGCGGAGGAAAAATACGCGACCCCATGCTCAAACACATCGTCGACCGCCTGCGCGATGATGCCGTCTTCGAACATCGGCTCTGCGAAGTAGATGATGTCATCGACGATGACGTCCGAACCCGCGGCGGCAAGCGCGCGTATTCCCGCCGCAAAGTCTTCCTGGCTCTCGAATGCCGTGTAGAACGCCTGCGGCGATCCGGGAGCGACATCGTGGATGAGCTGCATCATCGCGCGCCCTTCGTCCGAACAATCGTCGCTCGGCACGTCGGACAAATCCTTGAGAACGATGACGTCTCGCGGCAGATCATGGTTGGCGATGTCTTGCGCGGCGCGCGTGAATGGCGCTCCAGGCTCGAACGCGCCCGGGGCGCAGTCGTAGCTGTCTGAGAGCACGCCGACGCGGATCCCTTTTCCTGTAACTCCGCTTTCGCGCCGCGCCAGGTTTGCGCGCAGCGAGCGATCGCCCTGCGAGATCACCGGATGCCTGCGCGTCATCGCCAGCGTGGGTCGCAGGAATTTGAGACCGCTCGTTTCCGCCATGTCGCGCAGCGCCGCCACGGGCGCCTTGCCGGAAACCGCTGTCGTGTGAACCACGGCGTCCTTGAGACCTTTTGCTTCGAGCTGCGCGCGCAGGCCGGCAAGGTCGTCGCCATAAGCGCTGACGGAAACGTATCCCTGGCTTGCGCGCAGAGCGGGTAGTTTGTACTTCAGGTTATGCGTGATGGTCTGCTGTGGAACCCGGCGCTCGGCCGCCTTCTGCAGCACTGCAAGGCTCGCGCTCAATCTGGCGCCGGAGCCGGATTTCGCCGCGTCCCTGGCGGCGACAGCGGCGCCGCGATTCGCGCCAAAAGATGCAGTGGAAAACAGCATGGCTGCGGCCGCCATGACCGCAATGGCTGATCTTAAGGTGATCATTTGTACCCCGAGTGGTGTTGCGTTGGCGGGCTCCGCCCGCTGTAGTTCGGTGTTGCTTGCATCGCACGCGCATTTCTTCATGAGCAACGCGTACGGAATTGCTCAAGAATCATGCGCCGCGAGTGTTTCTGCGGCAAGGCGCTGAAGTCCGCCGAGGAGTAGTTCGTGCAGGCGATGGTCGGTGCCGTCCGACGCAGCGACCAGCAGCGCTCGCCAGAAACCAAACTGGTTTGGCCAGCGAGGGCGTAACGCGTCGGCATTGCGTTCGGCGGCAGCTTCGAGCGCCACCAGCGAACAGGCAGCCAGCGATTCAACGGCGGCAATGGTGGATCCGAACACCAGGCAGGCGGCACGCGGCCGGCTGCGTGCGAGGTGCCAGCCGTACACCAGCATGCGGCGCGTGATCGAGCGCGCGACTCTTGCCTCGAAAAACGCTGGCTCGCCGCGCTGCGGCAATTCGTGCACTCCCCGAGCGCGCAGCTCCAGCCAACGCGGCGCCGACGCGAAGCCGGCATCGAACAAGCTGAATGGCGCGGCCGACAACCGGCGCACTGCGTGCGCCGGCAGCGCGGCCCAGTGCGACTGCAATCCCACCAGCAACGGCGGCGCCGGCGCGACGAAGTCGCCTTCGGCGGCACGCATGACCAATTGCCCCAGGCATTCGGCGTTGAGCTCGGTCAATGGTGCCGGATCTACACCCTGGGACGGCAACCAGTGGCGGCCACCATCACGCGGCGGCAGACCTCCTTGTCTCTTCATGGCATTCCTCCCGATACGCACGAGATATCTTGCCCGCCACCCTCTTGAAAGTCATTTGCAAATTTGGGAAATTTTTCCCAAATTGACAGCATCCACAAAACAACAGAAAAGGGTGAAAAGATGCGTATCTCCGACGACCGTTATAGCCGCGACCGCCTGCGCCTCGATCTCGCGCTGCGCTTCATCCATCACGAGGCCCGCACGCACACAATTCGTGCATGGACCGGGCTGACCGACGATCGAATCCGCAAGCTGTACCGCACCTACCTATTCGAAGCCGGGGGCGCTTCGGTCGCCCGGCATCGCGGCAAGTCACCGCGCCAGGCTGCCTTCTTCACCCGGTCGTCGCGAATGCGGCGGGAGTCGGCGGTGTTCGCCAGCGTGAGCAGTTTGTTTGGCCTCATCACCCGGCAATCCATCGTGGTTGACCGCCCGGCACCGCAAGCACCGACCGTGGCGCGCGGCGCGCTGCTGTGCGAAACCTTCGAGGTGTATTGCGCGCTCGTCGGCGACACGCAGATTTCGTTCGAGCACGCGGTGTTCCTGCTCGGAGCACTGATTTCCGGCGAGGAGTTGCGGGTCGCCCATTGCCGCGATTGCAGCGGCGTGCTGGTGACCGACCGGCTGGCGCTGCGCGTTCCGGTCTGCAATGACTGCTCCGGCAGGCAGGCTCAGTGGGACGAAGTCGCTCCGACCTGACGCGGGCGACCAGCGCCCACGCGGGTGAGGTAAATTGCCCGCGTGACCACCCGCCCCACGTTGTTCGCAGGCCCGTTTCTCGAGCGGCGCGCGGAACTGCGCGATGATCCCGAGTGGATCACCGCCGCACGAAACGACGCGACGACTCGCTATCTCCTCACCTCCGGCGCCGCCCAACTGGTGACCGGCGGGCCATCGGTGGAAATCGCCTTCCTGAATGGCAGCCACGTGCTGGTGGCTGGCGCCCGAGATGACGATCTCACGCTTCTCGGCTGGTATCGCGGCGAACGCTGCGTCCTCGTCGAGGTGAGCGATTCGAATCTCGCCCACACCGCCCTTCCCGGCTCGGAACTTCGCGAATTGCGGCCGCTAGCGCCCCTGCTGCCTCCTGATTCCGCTTCGCTGCTGGCCTACGCGCGGGCACTCGCCTTGTGGAAGGCGCGACATCGGCATTGCGGAGTGTGCGGAGCGCCGAATCGGCCCGCGCGGGCCGGTCACGTCATGCGTTGCAGCCGCGCCGGCTGCGGCACCGAAGCATTCCCACGCCTCGACCCGGCGATCATCGTGCTGGTGACCGACGCCGGTGGCGAACGCGCCTTGTTAGGGCGCCAGGCGTCCTGGTCCAAGGACCGCTACTCCACGATAGCCGGTTTCGTCGAGCCCGGCGAAAGCCTGGAAGACGCAGTGGTGCGTGAAGTGGACGAGGAAACCGGGGTACAGGTGGGTGACGTCGAATACGTCGCGTCACAGCCATGGCCATTCCCTTCGTCGTTGATGCTGGGATTCCGCGCTGTCGCGCGCACCCATGCGATCACGCTGCGCGACGGCGAGCTCGAGGACGCGCGCTGGTTCACTCGCGCCGATATCGCCGCGGGCCATCCGGCGCTGCCGCCGCCGGGAGCGATTTCCGCCCGGCTCATCGACGCGTGGTTTGGCGGTGCCGGCGAACCGCCGCGCCGCTGGTAGTCGTCGATGTGTTTGTTAGTTCTCGCCTGGCGCAGCCATCCGCAGTTTCGACTCGTGGTCGGCGCGAATCGCGATGAATTCCACGGCCGGCTCGCAGCGCCGCTGGCGCCCTGGAGCGACATCGAAGGCGTTGTGGGTGGACGCGACCTGCAGGCGAACGGAGCCTGGCTTGCCGTCGATGCTCGCCGGCGCCTGGGGATCGTCACCAACTTCCGCGAGTTCGGCCGCCGCCGCCGTAGCGCCCCTTCGCGCGGCGGCCTTATTCCCGGGTATCTGGCGGCAGATAACGCGCCGGGAGAATATCTGCGCGCGATCGAGACCGACGCACCGGGTTTTGCGGGCTTCAACCTGCTGCTCGCCGATCGCGGATCGCTGTGGTATGCCTCGAATCGCGCCGACCAGTTTGCTCGCGAGCTGCCCCCGGGAATCTACGGGCTTTCCAACGAATTTCTCGATACTCCCTGGCCGAAGCTTCTGCGAGTGCGGGCACGCTTCGATGCACTGATGCAGTCGACCAAGGCGTCGGACCTCGATACCTTCGACTCGGACCTTTTTGCGATGCTGGCCGACCGCGAACCCGCGCCAGCTGACGCCCTGCCTCCCGGCGATCTGTCTCCCGAATGGGCGCGCAAGCTTTCTGCGCCTTTCGTGCTGGACTCGGGTTATGGCACACGCTGCTCGACTGTCCTCACAATCTCGAATGAAGGCGCACTGCGCATCGCCGAACGCCGCTTCGACGCCAACGGTGCGGCGGCGGGACAGTCTGAACACGTGCTGAACGACACCGACGAAGAATGATGGAGTCTGTGAACCCGCGCGGAACCCGCGCGCGAGGGCGGGACTCTCATTAGAATCTTGGGCCTTCCCGCCCGAAGCGGTGTCATGCCGACCTTGCAGATCAACTTTTGTCCGCGCCCGCTCTTCGTCACGCTGCTCACGCTCGTCATGGCGCTGTCTGCATCTTCGGCGAACGCGGGTCTGCAGATCGAAGTGCGCGGCGTCGGCGAGGCCATTCGCACCAACGTGCTCGCCTATCTATCGCTCGAGCGCTACAAGAATTCGGACGACCTGTCGCCCGATTTCGTCGAGCGGCTGCAGGAGCGCAGCGAGCGCGAAGTGCGCGGAGCGCTGCGCCCCTTCGGGTACTACGAGCCCACGGTCACCTCGGAGGTCAAGAAACCCGAAAGCACCGGCGGCGATCAGAACTACCGCATCGTCATCAGCATCACTCCCGGGAAACCGGTGGTGGTCGACAAGGTCGACGTGAAAGTCACCGGGCCCGGCGCCACCGAAAAGGTATTCACCGACATCACCAACGACCTGCCCGTCCAGGCGGGCGACACGCTCAATCACTCTAACTACGATTCGCTCAAGGGCTCGCTGCTGCGCACCGCCGCCACCTACGGCTATCTCGATGCGCGCATGGTTCGCAACGAGATGCGCGTCGATCCGCAGGCCTATGTAGCGCAGGTCACCATCGAATTCGAAACCGGCCCGCGTTACAAGTTCGGCGCCACCACCATCACCCAGAGCACCATCGACGACGCTCTGGTGCAGCGCTTCCTGCGCTACAAGGCCGGCGACCCGTTTGACGCTTCACAACTGCTTCGCACCCAGTTCGCGCTCGATGACAGCCAGTATTTCGCCACCGTCGAGGTGTTACCCGAGGAGCGCGATCGCGAGCAACTCACCGTGCCGGTGAGCATCACCGCCGATCCGAACCGCCGTCATCGCTATTCGTTCGGCGTGGGATATGGCACGGATACACAGGTGCGCGGCACGGTCGCCTGGGAAGTCCGGCGCATGAACTCGCGCGGTCACCGATTCCGCACCGAGGCGCGAGGATCGGCTCTCTCACAATCTCTCGATGGGCGTTACATCATTCCCATCGGCGATCCGGCCACCGAAAAGTTCACGCTGCAGGGCACCGCCGAGCACGAACGCCGCGCCGACGTGGACGACCGTACCGTCGATTTCATTCCGAGCCTCACGCACCTGCGACACTCGTGGTTTGGCGAGCACTACTGGCAGCGCGTCACCTACGTCGAGTTCCTGCACACCGAATCCGAATTCGTCGCGTCGGGCCGCAACAACACACAGTCGCTGCTGATCCCTGGCATCAGCTTCGGACTGGTGCCCAGCAACTACCTCGGCGAGGCGCTCTTCAGCCGCACGCTGTACGCGGAACTGCGTGGCTCACACACGGCGCTCGGCTCGGATTCGGACTTCCTGCAGTTGCGGGTACAAGGTGAGCGCGTGTTCGACTTCGCGCCGAAGTGGCACGTCCTGCTTCGCGGCGACATCGGCGCCACCGCGGTGTCGAGCACCACCGGCCTCGCCCCCTCGCAGCGATTCTTCGCCGGCGGCGATCGCAGCGTACGCGGCTTCGCCGTCAATGAATTGTCGCCGGTGGAACCGGTGATCGACCTGGATACCGGCCTTCCCGTATACAACGACGATGGCACTCCCAAGCTCGAAAAGGTCGGCGGCAAACACATGTTTGCCGGAGCCGTTGAGCTGATACGCGACCTGCCGAAGAACTTCGCCATCGCTGCGTTCACCGATGTGGGCAACGCCTTCGACAACTTCGGCGATCCCCTGATGTATTCGGTGGGACTCGGCGTACGATTTCGCCTGCCAGTGGTTTCGGTGGGTATCGATGTCGCACAGGCGCTGACCATCCCCGCAGGCGAAACCGAACGCCCGGGACCACGCCTGCACTTGAATTTCTCGCCGAAACTCTGATGAAACGCCGGCTCAAGATAGCAGCGCTGATATTCGGCTCTTTTGTCCTGGTCCTGCTGCTGTTCCTTGCCTGGGTGCTTTACACCGAGGCCGGCCTGCGCTTCGCCGTGGCGCGGCTGCCGGAGCGCCTCGGCAAAGTCACGCTCAAGATCGAAAACGTGCACGGCACGATTGCCGGCGGATTCGGCGCCGACCGGGTCGACGTGGATCAGGAACGCACCCATGTGCGCGTCGACAAGGGCACAGCGCGCGTCAATGTCTGGCCGCTGCTGGTGGGACGCATCGCGGTGCGCGAAGCGCGCTCTGACCTGGTGCTCATCGAGCTCAAGACGCGACTCCATCCTCCGCCGGATACGACGCCGAAATTCCTGCCGCGCCTGCTCAGCATCAGCGCGGAAGCCGCGTTCACGCACAGCCTGGTCATCGTCACCCCAAGCGGCAGGCGCACCGATTTCACCGAAGTCAGCGGCGCCGGCATCGTCGGTTACAAGACGATCCGGATATTCGAAGGCAGCATCATCTATGGCTATCTTCACAGCCACGCGATCGGCGTGCTGCGTGCCGCGGAGACAATGAAGCTCAGTGGTGAGACCACCACGCGCATGATCATCGAAGGTCAGCCCGTCTGGCGGGCCGACGCCAGCTTCGACGGCGATCTCGACAAACTACCGTTGACGGCCAAGCTGCAGGAACCGTTTCGCGCAGACATGCGCGGCGAACTTCTGACTCTGGCAAACAACTTCCACTGGACCGGCACGGCCGACGTTCACAACTTCGATCTGCAGGCCTTCGGCGGCGGAAGCGCGCTTGGCATCATCACCGGGCCCCTGGAGATTGGCGGCGAGATGAACGCCTTTCACGCGCGCGGCCCGTTGATGGTGCCCGGTCTGGGTGCGGGCGCTTTCGATTTCGTGTTTGCGGGCAATTACGCCGACCACTTGGTCAATGCCACTCACTACGAAGTGACGCACAAGGCAACTGGCAGCCATGTCGATGGTCACGGGACGATCGAACCTGCCGAGAACGGCCCCAAACTACTGCTGTCCGGTGAGTGGCACGGGCTGCGGTGGCCACTGGCGGCGCGCTTCACCAGGGAAACGCCGCAGCTATTCTCGAGCCCCGCGGGCCAATATCGCCTCGAAGGCCTGTGGCCCTACGCCATCCAGGCCAGCGGCGATCTCTTCATCCCGCAGCTCGATCCCATGACGGTGGCAATGCATGGGGCGCTGCACAAGGATCACCTGCAGATCGACGCGCTCGATCTCGGCGCGTTCGGCGGCAACGCCCAGCTCGCGGGTGTTGCGCGCTGGAGCCCCGAAGAAAGCTGGGCGCTCGAGGGCAAAGTGAAGCACTTCGATCCGGCGACATTGCGGCCGGGATTCAACGGCGCTCTCGACTTCAACATGAAGGCAAGCGGCGCGCCGTTTGGCGGCGACGGAAGGCTCGACTTTGCTTACAGCAATCTCTCGGGCAAGTTGCGCAGCAACAGCGCGAGCGGCAGCGGCCGCATCATCCTGCAGGGCGAAGACTGGACCTTTGAAGGGTTGCGCTTCCGCGCGGGGAACACCAGCCTGGCGATTGACGGCGACATCGGCGCGTCTCGCGCGCTGAATCTGGAATTCAGTCTCGACGCCGAAAACCTCGCTTTGTTAGCCGAGGGCGCACGTGGCGAGCTGCACTCGCGAGGCAGGATCGGCGGTACGTCAGACGCACCGGTCATCAAGATGAGTGCCCAGGGAAGTGGCATCGAGACCCGCGTGCTCAAGCTCGACAAACTCGTGGCCAATATCGACCTCGACTGGCGAGGGCAGCGGACTTCGCACGGCGACATCGCCATTTCCGGGCTGAAGATGGATGAGCGGACGCTGTCGCAGTTCAATGCCTCGCTCGACGGCACGACCGCGGATCACGTCGTCAGGGCCGATGCGCTCGCTGACAAGACCACGCTGCATCTGTCCGGCAATGGCGGATTCGCGAATGGTGTGTGGAAGGGAACCATCGGCGACCTTTTCATCGACGACTCCGCCAACATCAATCTTCAGCTCGACACGCCGGTCAAACTGATGGTGAGCGCGAAGAGGTTCAAGCTGGAATCACTGTGCCTGCATGGCAAAGTGGCGCGGCTCTGCGGTGAGGCGGCGCGGGATGAAACCGGCTGGACTGCACGTGCCAATGCCCACGACCTTCCCATCGGCACACTCACCGCCGGCCTCACACCGAACGTCGTGTACCAGGGAACCGTGAATGCCACGGCCAGCGCGAGCACCACCGGTGGTGCGCCTTTCACCGGCGAGGCGCGCGTGGACCTCGTCGACGCGGCGATCCAGCACAAACTTGCCAGCGGCCGCACCGATGTCATCACCTTCGGCTCCGGCTATATGACGCTCAAGGCCGAACCCTCGCAGTTGAATGCCGAACTACGGCTCGACGCCGCGCAGCGTGGCCTGATCTCCGGTCGCCTTCGCGCGGACCGCGTTTCAGCCGACATCATGAATTCACCCATGCGCGGTCAGTTGCAGATGGCCACGGGCGAGCTCGGTTTCCTCACGCTGTACTTTCCTGCGATCGATCGGGCCAGTGGCCACTTCGATGCCAACCTGAGCTTCGAAGGCACGCTGGCGATGCCAGCTGCCAGCGGCGTCATCAAACTCTCTGGCGCCGAACTGGATCTCTACCAGCTAAACCTCGCGATGCGCGCGCTGGATCTCGAAGCGCGCATCGTATCGAACAGACTCGAGTTCAGTTCCACCGCGAAAGCCGGCGCGGGAACGCTCGCGAGCTCGGGCAAGATCGAATGGCGCGACAACCTCCCCTACGGCGAAATCCGCGTGGACGGCGAGAACCTGCGCGTCATCGACGTGCCGGAAGCGCGCATCGATGCTTCTCCGGATCTCGACTTCCACATCGCAGGCCGCGAGATTCTCGTGAAGGGTGAGGTCAAGATTCCGCTGGCGCGCATTCAGCCGGCCGATCTCACCAATGCGGTGCTGCCATCGGCAGACGAACGACTCGTCGGTCCAACCGAAGCCCTGGAAGAAGACCCGTTTCTGGTGACCAGCGAAATCACCATGACGCTGGGCGACAATGTGACCATCGACACCTACGGCCTCACGGGACACATCACCGGCAGCATCAGCGAACGCACGCTGCCCGGCGAGCCGACCCGGGCCACCGGCGAGCTGCAGGTCAAGGATGGCCAATATCTCGCGCTCGCGCGCAAGCTGGACATCGAACGAGGCAAGCTCATCTTCGGCGGTGGGTTGTTAGCCGATCCGGCCGTCGATATCCGGGCCATCAAGGTATTCCCGGACGTCAAGGCAGGCGTCAACGTGCGCGGATCGCTGCGCGCGCCCCGGCTTACCTTCTTCTCCGAGCCATCGATTCCGCAGTCGCAGATCGTCTCGCTGCTGCTCGCTGGCGGCTCGTTGCAGTCAGTGCAGGATCAGAGTCGCGCCGGTACGCCGGGAGCGCGCCAGGAAGTCGCCGGACAGGCAGCGGCACTACTCGCCTCGCAACTCGGCAACAGAATCGGCATCCAGGACATCTCCGTCGAATCCACGCTCAACAACGAAACCTCGCTGGTGCTCGGCAAATATCTGTCGCCGCGACTCTATGTGAGTTACGGACTCTCGCTCACAGAATCCGTCTATACGATCAAGATGCGCTACACCATCAATGATCACTGGACGATCAAAACCGAGGCTGGCCAGGAATACGCAGGCGACCTCGACTTCACCATCGAGAAATGAGCACGCTCGAACTACCGTTCACCCGAGGCAGCGAGTTGTTGCAGCTCGGTGACGGGATCACGCTGCTGCGCGAGTTTGCGGATACGGCCCAACTACTTCCGTGCATCCGGCACATCGCCGAACTCGCGCCGTTCCGGCACCTGGTGACACCCGGCGGACAGACGATGTCGGTGGCCATGACCAACTGCGGACCTCTCGGCTGGGTCAGCGATCGCTCCGGATACCGATACAGCTCCCGTGACCCGCTGACTGATCGGGATTGGCCGCCCATGCCGCGTGAGTTCACACGCCTCGCGCTGGCCGCGGCAAGCCACTGTGGTTTTCCGGAATTCGTCCCCGACGCGTGCCTCATCAACCGCTATTCGGAAGGCAGCCGCCTCACCGCGCATCGCGATGCCGACGAGCAGAACTTCGCGCAGCCCATCGTCTCGGTATCGCTGGGGCTCCCCGCCAATTTTGCGTTTTACGGACTCACGCGCGGTGGCAAGGCAAGGACCGTGGGATTGGTCGACGGCGACGTGCTCGTCTGGGGCGGTCCATCACGACTGGTGTATCACGCCGTGCGTCCCATCAAACCCGGAACGCATCCGCTGACGGGCGGCTTTCGCTACAACCTCACCTTCAGGCACGCGCGCTGAAGGCTCATTTACGTGCGTGCAACAACTTGTAGAGCCTTTCGCCCTTGTGGCCGTTGGTTTCGCGTGCGTTTGCGAACTCCCACAGCGTCGGAGCGGAGTACAACACCGTGCCCTGGCCGGTAGCAGGGTCGATCGACAGCACCACGCTGGCTTTGCAATCGGTGTGAAAGCCGTCGCCACCGGCCGGGCACCAGCGATAGATGCTGAACTTGCGCCCGAAGGCGCTCTCCGACTCGCCTTCCTTGGTCTCGATCAGCACCTTACCGCGGCGCACGTAGCCCGCGGGCTGGCCGAATCTTTCGACCAGTTGTTCCACCATGCGGTCGTACACCGTGACGTGGTCCATCGGTAGTTTGGCCAGGTCTTCGCGGGTCTCGACCTTGAATTCGAGTCGCATGCCGCAGAACTTGTTGATGTCGTCGAAGTTCGGCGGTGGAGCCTTCTTCCGGATCGACGCTCGCCAGTTGGCGCAGAACTGGTACACCACGGGATGCAGCACCACGCCGTCCTTCTCGTTGCCCATGCGGAAGCCCTGGTCGGGAATAGTGTATTCGGAGAGCACGTAGAAACCGCCGCCTTCGTATTCCCTGTAGATGCTATCCAGCGTTTTCTGGAAATCGCAGCCGCCGTCAGCACTGATCGCGCAGACGAAGTTGCTCTTCTTCTCATGCGGCAGGATGTAGGCCGCACCCACTCCCAGCGGCTCAGCCGGCAAACGATCGAAGCTTCCGCGCAAGTCGCCCCACGTGTGGCCGGAAAAGCCCTCCGGCGCCACGTATTTGACGCGCTTGGGCTTGCCCGCCGCGGCGGTGAGTGTCGGGGCCAGCGCCAGAAACAGCGCAAGCACCGACAGGATGGTGGCCGGCTTCATTTCTATTTCGTCCTGGCGTGCAGCATCTTGAAGAGTTTGTCGCCTTTGTAGCCGTTGTTCTCGCGCGCGTACGCAAACTCCCAGAGCAGCGGCGTCGAGTACAGCACCGTACCCACACCCGTGGTGGGCTCTAGCGACAGCACCACGCTCGCGGTGCACGTGGTGTGGAAGGCGCGATCGCGCGCCGGACACCAGCGCCAGATGCTGAATTTGCGATCGTTCTTGTCGGTTGAATCGCCGTCCAGCGTTTCGATGACGACCTGACCGCGCCGCACGAAGTTGTCGGGCTGGCCGAATTTTGCGACGAGCTTTTCCAGCACGCGGTCGTAGTTGGTGACGTGCTCGACCGGCAATTTGCGCAATTGTTCACGAGTATCGCTCTGGAACAGGAAGCGCACGCCGCAGAACTTGTTGATGTCGTCGAACTTCGGCGGTACCTCGCGCCTGGTCTCGTCCCAGTTCGCGCAGAACTGGTAGATCACCGGATGCAGCACCACGCCGTCGGCCTCGTCCCCATAGCGAAACCCCTGACCCTCGATGGCGTATTCGGAGAGCACGTAGAAGCCGCCGCCTTCGAACTCCTTGCGAATGCGCAGCAGCGTCTCCTGGAAATCGCAGCCTCCGATCGCGCCCGACATCTGCGGACCGGCTGCCGACACTGGAACGCAGGTGAAAGAGGATTTCTTTTCCACGGGGTTTATCCAGGCCGCTCCAACTCCGACGGGCTCGGCCGGCAGACGATTGAAACTGCCGCGCAACTCGCCCCACTTGCGGTCAGCGAAGCCCTCGGGAGCCACGTATTTCACCTTCTTGGGTTTGTCGGCGGCGTGCACTGGCACGGCCGCGACCGGCAATACGGCCATTAACCCAAGGCAGAAACTAACTAATCTTTTATGCACAGAGATGCTCTGAGGATCCAGCGAGCCGGGATAGGCGCCACTCATTTGCCCGAATGAGCAATGAAAATCAACCGACATCTGTCATTCGCAAAGTATCATTGACCCATGCACTTCCTACTCTTCTATACGTACGTCCCGGACATCCTCGAACGCCGGCCGCAATTTCGCGGTGCGCATATCAAGCACGCGCGCGAATCGGTGGCGCGCGGCGAACTCCTGCTCGGCGGAGCCCTCGCCGATCCCGTGGATCTGGGGGTTCTGTTCTTCTCGGCGCCGACCAGGGACGTGGTCGAAGCGTTCGCCAGGGTCGATCCGTACGTCACTGGTGGGCTGGTGACGGAGTGGAAAGTCCGCCCCTGGACGACCGTCATCGGCGACGGTGCCGCCAATCCGCTGCCGCCCGGGCTGTAACCCCTTCGCAATCCGAGATCTGTAGTAACAGCCCCACTTCTCGGGCGGGCAAAACAAGCATTGACGATGCCTGCATTTTTATGCACCATTCGCACTCTTTATTCATGGGTGGATTCAGTTCCATGCTCACGGACCATCACCGCGAGGCGCGTCGCACCGCCATCGTTCGCCTGCTGCGCCACTCCCCGGTGCGCCGCCAGCAGGAGCTCGTGCGGCTGTTGAAGCGCGAAGGCCACGCCGTCACGCAGTCCTCGATCAGCCGCGATCTGCGTGAACTCGGTGTCATGAAGGCCAGCGACGGCTACGTTCTGCCCGACAAGGCGGAGCTTTCCGCGCGCACGCAGGACAAGTTTTCCGCCGTGGCGTCCTTCGTGCGTGAAGTGCGAACGGCCGGCCCTTCCATCACTGTCGTGAAGACCACCATCGGCTCGGCGGGCAGCGTTGCCGCCGCCATCGACAAGGCTGGCTGGACTGAAGTCGCCGGCACGGTTTCTGGCGACGACACGATTTTTATCGCGACCGCGGACGCGCGCGCACAGGCGCGCGTGCTCGAGCTGTTGCGCGAAGCTTTTGGAGTCTGAATAAAGATGAGTTCTGTGAAACCCATTGTCCTTGCCTATTCCGGCGGCCTCGACACGTCCTTCCTGGTGCCGTGGCTCAAGGAAAACTACAACCGCCCGATCATCACGGTCACCGTGGATACGGGCGGCATCGACGCGGCCGGTGCGAAGACGTTGCAGGAACGTTCAAAAGCGTAC